>Ga0209445_1000034_pt1 | contig 70531 bp, 63 predicted proteins | sample MarorgKNORR_S2LV_4_FD_188223 | JGI IMG/M metagenome (GOLD analysis project Ga0209445, IMG submission 188223) | Marine microbial communities from the Southern Atlantic Ocean, analyzing organic carbon cycling - NADW_A/KNORR_S2/LV (SPAdes) (version 2) | ecosystem: Environmental > Aquatic > Marine >... | reverse complement strand
GGCGAAAAGATCGAGTGCTTTTGCAGTCTTTGTGACTGGTAACAATCCTAGTGCCGAACCTGCTCTGAGCGCTGCTGCGGTCCCTCCTACAGCTCCCACTAGATTAAGAAATTCGCGTCTAGTTACAAAACCAGGCATATGTAATCCCTCATGTGTACCTACTTTTTATTGGTCGGCTAGATTAACACCTTAAGCATCATAATAGCTTAATAATTCGTTTTTCTAAAAACCACGTATAGTTCGAAAACCTTAGCGCTGAGTTAAGTAAATCATAAATCAGAAATTAGGCAAAAGACAAAATTTCGCCTATTCTGTCAAGCCTGTTGCCCTCAGCGAAGGACGTTAATCTTTTATATGAATCTTATTGAATACTATCCTGATTTAATTCGCCAGCTTCCCGAATATAAGGGTCGCTTTTCCGCTAACAAACTCAGGGCCGAAAATTGTGATGTTTTGTTTGCCACCTATCCGGCTGGCACGATTGTTGAGTCACACTCACACGAGACTGAAAACGTTGGCATTATTACCTGTGGAGAACTACTCCTCACTATGGATGGGGAAACCCAGCGGATTTCCGCAGGCGAATGGTACCAAGTGCCGGCCCATAAAGAACACGCCGCCGAGTTTCCCGAAGACACTGCTGAAATTGAGTTTTGGTTTTTTTAGAAACGTATTAGGGCCCGCCCTCTAACTTTCGATAACAATCCAAAAAGATAACAAAGCTACGTCCACTTACAGCATCTGTTTAGGAAATGACGAGTAAGCTTGTTATGCTTGCAGGGCCTTCATATGAGGAACCATAGCATGGCAATCAAACCTCAAAGCCTAACCCCTGCTTCTTATATTATGTTAGCGTTTTGCGGTTTCTTTTCCGCATCTTTGTCCGCCGATAATCACGCAGCCACAGAAGACCGGCTGGCCATTGCCGAAATGCTGGCCCAGTATTCATACCGCTGGGATTCGAAGGACTCCTCAGGATTTGCCGATTTGTTTACCTTCGACGCAGTTATGGAACGCTGGCGAGAAGGCACTCTAGTGGAAAATTCGCGCGTGGTTGGCAAAGAGGCTATCAACCAGTACGCAAAACGCTCTCACGAGGGTCGCTTGGCAGATCGCCAAACCCGCCACCACTTTTCGGGATTGGTGTTTCTCGAGCTCACTAGCCAAACGGCCGAAACTGAAAATATGGCGCTCATCACGCATCAAACTGCGGAAGCTCAAGCAGCTTTTATCGCCAGTTCAGGCATCTATCGAAATAGCTGGCAAAAAACACCGACCGGCTGGCGCATCAGCAAAAGAATACTATTTACCGACAGTTTCATCGGAAACTAATGCGGTTCTCGCACGAGCAAGGCAGCCGGTGGAGCGCCTAGCTAAGCGCCATTCTGATCCATAGACTTACCATGGAATAAATGTTCTCATTCACGCTGCTCGACTTAATAGTTAATAATAAGAAGTAGGCTGGTAATATGACTACGGATATTGATAATACCGGTAGTGACGCGCCCCAGATTTCCGGTCATGAGCCCAGTAGCAGATCGCAAGAGGAAGCCCTAGTTGTTCAGGCTTACCAAAATCCCTACTACCGCTACTTGGTATTGGGCGTTCTAACTGCGGTTTACGTCTCAAATTTTGTCGACCGCCAAGTCATCAATGTTCTCGCGCAGTACATCATCGAGGATCTGCAACTATCTGACGGTCAGTTCGGCATGTTGTCGGGCGTTGCCTTTGCGATTATTTATACAACGCTCGGAATCCCGATTGCCCGCTTGGCTGATATAAGCAATCGCCGCAACATCATTGCCATATCAGCGGTTATATGGAGTGTGATGACAGCACTCTGTGGTTACGCTCAAAATTTTACTCAGCTCTTTATTGCTCGTTTCGGTGTCGGTGTAGGCGAAGCAGGTGGCTCTCCACCCTCCCATTCCATTGTCTCGGATATCTTTCCTGCGGAACAGCGGGCCACGGCGTTGTCCACTTACTCGTTGGGAGTGTATGGCGGTGTCCTAGTTGGAACCGTGGGTGGGGCCTACCTAGTACAGTACTTCGACTGGCGTATTGCCTTCATAGTAGTGGGTTTACCTGGCATACTGCTGGCACTAATCGTTCGCCTAGTCATCAAGGAACCCCCGCGGGGAATGGCCGAAGCAAAGAGCGACGTAGCGCCACCCGGATTCTGGCGCGTGGTGACGTTCCTCTGGGAACGCAAATCTTTTCGACACCTCTCTTTCGCCTGTGCACTGCATGCTTTCGTGACCTATGGCATGGGTAACTTTATGCCTTTGTTCTTAGGACGTACACATGGCATGCCAATATTAGACGTGGGTTGGTACTACGGCATGATTGCGGGCATAGGAGGGCTGGCCGGTACCTATTTCGGCGGCTGGGCTTCCGATCGAATGAATCGCAAAACCGGAGATAAAACATGGTATGTATGGATTCCTTTTATATCCACCATTGTGGCCGTGCCTCTGGCCCTGAATACTTTCCTGATCATGCCCAACGGATACCTCGCCGTTTATTCCTATTTTTTACCCGTGTTTTTTGGGGGCTGGTATCTTGGGCCCTGCATTGCCTCCACTCATTTTCTCGTCGGTATACGCATGCGTGCCATGGGTTCGGCTATCCTGTTATTCGTACTTAACCTGATTGGTTTGGGCTTGGGCCCAATGGTAACTGGATTTATGAGTGACTATTTAGAGCCAAGATACGGAGACGACAGTTTGCGCGTTGCCATGTCCATAACTGTGTTGGTAAATATCTGGTGTGCCGTGCATTACTACTTGGCCACGAAAACAATTAGGGCGGATTTCGAGAGAGCGCCGGCCTAGATCGCATCAAGAGCCTGACTGATTTTGGACACCCCCGCAATTTCTATCCCCGAGATTGCTTTTTTGGGTACGTTGGCTTGTGGAACAATAGCGCGAGTGAAACCGTGCTTGACCGCTTCCTGCAATCGCTCCTGACCGCCCGGTACGGGCCTTATTTCACCTGCCAGGCCCACTTCCCCGAAAGCAACTAAATCTCGTGGCAATGGTTTATCTTTGAAACTGGAAACGATCGCCAGCAGCAAAGAGAGATCAGCGCTCGTTTCACTGACCTTGACGCCCCCTACCACATTGACGAATACATCCTGGTCCGCCATGTAAAGCCCGCCATGCCTGTGCAATATTGCAAGCAGCATAGCCAACCGATTCTGTTCTAACCCTACTGCCACGCGTCGGGGGTTACCCATCGGGCTGCTGTCAACTAGCGCCTGAATCTCTACTAAGAGCGGGCGAGTACCTTCCCATAAGACCATCACCAATGATCCCGGTACTTCCTCCACGGAGCGAGAAAGAAATATTGCAGAAGGGTTTTTCACTTCTTTCAACCCTAGCTCAGTCATGGCAAAAACACCGAGTTCGTTTATCGCACCAAATCGATTTTTCTGCCCCCGAAGAACACGATATCTGTTGTCATCGCCCCCTTCCAAGAGAATAAAGCAATCGATCATGTGTTCTAGCACCTTGGGACCTGCCAGGTTTCCTTCTTTAGTCATGTGGCCCACTAGGAACAAAACGGTGTTGGTCTGCTTCGCATATTGAATGAGATAAGCGGCACATTCACGCACCTGCGATATACTTCCCGGCGCTGATGGAACATCAGGGCTGTGCATCACCTGAATTGAATCGACAACCAGTAATTCCGGAGCAATTTCCTGAGCAGCGTGAACGATTTGTTCAACATTAGTTTCCGCCAATATCTTGAGCTTGTCCTCGGGCAGATTTAATCGTTTTGAACGCATTCTGACCTGTTGCGGGGACTCTTCACCGGTTACATAGAGAGCTGCTTTACCACTGAGCGTCAACTGGGACATTACCTGTAAAAGCAGGGTACTTTTGCCTGCGCCGGGGTTACCCGCGATCAATATTACGGAACCCGGCACTAGTCCACCACCTAGTACCCGATCCAGTTCGCCGCTGGTACTTGAGAATCGAGAAAGTAATTTCAGATCAATTTCCGACAAATTCTGTACATTAGATTGGGATCCGGCATAACCCTTTTTCCTGAAATCTGCCTTAGTGGCCGGAGAACTGCTACTACCGAGATTAACCTGAGAGAGTGTATTCCAAGCTTTGCAGGCCGCACACTGGCCCTGCCATTGGCCGTGCTCAGCTCCACAATCCGTGCATACAAAAGTTGTTTTAAGTTTTGCCATTCAGGTACGAGTCCTTTTGCCGCGAAAGGGGCACATGCCTTGCCTGTCCTGGTACAGGGACTGGTTCTATTTCACTTATACATACTCAAAAGTCACTCTCTGAGTAACTTTGCAAAATAATTCGTACGCTATCGTGCCAGCCGCATGGGCGACTTCGTCTGCGCAAAGGTCATCACCCCATAAGATCACTTCATTATTGATACACGCATCAGGGATCTCAGTTAAATCTACCGTGATAGTATCCATGGATACACGCCCGATCAAACGTGTTCTGTTTATGCCGGATTGCGTCTTAACCAGCACCGGTGTGCCATTGGCAGCTGAACGTGGATAGCCGTCCCCATACCCAATTGATACTACCCCTACCAGCGTATCGCGATCACAAACATAACTGGCGTTATATCCGATAAATTCACCTGCTGAAACCTGATTTATTGCTATTAGACGTGAAGATAATGTCATGACCGGTTGCAAGCCAATCTCTTCACCGGTGCTTCCGGCCAGTGGTGAACTGCCGTAGAGCATCACCCCCGGCCTAACATAATCTAAATGAGTATCTGGCAACGTCAATATTCCCGCAGACGCTGCAATACTTCTAGGAAGATCAACCCGCTCAGCCTCGATCAGGCTTTTGTATGTCTGTTTGAATTGATCCATCTGCCGAGCAGTAATTTCCTGTGAATCAGAGTTTTCGATATCGCCAGCACAAGCTAGATGAGACATCAAAACGAACTCAGTACCAGGATACTCGTGAAGCTTGGCATAAGCTTTCAGACAAGATTCTGTAGTCATCCCCAGTCTATTCATGCCCGAGTTATGCTTTAGCCATAACCTGCGGTTGTCGGTTGATAATTCCAGGTCCCACTGCTTTTCCAGCAACTCTACCTGGTAGGTAGAGTGAATAACCGGCTCAATTTCATTCTCCATGCATAATGCCAATTCCTCAGCTGACACAAATCCACTAAGCAACAGAATCGGCACATCGAGATTTAATCCTTTAAGTTCCAAGGCCTCTTCAAGAGTAGCCACGGCGAAAGTAGCTATTCTAGTATCTGTGTCCTTAAGAGCTCGCGCTGCTTGTTCCATGCCATGGCCATATGCATTTGACTTGATTACAGGAATTATCCTGGATTCCGGACAGAGAGCCCTAACTAGTGCAAGATTCTTTCGTAGAGCATTGAGATTAATTATGGTCCATGCCCGTTTCGTGGATTTTGTCATTCCTTAATCCAGATGGGAGTTACTATAACAGCCTGCAAGTCTTTCATTACCCGTGAGTATAACTGTCGTCGTAACGGGGTTTTGCGTGACTCTCGAATCGGGTGAGCTGCCCAAGAAAACTCAGTCGAATAGTGCCAATTGGACCATTTCTCTGTTTACCTATAATAATTTCGGCCACACCCTTATCTGGCGAATCCTCATTATAGACTTCATCTCTATATATAAAGGTGATTACATCCGCGTCCTGCTCTATGGCACCGGACTCACGCAGGTCAGACATTACTGGCCGCTTGTTGGGACGTTGTTCAAGTCCACGATTCAGTTGGGATACGGCAATCACAGGACATTCGAAATCTCTGGCCAGCAACTTCAGTGAACGAGATATCTCGGAGATCTCCCCCACCCTATTTTCGGTCGTTCCTTTCAACTGCATCAGCTGCAGATAGTCCACCACAACCAGCCCCAGTGACTTACCTTCTTGTTTGAATTGGCGTTCGATGCGTCGCAAGCGGGCACGCATTTCCATCGGGGTAATATTGCCACTGTCATCGATGTAGAGAGGTTTATCTTTAAGTTCCTTTACTGCCGCATTGAACCCCGGCCAGTCTTCGTCGTTAAGCTTTCCTGTCCGCAGCCTAGTTTGATCGATTTTACCTATTGACGAGAGCATCCTGAAAATTAAGCTTTCCGCCGGCATTTCCAGGCTGAATACAACTACGGCATTGTCGGTATTCATGACGGCGTTTTCGACCAAGTTCATCGCAAACGCAGTCTTACCCATCGAGGGTCTGCCTGCCACGATGATAAGATCCGATTTCTGCCAACCCGAGGTCATCTTATCCAAGTCCATAAAGCCACTGGTTAAGCCGGTGAGGTCACTACCCAGGCCAGCCAATTCATCAACGCGGTCCACTGCCTTGCTAACAAGCGGTGAGACATGAACTGGTCCCTCTCCCTTAGCGCGCTCATCGTTAACATTGAAGACTTGATTTTCTGCCTCGTCGAGAATCTCATCAGCTTTCTTACCTGCCGGGTTGTAACTGCTTTCCGCGATATTGTGAGCTACCGATATCAAACGACGCAGGACGGCACGTTCGCGGATGATATCTGCGTAGGTCTCTATGTTCGCCGTACCCGGGGCGTTGATGACCAGCTCGGACAAGTAGTCCGTCCCACCGGCACCTTCCAGCTCGTTAAGACTGTCGAGAGACTCTGTTAGAGTGACCACATCGATGGGGCTACTCACTTCACCATGCTGGGCCATTACCTTGAAAATGAGCTGATGCTCGGGCCGATAAAAATCATCCGGCAATAGCACATCAGCGATATTGTCCCAAACCGTGTTGTCTATCATCAGGCCTCCGAGCACGGCCTGCTCTGCCTCCACTGAGTGGGGTGGGACCTTGAGAGCTGTCAGGTTAGTGATACTATTATCCTGCTTGGGCAGACCATTAGCTTCGAAAGTTTCAGTCATCTGGGATTTAATCGTGGGAAAATAAAAAGCACCAAGTGAGTGTACTACCTCATTGGTGCTTTTTGAATAAAGCGAGCCACTTTAACGGTGCTTAAAACCGATATTATTTATGCTCCTCTTCTATGTTCGCTTCACCTTGGTCAGTGGTTTCAGATTCTGTCTCGGCAGCTGATTCTGCTTTTTCCACTGCTTCAGCTTCTTCAATTTCTTCAATTATACTTCCGTCATCACTCACTTCGGCTGCCGACTTAAGGCCTGTCACTGTCACTTGCACAGGTACGTTGATATCGTAGCCCAGATCCAGGTTAACTTGATATTCGCCCAATTCTCGAATGGCCCCATGGGGCATTATGACTTGACTCTTAATAATATCTGAACCGTTCTGCGAATTTAGAGCTTCAGCGATATCACGAGTGCCGACAGAACCAAACAACTTGCCTTCGTCGCTGGCGTTGACTTCGATTCTGAGGCTAGCTCCCTCAACCTTCTTCGCTTTGCTTTGTGCTTCAGCAAGCTTAGAGTCATGCGCCGCCATTAACTCGGCTTTACGCTGTTCAAACTCCGACAAATTCTCCTTTGTGGCTTGAATTGCCTTACCTTGGGGAAACAAAAAGTTCCTGGCATAACCTGCTTTTACGTTGGCCGTATCCCCAATCTCCCCAAGCTTGCCAATCTTCTCCAGCAGAATAACATTCATGTTTCCTTCCTCTTTTTTACTCGTTTAGCTATATCAGTTTGCTAAAAATGTATTTCAGGTAGACTGCTGCAACCTTGATCGGAAATCGTACCAACTGTCTACTAGAGCCAACAATACTAACAACTGCAACACCGTCGGCAATACTATTAGCAAAATATAAAAAATTACCAGCCACAGGCTTGACAGTTTTTTCTTAACCACCACTGCATGCATTAAAGCTATGCCAGAAAATAGCAATGGTAAAATAAAATAAAAAACCCAACTTTGCGGTATTACCAGCTGGTAGCTGCCCAAAAATATGAGTCCCGCCAAACCCAATGCCATTTTTTGTCCTATGTGTAATTGGTGAAACTCTTTCTGAAAGCCACCTGGGTTGAAAAGCGTAGCTTGCATCCAGCGCGCCAGCATCAATAAAACTATTGCCAAGAACATATAACCAACGCCAATGAAACTGCCTATACTTTCCCGTATATCTTCGAGTTGTATTCCCTGTAAGTTGTTAGTGACCAGCAACAACTCCAACTGCTGGAATAATCCATCAAGTACAGCTGGCTGCAAGCGAAGATAGATTTCTACACTCAGACCAATTGCGATTGTTGCCAATAGAGTAAATTCCCAGGACTCTGTCTCTCTCAGCAACCAAGCCAGGCCGCTGATACCAAATAGCATAATCAAAGGGGCTATATCTCCAACAATCGCCCAGGCTCCGATCGGCAATATTGCCCAGGCAAATATGATAGCTACTTCCAGAACTCCCTTGCGCAGTACCATCAATCCTACAACTACTGGATTTAGTAAGTTAACTAGTGGAATTAGGCCAAGGAATACCACCGCCATTATAGCCTGCTTCCTACCGCTCATTACGAATTCAGCGAGGCCGCGCATTTGATTCCCAGTTAAACCTGGTGACTATCCGTATACGGAATAAGCGCCAGATATCTTGCTCTCTTAACTGCCGTTGCTAGCTGGCGTTGATAACGAGCCTTGGTACCAGTGATGCGACTCGGGACAATTTTCCCAGTCTCGGATATGTAATCCCTCAAGGTTTCCAGATCTTTGTAATCTATTTCCTTGGTTCCTTCTGCGGTGAACTTGCAGAATTTACGCCGACGAAAATAACGAGCCATAATTTAATTCCTGTAAAATATAACGAGAAAACTATTATTCTTTCAAATCTGTATCAGGGCTAGCCCCATCTTCAGCCGGCAACACCTCGGCGATTTCTTCGATTTTGCTATCGATTGTTTCTTCTTCAGATTGCATGTCAGCGTTACTATCTTCTATTGCCGGAGAGTCCGGGTCCGGGCCCGGTTCCTCTTCATCGGTAGAAGCTTCAGTAGCAACCTTGGTAGCGGCTTCAGCAGCAGCCTTGGTAGCGGCTTCAGCAGCAGCCTTGGTAGCAGCTTCAGCAGCAGCTTCTTCTTCAACCTTGCGTTTTGCCTCGGAACGGGCTTTCCGTTCTTTGGTCTCTCGTTCACCTTTCAGAATCAGAGATTCTTCTGTGATGGTATCCTTGCATTTAATCATTAAGTTGCGCAGAACTGCATCGTTAAATCGAAACAAGGAGGACAGCTCTTCAAACGTCTCACCCCTACACTCAATGTTCATCAAAACATAGTGGGCCTTATGAATCTTATTGATGGGATAGGCTAGCTGACGTCTACCCCAGTCTTCCGTTCGGTGTACCTTACCACCGTTATCGGCCATAAGTTGGGTATAGCGCTCGATCATCCCGGGTACTTGTTCGGACTGGTCCGGGTGTACCAGGAATACTACTTCATAGTGTCTCATAGAGACTCCTCTTGGGTGCAGTCTTCCAACAAACGCTAGAGCGCGTGGTAAGACAAGGAGTTATGTGGGATGGAGAACGTCTCCACCAGCGGGAAAAAGGGGATTCTAGGAAATGTAGGTATTGGATGCAACTGAATTCGCCTAATTTAGTCTAATATGGCGCTGCCTGATCGCTTCAAACAACAATATGCCTGTAGCCACTGAGACATTGAGGCTGCTGACCGCACCGGCCATTGGAATAGAAACTAGGAAATCACACTTTTCGCGAGTCAAGCGTCTTAATCCCCTGCCCTCCGATCCCATTACCAGCGCAAGAGGGCCAGCGAGTTCCTGCTCGTAAAGAGACTTTTCTGCATTCACATCAGTTCCTACCAGCCAGATGCCTCTCTCTTTAAGTTGTTGTAAACAGCGTGCCAAGTTAGTGACCACAACCAGGTTAACTGTTTCTGCCGCCCCACTTGCAACTTTTCTGACGGTTGCATTCAGGTTGGCGGAGCGATCTCTGGGAATAATTACGGCGTGCACACCGGCGGCACCTGCTGAGCGCAGACAAGCACCAAGATTGTGGGGATCAGTAATTTCGTCAAGCACCAAGAGCAAAGGATCCGAGTCCAGTTCTCTCAAAAGTTGAAGCAGCGCCGCTAAGTCCAGCGATTTGCTCTCTCCCTCAAAGAGTGCGACTACCCCTTGATGTACGCCCGTCGTCTTTTTGTCCAAATCTTCCTTCCCCAGCTCTTCAGTGGGTATCTGTGCGCTTTTCGCAATGCGCCGAAGCTCCTGCAGGCGCTTGTCCCTGCGTTCTGCTTGAAACATTACTCGGGTGACATCTTCAGAACTGTGTTTTAACAGTTCCATCACTGCGTGTATCCCTATAGTCATGTGAGATTGTTTTGCCATTTAGTTCGTAACTTGTCGTTTGTAGGCTTATGAAGAGCGGCGCCGTGCGGTTCTAGTCTTTCTCTTTGCTTTATTATGCACTCCTTTACTAATTTTCTTTTTGCTCATCTTCTTAGGCGTGGACATTTGGGATTTATGAATTCTTGATGAATTCGACTTTTTCTTTTTAACAGAGGTTTTAGATTTATCGGTCTGTGTATTTGTTTTGCTATTCTTATTCTTTGCCCTCTTTGCTTTCGTCTTACTACCTACAATTCGCAAATCGATTTTTTTCTCATCTAGATCCACCCGTATTACTTTAATTTTCACAGTATCGCCGAGACTGTACACTTTGTGCCTACGCTCTCCCTCCAAGCAATGCCGTACTGGATCGAAATGATAATAGTCATTGCTAAGTTCAGTAATGTGTACCAAACCCTCTATATAGATATCTTCGAGTTCTACGAACAGCCCAAAACTCATTACTGCCGCAATCACGCCCTCAAATTCGTCTCCAACGTGATCTTGCATATACTCACACTTCAACCAGTCGATCACACTGTAGCTGGCTGCATCCGCACGACGCTCCGCCACTGAACAAATCTCACCGAAATGAACCATATTATCTTTGTTATATGGATAGATCTCATCTTTCGAAAATCGCGGGGCAGCTTTGTGCCTTTGCACATGAACCCCTTTGTGATTTCGTATCAAACTGCGTATTGCCCGATGTACCAACAAATCAGGATAACGTCGAATTGGCGAGGTGAAATGTGTGTACGCTGAAAACCCTAACCCGAAATGACCCTCATTTTCTGGCTTATACACCGCCTGCATCATGGAACGAATCAACATGGTTTGCAGCAGATGCCGATCTGGCCGTTTTGTAATTGCCTGAAGCACCTGCTGGTAATCTCTTGGGGATGGCTTATCACCGCCAGCCAGATAAAGCCCTTGCCCACCTAGATACTCGCGAAGGCTCTCCAGCTTGTCGGTACTAGGTCCTTCGTGAATACGATACAGGGCAGGAAGCTTGTGTTCTTCAAGCACCCGCGCTGCTGCCACATTTGCACTCAACATGCACTCTTCGATGAGACGATGAGCATCGTTTCGTTCTACCGGAACAATTTCACGAATCTTCTTGTCTTCACCAAAGATGATGCGAGTCTCTGCAGTGTCAAACTCCAATGCACCATTACGATCCCGATTAGTACGCAGCACCTTAGAGAGGTAATATAAATTATCGAGGTGGTTAACCACCAGGTTACGCCGCTTCCTGAGTCGTGACTGCATTTTTTCCGCCGCGTTTGTCTCGGCTTGTTGGACAATTTCAGCAACTTCCGTGTAAGTCAACCTAGCGTGAGAATGTATCAAGGCTTCATAAAAGGTGTAATCTGTCATTTCTCCTTTTACAGAAATCTGCATTTCACAAACTATTGCCAGTCGATCTACTTTGGGTTTTAACGAACACAGCCCGTTAGAAAGTTTCTCCGGCAACATTGGAATTACGTGCCCAGGGAAATACACTGAAGTACCCCGATTAATTGCCTCTTTATCCAGGCCGCTGCCCACTGCCACATAGTGTGAAACATCGGCTATCGCCACGTACAGTGTCCAATTGCCACGTTGATGGAGATGAGCAAATACAGCGTCATCGAAATCTTTGGCATCTTCGCCATCGATCGTCACAAATGGGATTTCACGCAGATCGAAACGCCCCTCGCGCTCTAGCTCAGACACATTTTTGGGGAACTGCGCTATTTCTCTACTAACGGTTTTCGGCCATTTGTTGGGTATCTCATGACTACGCACCGCAATGCCGATCTCTAGCCCCGGAGTTGTTATGTCCCCAAGTATTTCAACGATTCTTGCGACAGCTTTGTGCCTTTTTTCTGGGTATCTAACAAGTTCTGCCACCACATACTGCCCTTCCTTTGCGTTCGCTGTCTGATCATTGGGTACCAGAATCTCGTGGGTAATGCGCTTGTTGTCAGGTATAACCAAGCTAAAGCCTTGCTCGTGATAAAAGCGGCCGACAATATGAGTATGTCGGCGCTGCAAAATTTCAACAGCCGTGCCCTCTCTTCGCCCACGATTGTCGAATCCGGTAAATCGAGCTAGCACTTGGTCACCGTCAAAAAGCTTTTCCATTTCGCGCAGACCAAAAAAAAGATCGTCGGAGCCATCGTCTGGAATAAAGTAGCCAGCTCCGTCTTTGTTTCCTTTGATTCGTCCTTTAATAAGATCCATGTGGGCAGCCAGTCCATACGCGCCAAGGCGATTACTAATTACTTGTCCATCCTGCTTCATTTTAATTAAGCGATTCCGCAGGCCCTCAATTTGTTGTTCTTTCTTAAGACCCATTTGCTTGCAGAGCTTTGTATGCGCTATTGGCTTACCCACTTCTTCGAGGTGCTTAATAATCGCATCCCTACTCGGGATTTTTGGGGTATAGACATTCGATTCGCTCTGAGAGAACGAATGGCTCGATTTCTTGAGTTTAGATTTTGGGGAGGGCATTAGGAATGAGCGAAGTATACACTTCTAGCTCCTAAATGTCTGTGACACATGGATATTGACACTGGATAGCTGCCCCGATAAAGTGGCGCTCCCGGACTCGGGTGGGTAAGTCAAGCAGGTTATACTGAGTTCTAATTTAGCGGAGGTTAACAACATCTTTCTGTGAGCGATGGTGGAGTAAAGTGGAGCACTACATCCAAGCTGTCTCTAACCCGCCGGTTAAGACAAGCAGGACCACTGTTTAAACCATAGACTTTACGCCCAGGTGGTGGAATTGGTAGACACGCTAGCTTCAGGTGCTAGTGGCCTTATGGCCGTGGAGGTTCAAATCCTCTTCTGGGCACCATTACCTTGCGGTTCTGTTCGCTTAGTCGCAAGCACAGTCGCTAATTTTCAACGGTTGAGGACCGTGAAGTTGAATACCCCCGAGTAAGTCGAGGGATCGTTCTCAACTACAGTAACCCATTCTAACCGATACTCGCCTACGGTAACTGGCTCCATAATTTCAATCATCAGATCATTATCAGCCATAGTATGTAAACCTCGCAACTGATGTTCACCATTAGGACCGACAAGCCTGAGACTGCTTTGAGATACATTGGGTAACGAATCAAAATAGAGCCTCAGAGTGCGCGGAGCGCGATTAAGCTCTGATCCGATTTCAGGTTCAGCTCTCAGCAATGGTGAATATGCACCGTTTGTCACGCAGCCGATTAGTTGTGAGCAGAGAAGCACGAACACAAATTTATACTCAAACTTAATCATAAATCACTCCTGATAAATCACTCCTGATAGTCGACCGATCATTAATGGGGCTAAAACCGATCAAAACTGTCAAACTAAAGAGCTACAATTTGGCCGAGTTTATCGACTAAAAGCAAGACCGAGTTACAATTTATTTGATTTTCCGGAAAGAGATTTAAAGACCGCACATACAAATGATTATTCAGTGAACGTGTCTCATGGGTTCTTTGAGCCAGCGTCCTTCTCTCTGCTTTTTTACCTCTGATAATTCCTTGGCGAACTGATCAAGTTTCATTCTGATCCCGGCTTCCATTTTCTTTTTTTGATATTGCTGGACGTTTTTTATCTCCCGCTCTTGCAAGGAATCCGTATTGAGTTCTTCGACTACTACTTGAGCGAGTTTATTCATTTTTTATAACCCCACCTTCTACCAAATAAAATGCCAACTATCGTTTTGTGGTATTTTTTATATACCTGTTTGTTGCTTCTATTGCCGTTGGTTTAGAGCCATATGGTTTTTGTTATTTTTTGTTCTTTTAAAGGTGACGTGTTTTGCGAAATATCTTATCGAATTATTGCCTATAAAGTATACGCAGCCCAGATATTTCAATAAGTTAGGTTACAGAATCCATCGCAACATATAGTGTTAATAAAGCAAAGTCAAACAATATCTAGTGATTTTCAGGCTTTTTTTTGCTATTTCAGATTGGCTCTAAAAAATGTTGTACCAGCCCCCTCCAAATTTTTCACCACGAGCCATGACTAATATTTAACAATAATTTTGATACTTAGCGGATGAAGTTCATTTTTTATACTTTAGTTTGTAACATTCAGAACATATATTAACTGGATATCCTTTAATTTGTACTAGTGAAAGGACAGTCGTTACCCACTTTTTGTGCAATTTCGACCTATTTAAATAATTTTTTGACTGGCTAATCGATTAGAACGGGTTTTACCTGCTCGACATTCGACATCCTCGTTGCTCGTACACGGAGGATCAATAAAAATGGATATGTCTTTGAAAGTGTTTGTTAGGTTCCATACAGCCGCTTTGCTGCACGTACACCTTTAATCCATTTATAGGAGTGTTTTAAATCGTCTCCGACTTTAATTCGGTTCCTATGAAAATGCACCAAGGAACTCTCAGAGCCTGCGGCAACAGAATAGTGCCGATGAAAAGTATTCACGCTGTCTAGCCAGGCCGCCAACGCTATCCCGATTCCCTCTAAGACACTTTGGTTTTTTTCCAGTAAGCGAATCGCTGTTGCCTTTTTTTTTGTTTAAACCCTAACACCTTGGAAGTGGCTTCCAGTAACTCAAAATAATTCTGTTAGGTCACTGGTAAAATTGAGCGCGAAAAATTCTGTAATTCGCGCTGCGATTTTGAATCGCATTTTTTTCCCGAATTATGACGGCCTGTTAAGTGTTTGTAGTACTATGCAAGTTATAGTTTTTGTGCACTCGAACTAGAACTGACACAAACCAAAAAAGCGAGATACTATTAGCACAAAACAGGAAAGAGTTATGCGAATCGGAGTAGACTTGGGCGGTACCAAAATCGAAGGCATTATTCTGGACGACGAAGGATCTATCAGAGAAAATATTCGGATAAAAACACCTTACGATCAGTATGACGCGACCCTTGAAGCCACTTGTGAAATCGTAAATAAATTACAAGCAAAAGCAACTCCTAAATTCACTGTCGGCATTGGCACGCCAGGTGCTCCCTCGTTACCTAGCAAATTGATGAAGAATAGCAATTCGGTCTGTCTGAATGGGAAACCCTTCAAACAAGACATCGAGTTGCGGCTTGGTTATGAGGTTCGTATGGAGAACGACGCTAATTGTTTTGCGCTTTCCGAAGCCCAATATGGTGCTGGAATAGATTGTTTCTCGGTGTTTGGAGTTATATTGGGGACCGGCACTGGCGGCGGCATTGTCGTCAACAAACAGTTAGTTACCGGGCCGAACAATATCACAGGGGAATGGGGCCATAATTCAATCCCCGTTTCAGTGCAGAAATTAATCGCCAATGATCGCACCTGTTACTGTGGGCGCCAGAATTGCATCGAGACTGTGCTTTCTGGTCGAGGCTTAAAGCAAACTTATTTCGAACAAGTGGGACAGCAACTCGAACCAATAGAGATAACCCAGCGTGCTGAACAGGGCCATTCAAATGCCATGGAGTGTATCCAACGCTATTGCCAACAACTTGCACGCTGTTTGGCATCTGTCATAAATATAGTTGATCCAGAATTGATTGTCCTTGGTGGCGGGTTGTCCAATATCCGCGAACTTTACAATGCGGTGCCAGATTTCCTAGAAGAGTTTGTTTTCACTGATGTGGTTCAGACTAAGCTTTCTCGACCGAAGTTTGGTGACGCCAGCGGAGCCAGAGGTGCAGCTTGCCTCTGGGCCCCCTAGTCTTGCTAGCTTCCAAAGGGATGGCGCAGGACTATGGTTTCTTGGCGATCGGGGCCTGTGGAAATAATATCGACCGATACCTCAATCAATTCTTCAATATATCTAATGTAAGATCTCGCATTCTTCGGTAGATCATTCATGCTCCTCGCGCCCAAAGTTGATCCTTCCCATCCCGGAAATTCTTCGTAAATGGGCTCGAGGCGCTTGAACGTTTCCATATCCATCAGGTTAGGTGCAATGTTTCCTCCCATGCCTTGGTAACCCGTACAAATCTTTACTGTGTTTAGGCCATCGAGAACATCGAGCTTGGTCAAACAGATTCCCGAAACGCTGTTGATTTGCATCGCCAGTTTTACCATTGCGGCATCAAACCAGCCACAACGTCGATCCCTGCCAGTAGTAGCTCCCTTCTCCCCGCCAACCGAAGCCAGGTGCTTACCCACGTCATCGAATAGCTCCGTTGGGAAAGGTCCAGAGCCTACGCGCGTCGTATAGGCTTTAGTAATTCCCAGCACATAATCCAGGTAGAGAGGCCCATAGCCGCTACCCGTTGCTGTGCCACCAGCAGTGGTATTAGAAGAGGTCACGAACGGATAAGTGCCATGATCAATATCCAGCAAGGAACCCTGAGCACCCTCGAACAAAATGTTGTCGCCAGCCTTACGGTGACCGTGCAGAATATCAATTGTATCCGTGATCATTGGTTTAACCTCTTCCGCCAATCTTAAGAGGTCGTCAAACATCTGTTGAAAATGGATCGGATCAGCATGAAAATATTTTTGCAACCAAAAATTGTGATACTCAAGTAATCCGCTGAGCTTTTCCGCGAACCGCAGTTCATTAAGTGTTTCCACGAGACGAATTCCGCGCCTGGCTACCTTATCTTCGTATGCAGGACCTATGCCTCTTCCGGTTGTACCCAATTTATTACGGCCTTTCTGACTCTCGCGGGCTTGATCAAGAGCGATATGGGAAGGAAGAATCAACTGACAGGCACCGCTTATACTCAATCGATTTCGAACTGGTATGCTTCGTGCTTCCAGTTCACTTATTTCATGCATCAAGGCCTCCAGGCTAAGTACTACACCGTTGCCAATCACGCACCGAACTCCATTTCGCAAAATACCAGACGGCAAAAGATGCAGTACCGTTTTATCACCATCTATGACGAGCGTATGGCCAGCATTGTGGCCACCCTGGAAGCGCACGACAACTGTTGCCTGATCGGTTAACAAGTCAACGATTTTACCCTTGCCTTCATCACCCCACTGGGTGCCCAATACAACTACCGATTTAGCCATTTCATTCCACTTCTATGCACAAATTTGTTACACAAACGGTTTTTGACCGGTCATCCCATTACAGTGATTCCACAATCCAAACGCCATTTTTGTTAACTATGTGTCGATCGCAGCTTTGCTCTGCACAGTCCTGCCGACTCAATTTGGCATCACCAAACCAAGTAACCACTATCTCTCCTTGCCGACGCAGGGTTTCTACCAATTCAAGTAAATTCGCGTCATTATTATTCGGCACAATGATCGCGGCCTTGCGTTCAAAGATTTTGTTACTCAGTTTAGCGAGCACCTTTAAATCACTATCAAAGCCAGATGCTGGCCGGGCTCGACCGAACACTTCCCCAATATGGTCATATCGACCGCCCTTGGCAACCGCCCGACCATAGTTAGGCGTATAGGCTGCGAATACGATACCGGTGTGATACTCGTAGCCCCTGAGTTCACACAAATCGAAACACAACACAATCTCCGGAAGTCGCTTTTTAACACCATCCACTATCGCCACTAGCTCGTCGAGTTCTGTTGCTACACTGGCTGGCGCACTTGCAAATACTTTTTTTGCCTCCTTCAAGATAGTTTCGTCACCACTGAGGCGCGTCAACTGCAACAACATCTGACGAAGCTTCTGATCAATTTCCGAGCTGTTCAGTACTTCATCAATTTCATCGTGCGCTTTACGTTGGACCGCTTCGAATAGCGAGCGCTCAGTGTCCTCATCTAAGTTCGCTTCCCGTAACAGGGTCCTGAAGATCCCGACATGGCCGAGCACTATATGAACATCGCTGAGCTCAACAGCCTGGAGAGTTTCGCGCATAATACATACCAGTTCTATGTCACACTCAACTCCCGAATGGCCATAAAATTCTGCTCCAATACGAATAGGAACTCGTGAGGTCATGAGGCCTCTCGGCCTAGTGTGCAAAACGTTGTCGGCATAACAAAGCCGCACCGGCCCTTCCCTATTTAGGCAATGAGCATCAATTCTCGCTGCCTGCGGAGTTATGTCGGCGCGAATACCCATCGTGCGACCACTAAGCTGATCGGTAATCTTAAATGTGTCTAGATCAAGATCGCTGGAGGAACCTACCAACAGCGAATCGAGGTATTCAATCAAAGGAGTAATTACCAGCTGGTATCCCCAAGATTCGTAGAGGTCCAGAAGCTGACGGCGCAGGGTTTCAAGTTTGTGCGCTTCAGCTGGAAGTATTTCCTCAACACCATCTGGCAACAACCAGCGTTTAGCAGAAGTCATTTTTCTCTTCTCTCAAATAGGCTAACGATGAGCGCTAGAATCTCAATTAATTATCCAAAGTAGTATTATTCCCGCAAGCATGCTGCCAAGGCCAATTAGACGTGTAGTTGAATCGTCAATTTCCTTTACCAGCACCATTAACAATCTTCGCCAAAGTTTGGGATCGATGAACGGCAAGATGCCCTCAATTAATAGCATTAAACAAAATGCCGTTGCCAGGTCATGCCACATCAGTCAATTTTCCGAAATCGCTAATCCGCATTTTTGTGAAACAAGATAACTTCTCAAATCCCTCTAATCGGTCCCAAAGGCAACCCTGAATTACTGCCTAGAGTAATTCAGGTTGTTAATAAGGAATTTAGCTTTTCGAATTCTTTCGCTACTAAGTTTAACTTCCAACCAAACATTTCTGCGCGAAAGCTTACTATTGAGGTACGCCGCCCTTAAGATATTTGAAATAGTCACTATCCGGGTCAAGCAGCAACACATCCCCTTTTGAGCTAAAGGTTTCCCGATAGGCATTCAAGCTACGCGTAAATGCATAAAATTCCGGGTCTCTCGTATAGGCTTCAGCATAAATTGAAGTCGCTTCGGCATCTCCCTCACCACGAATACGTTCGGCATCACGGTATGCCTCAGCTTCAAAAATAACTGCTTGCCGGTCGGCATCTGCACGAATACCAATGGCCAGTTCTTCTCCTCGGGAACGGAGTTCCTGTGCTTCTCGATTACGCTCGGTAATCATTCTTTCATATACCGAAGACCGCACATCATCGGGCAAGTCAATGCGTTTAACCCGCACGTCGATAACTTCAATACCAATATCTGTGGCTGTGGTTTCATTCAGCTCTGCAGTGAGGTCCAGCATCAATTGATCACGCTCGCCTGCTACCACTTCCTGTAAGTTACGATTACCTATCTGGTCCCTGAGACCGTCGTTGATACGTTCCGCAAGCAAGCTGCCGGCAGTTGCCACGTCACCTCGTGTAGACACATAAAACTGGCCCACGTCCACTATGCGCCACTTGGCATAGGAATCCACTTCAAGAGCCTTCTGCTCAAGAGTCAGGAAGCGTTCTGGGGTAGAGTCCTCGGTTTGAATGCGCGCATCAAACACACGAACAGTATTCACCCAAGGAATTTTCACATGCAGGCCCGGCTCAATATCCGAATTTACAAGCGCACCAAGCCGTAGCATAACCGCACGCTCGGTTTGTTTTACAATAAACAAGGTATTACCGACGATGATTAGAGTAAAGAATGTCAACACAAGTGCTAAGATTTTTTTCATTGTCGACCTCCCCGGCCGCTGCCAAGCCGCGACCGATCTACGGCATTAGTATTTGATGGTGCAGGCAGGTAAGGTGCCAATTCGTTTGCAAAGTCTCGCCATTCCTGAGTATTGCGCGGGCGATTACCGCCCCCCATTGAAGAGTTCTGTTCTAGAATTTTATCTAGTGGTAGAAACAACATATTATTACCACCCTCAACATCAATCATGATTTTGCTGCTGGCTGTCATTACATCCTGCAATGATTCTATGTACAGACGCTGGCGTGTTACTACCGGGGCCTTGATATATTCCGTTAGTAACTGTTTGAAACGGGAAGCATCACCCTCGGCTATAGCAACAGCTTCTTCCCTATAAGCATTGGCCTGCTCGATCTGACGCTGTGCATTACCACGAGCTGTAGGAATGATTTGGTTAGAATACTGCTCCGCTTCATTCTGTGCACGTTGCTCATCTTCCCTCGCGCGAATCACATCATCAAAGGCCGGACGCACAGCATCTGGTGGCTGAGCATCAACCACGTTCACTTGGCTGACCATGATGCCGGTCGTGTACATGTCCATATAGTCTTGAAGACGATCTTGAACATCATCGGCAACACGAGCGCGCCCAGTGGTCAAGATTTGATCCATGTAATTACCACCTACTACGTGACGAATGGCAGATTCGGCTGCGTTATCTAGGCTACGTTCCGGATTTTCAACGGCTATTACATAATTCACCGGATCCAGGATTCGATATTGTACAGTGACTGCTATATCAATGATGTTTTCGTCGGTAGTCAGCATTGCCCGGTTTTCATATGTCTTCGCGTTCAACTCCGAAACGTTAACCAAGTGAACTTCATCAATGATAGGAGGGTACCAATGCAGCCCCGGCTGCACTATTGCTTCTCTCACCTTACCAAAACGGAGCACAACACCACGTTCAGCCTCATCGACGATATAGAACCCTATAAAGGCCCAAACCACCGCGACAACGGTCACTAATCCGGCTACTATGCCTCCCGGAATACCGCGGGATCCTGGTGGCGCCCCTTTCGAATCGGATCCACCATTGCGGGAACCGCCAAATAGGCCGCTAAATTTCTTCGTGATGTTTTTTATGACCTCGTCGATATCAGGTGGCCCCTGGTTACCACCTCGTCGACCGCCACCCCAAGGATCATCATCGTTGCCATTATTTTCAGGTTCATTCCAAGCCATTGGTTTCTCCATAGCTTTTCCAGACATCTTAAGTTAAGTTAAGTTTAGCTAATTATTACGCATTTACACAGCATTTTTGTCAGCACTATAGTGCTAGATTTCATGGATATTCAAGCAATTCTCGACTGTTCTTCTGTGAGCCATCCCTTCTGTTGATCTCCAACAGGTTTTGGCGTGGATTTGAGTACAGCGCCCTGCTGCAGTATACGGTCTAGATCGTCTTTCGGCAGACGCACTCGCAATTTCCAGACACCGGATTCCTCAATTTCTTCACTCTCGATGAATCCGCTCTCGTAAAGCTGGCTGCGCAGCCTCGCCTGTTCTGGTTTAATAATTAATGTCTCCACTAAAAAAGCTCCAGCCAGCAACTCGCTTATTGCATCTCGCAGCAATTCCAGACCTGCACCGGTCTTTGCTGATAACCAGACACGCGTTGGTTTACCGTCCTGATCGCGCTGAATGTGAGGTTCAACTCCAGAAATCAAATCAATCTTGTTAAAAATTTCCAGTTGCACCACTGAATCTGCGCCAATTTCTACGAGCACATTGTTTACTTGCTCCCTCAATATGGCATGGCTTTCGTCTTCCGCATCGACAACGTGTAGTAATAGATTAGCGGACGCCATCTCTTCAAGCGTTGCCTGAAAAGCTTTAACCAACTGATGGGGTAAGTGGCTGATAAATCCGACCGTATCGGCTATAACCGCCAAACCGTAGTTAGGCAACATGATACGCCGCAGCGTTAAATCCAGGGTAGCAAACAATTTGTTTGCAGCATACATGTGTGCACTGGTCAATTGGTTGAACAACGAAGACTTACCGGCATTCGTATAACCCACCAGCGAGATTGTGGGGACTTCTGCACGGCGGCGTGAACGGCGCCCCTGTTCTCGCTGGCCTCGCACTTTTTCCAAACTCTTGTTAATCGATTTAATTCGATGGCGAATCATGCGTTGGTCAAGTTCAAGCTGAGTCTCACCTGTGCCCCTTAATCCTATACCTCCTTTTTGTCGGTCAAGATGGGTCCATCCGCGCTTCAATCGCGAACTCAGATGCCGCAGCTGTGCAAGTTCTACTTGGAGCTTACCTTCATGGCTTCGAGCTCGCTGTGCAAAGATATCTAGAATCAATCCTGTACGGTCCAGTACCCGGCATTTCAGCGCCTTCTCGAGGTTGCGTTCCTGGCTGGGTGTCAGCGAGTGATTAAACAACACAAGCTCAGCCTTGTGAGTGCGAACAGCCTCGCCAATTTCCTCCAGCTTACCGGAGCCAACAAAATAACTGGGAGAGGGTTGCTTACGAGTACCGCCTATGTATGCTATCGGCGTTGCTCCGGCAGAAAGTGCCAATTCTTTAAATTCGGCGGGGTCATCTCGTTCATTTTCCGAGGAAATCGAAATGTGAACAAGAATAGAAACTTCACCCGCATGTGGCCTGTCAAAAAACAATCGCTACCTCAAACTAAGTGTTTCCCGGCTCGCTAACATCAGTGCCATTAGATTCAGCTTGTCCCTGCATTGGAATTTTCACCATACGTGCAGGCACTACAGTGGAAATTGCATGCTTATAAACCATTTGACTTACTGCATTCTTCAAAACAATCACAAACTGATCGAATGACTCAATTTGTCCCTGAAGCTTGATGCCGCTTACAAGGTATATGGATACCGGAATACGTTCTTTCCTGAGAATATTCAGAAAAGGATCTTGTAGGGTATGCCCTTTGGACATTGTTTTTCTCCTTACAATTTATAACGCTACCTAAAAGGCAAAGAGCCCCAGGCTAAGATGCTAAAACGGCGTCAGACTCTTTCTTAATGAGACTATAGACTTCGCCATAAAGTTCTATATAGAGATGGAATCCACGTAATTCAAGACAATTTCGATGGATTTGGCTGATGAGTCACTCAACCCTCGCAGGTTATCCCAACTACGGAGCCAGGTTAGCTGACGCTTGGCGAGCTGCCTAGTTGCAATGATACTCCTTTCTACCATAGCATCATAGTCTAACCCTCCGTCGAGGTACTCCCAAACTTGCCTGTATCCTACTGATTTTATTGATGGAAGAAGGGGATGCAGATCGGCTCTCTGGTATAGTTGCTGTACCTCCTCAACCAGCCCTTTTTTCAGCATTGTGAAGAAACGTTGCTCGATTTTCTTATATAGCGTGCCTCTGACTAATGGCTGAATCGCGAAGAAAACTAGATTTACCGGCAAGGAGGGATTAGAAAGTTCCCGCGACTGTTGTTTTTCCATGTGTAACTCGGTCATGGACTTTCCCGATAACAAAAATACTTCAAGAGCTCGTTGCAGCCGTTGCGGATCATTTGGATGGATACGCGCTGCCGATTTAGGATCAACGCTTGCCAATTTCTGATGTACTGTTTTCCATCCCTCTTTTTGAGCCAGAGCCTCGATCTCCTGACGCACCTGTGGGTCAGCGTTTGGCATATCTGCCAAACCATCACGCAACACCTTGAAGTAGAGCATAGATCCCCCGACGAGCAGAGGTATATCGCCCTCGTTTAGCACTGCCTTTATTTCCGCCATGACATCCTCTCGGAACTCAGAAGCGGAATAAGGATGGGAGGGGTCCTGAATATTAATGAGCCGATGCGGCGCAATCGTAAGAGTGCGCTCGTCAGGTTTTCCGGAACCGATATCCATCCCGCGATATACTTGAGCGGAATCCACACTGATAATTTGGAACGGGCGTCGCTTTACCAATTCGACTGCCATTTTCGTCTTGTCCGAGGCTGTCGGACCCATCAGACAAATAACATTGGCTTTATCGTTGGAGGTAATCACAAAACCCTAACACAGCAGTGAAACCGATTTACTGACCACGCAGAAATAACTTATCCAATTCAGAGAGAGACTGACAGACCCAGGTAGGCCTGCCGTGATTACACTGTCCACTGCGTTCAGTTGCCTCCATGTCTCTTAACAGGGAATTCATTTCCGGGATGGTTAGATGTCGATTGGCCCGCACTGATCCGTGGCAAGCCATCGTAGACAATAATTCTTCCTGGTGAGCTTGTATACGGTCGCTACTGCCATACTCCAGCACATCAGACAACACATCTCGCACCATTTTCTCCACATCCGAATCCTTAAGAATAGAAGGAACCTGGCGCACGACAATTGCTTCATCCGTTAATTTATCCAGCTCGATCCCCAATCCAAGTAACTCTTTCTTTTGTGCTACGGCACAGTCGGCTTCAGACTGACTCACAGCTATGGACAAAGGAACAAGCAGCGGCTGCATCTTCAATTTTTCGCTTTTGCAGGCCACCTTCATGCGCTCGTAAATGATCCGCTCATGGGCTGCATGCATATCGATAATAATTAAACCTTCCTTGTTTTGTGCCAAAATATAAATGCCATGTAAATGCGCGATAGCATATCCCAGGGGCGGCACTTCTTCGTTGCCAGCATTTAATTTTGCAAGTGATGCTATCTGTTCCTGAATTTGGTCATGGTCGCGCACGTTAGTGGTGGCATATGCACCATAAGAAGCAGTTGTTGGTTCCGCGAGTCGCAAGCTAACCTGCTTACCATAAACTTTAGGATCGTCGTGGGCGAACTTTGATTCTGTTCCAGCCATCCCTGCATGTTGTGAAGCTATTTGGACGGAAGGAGTTACTTCCGCAAGCGCCTTGTGCAAAGCGCTAAACAGAAAATCATGCACGAGTCGGCTGTCCCGAAAACGTACCTCATGTTTTGTAGGGTGTACATTTACATCAACTGAAGATGGTGCAAGCTCGAGGTAAAGCATATAAGCTGGGTGTCTTCCGTGAAACAATACATCTCGATAAGCCTGCTTGACCGCGTGAGTAACTAACTTATCGCGAATGGTGCGTCCGTTTACATAAAAGTACTGGAGATCTGACTGGCTTCGAGAGAACGTTGGCAAACTAACCCAGCCCCATAATCTGAGTCCTGACCTTTCAACGTCTATGTAAACAGAGTTATCTACGAATACGGGCCCACATACTAAGGACACTCGCCGCTGGCGTTCCTGCTCACTGATAGCAGGTAATAGCTGGTGAATGGTTCGCTGATTATGCTTCAGGTTGAACTGCACATCGAAGCGACTCAAAGCAATTCGTTTGATCACCTCATCAATACGAGTGAATTCTGTTTTCTCGGTTTTTAGAAATTTTTTCCTTGCAGGCACATTAAAGAAAAGATCACGGACCTCAGCGCTTGTTCCTTGCGGATGAGCAGCTGGGGGGACACTGACTTCCACTTCCTGCCCTTCCACCTCCACTTTCCAACCGCTGGAGCCAGATTCCTCCGAAGAATTTGAGATAATGCGAAATCGCGAAACTGAGCTAATGCTGGCGAGGGCCTCACCACGAAATCCGAGGCTCGTTATATTCTCCAAGTCAGTTAGTTCGATAATTTTACTGGTAGCATGGCGACTCAGCGCTAAAGCAAGGTCATCCTTGTGAATGCCGCAGCCATTGTCCTTGACGCGCATCAGTTTTACTCCGCCCTGCTCGACATCGATTTGCAATCGTGTCGCTCCAGCATCGAGGCTGTTCTCAAGTAGCTCTTTGATAACCGATGCCGGGCGCTCAACAACTTCACCTGCAGCAATTTGGTTAGCGAGCCTTTTACTAAGGCTGTTGATACGGTTCATGGACGTGATGGTATAAGCGACGATATCGGAGGCATTGTAGCACCATCGTGGCCAATTAATATTATGACTCTATCATCACATGTATGATTTAAATTAAGGAACCGGATCGACTAATTATGAACTACTAACTCGCGGGTATTTTAAGAACTTGGCCCACTATAATCCGATCTCCAGAGATATTATTTGCAGCCCTGAGACTAGGCAAGCTGATGCGATACTGCTCAGCAATTTCTGAGAGTGTTTCACCTCTTTGAATCGTGTGATCCGACACTCGAAACGAAATCGTGCTGGGAATGATAAGTACCTGACCAATCCGAATTGTATTCGAGCGCAAATTGTTCGAGGTCTTCAGTTCAGAGAGGGAAGTTTTAAAACGTTCAGCTATTTCTGACAAGCTGTCGCCTCGCTTGACGGAGTACGAACCAGGTGTAATTCCATTAGCTTTTTGCCAAGCTACAAGCGTTCCTTCAGGAGGGGCATCGTAGAAATAGTTGATTACACCCTGAGCGATCGCCGTGGCCATCCGGTTTCGGAATCTCGAAGAGTTCAAGCGACGAGCTTCATCGGGGTTGGTCAGATAACCTGTTTCGATGAGAATCGAAGGTATGTCAGGCGAATTAAGCACCTGCAGCGAAGCCTGTTGAACCTTGTCTCGGCGTAAGCGTGTCACTCCATCCAAAGATTCGAGAATGCTGGTACCCGCGATTAAACTTTGCTCCATACTCCAAGACATCTGTAAGGACACCAAGGTAAGCGCTACATCGTCATCCAAGCCACCAAGCGCGAGATCACCGCCAACACCTCCCAGCAGGTCTGAACTGTTCTCCTTTTCTGTCACTCGCCATGCGTTTTCGCGGTCTGCACGATCCCCAGAGAGCGCATAGATCGTAGCTCCATTCGCCCGACTATTCCGATACCAGTCCGCATGAATTGCAACAAATAAATCCGCTCGATGCTCACGTGCAATCTGAGGACGATGTTGCAGTTTGACGTAATAATCTCCCTCACGAATCATTACAGGTTTGTACCCCTGCATAATTTCGAATCGATTAAACAAAGCTTTTGAGATGGCAAGCGTGATATTTTTCTCTTTTATACGCCCGTCATTGCTGATACTACCCGGATCTTCACCGCCGTGCCCAGCGGAAATTGCTATCACGATATCCCGCTTTTCCGGGCCGACATCAGACACTGGCGTCGACGCGATCTGAGTCGAAAAACTCCTTGGCTCGTGCTCATAGAGATCTACAACCAAACGATCACCCAGTTCACTGTTACCCGCAAGCATAAAGCTGGAAGGATCCACCTCGGCGGCAAGATCAAGTACTATGCGCAGATCATCGCCATTTCTGATGCCACTGCGTATTTTGCTAATTGGACCGTCGCGTATATCGAGACCTAAAAAATCGTCATTGAATTCGGAGTCTTTAATGTCGATGACAACACGGCGCGGATTATCCAGCATAAACATGCTGTAATCGATGGTCGCACTGAGGTCGAAAACGAGGCGAATATGATCCGGTGCTCGCCACATCCTGACTTCATCGATACTAGCTGCATACGCTACGGAAAAAAACGTCATTCCCATCAAGGTAGCAAGTAAAGTCCTAGTTTTGTTGCGCATTGCTCTCATTATAAGATTCGCGGCCACAGCTCACGTTGTCTATACATTTCGGCCTTGTTTCCACAATCTTTTGGCTATTACTTCCCCTTTTTCGGAGTTAGTTTGACAGCACAACCGGCGGCCTGCTCCTTCAATTTCCAACGCAATAATGAGATCCGCGGGGGGAATCACTTCTGCAGCTTTATCAGCCCATTCAATAATGCACAGGTTGGTACCCTCAAAATAGTCTTCCGTTCCTAGGTAATTGACTTCTTCTGGAACCACCAATCGATAGAAATCAAAATGATGGATATGACATTGATCGAACTCATAGGATTCCACCAGCGTATAAGTGGGGCTTTTAACCGCGCCTAAGTACCCGTAACCACGCATGATTCCGCGAGCGAGCGTCGTTTTGCCTGCCCCCAACTCGCCGAGTAGATGCATACTGCCTCCCATAGAAGGTATGCCCTGGTTTCCCACAACGGTCTCCTGATTATCAAACGGTTGCTTGAAGGTAGCTATGGCTAGCCTTTTGCCAAACTCAATGGTAGCTACCTCGTCGTCAAGCACTATTTGATATTCAGCCATTTTAGATGCAGAAACCCTAGTGAGTAGGATTGACCAACTGACGAATGTGACGAGAAAGATCTGTTGCAATCATGCCTCGTTGACCACCAGCTTCCATGGCCAAGTCCGCGGCCTCACCGTGTATACAAACCGCGCAGCAGAGGCTCTGTGGCAACGTTAGCTTCTGGGCAACCAGCCCTGCAATAACTCCTGATAGCATGTCGCCCATGCCACCTGAGGCCATACCTGCATTACCTTCTGTGCACAAGAATAGTTCTTCATTAGGGGCGGCAATCAAGCTGCCGCTACCCTTCAATAAGCAACAACCACCCCATCTATTATACAATTCGGTTACTGCTGCAAATCTGTCAGCCTGCACGTCTGCAACAGTGCTACCCAATAACCTAGCTGCCTCTCCCGCGTGCGGGGTAAGTATCCAGTTGTCCCTTTTTATGACTACCTTGCTATCGCTACGTTCCGACAACAGGTTTAATCCATCAGCATCCACCACCAATGGAATCCCAGCGGAAACCTGCTTGCTTAACGCGAGCTGCAGTAACGTGCGAGACCATTCACTTCGACCTAAGCCAGGACCGATCACAATCACACTCGCTCTGGCAAGTAGTTCGTCTACCGGAGCATCTTCGTCTTCTGTGCCGAACATCATGATTTCCGGGAATCTACCCAGAAATGCGGCCCTGTGGGCTGAACGGGTAATTACGCTCACCAAACCTGCACCACTTCGCTGGGCTGCTTCAGCTGCCATAAGAGCGGCACCCCCGTAGCCATAGTTACCACCCACGATCACAACATGACCGTAATCGCCCTTATGGGACGAGTGTGGCCGCGATGCGAGAAACTTCGATGCATAATTAATATCGATACGCTGCGCTGCTGGTGACGGTGATGAGCCGTGTGAATATACTTCATCAGGCACATCAAGATCATTGAAGATCAAGATACCTACGAAGTCTCGGCCCTGTCCCGTAAGCAGACCCTGTTTCAATCCAATAAAGGTTACTGTCAGGTCGGCGTTCACAGCGGCACCCATCGCTCTTCCAGTATCTGCGTTCAGGCCAGAAGGGATATCGATAGCTAACACCGGATAACCAGCATTGTTTATCCGTTCTATCGCTAGCTTATATTCACCAGTGACTTCACGATTTAAACCTGTTCCCAACAAGGCATCGACCATAATTGTGTGCGAATAATCAACGCTTTCCTGCTGTTGAAAATCAGCGAAGCTGGTCATAGTAACCTGTTGTTTCTCCGCCCATTCGAAAGCTTGTTTTGCATCTCCGGTACATTTAGCTCTCTCTCCGACCTGGATAATTTCGACCATCATCCCAAAATCTTTTGCCAATCCGGCCACTATATAACCATCACCACCGTTTTTGCCTGCTCCAGTAAACACGAGCAGGCGTTTGGCCCGGGGCCATTGCTCCAGCAATGCGTTGAAAGCCGCGGCTCCTGCCGTTTGCATGAGCCTGAATCCGGTAATGCTGAACTCTTCGATTACAACCCGGTCAAGTTGCTGTATCTGTGCTGCGCGGTAGAGCCGACGCGGTAATGCATTGGCGAAATTAGTCATAAGCCCACCATCCATTATTTGTCGAACTTATTGATAAGACGGCGAATTAATCGGAGAGTTTGATCTAATTCTTCAATAGGGATCTCTTGGGTGTTTTCCATAACCCACGGATCCTGCTGTTCCCGCAACATGTTATAAACATGGTTTCCTTCTTCGGTAAGTGTAATCAGCACTGAGCGCTTGTGCTTAGGATTCCGTTGATAGGCAAGTAAGCCATCTACTACCATGACATCAGTGATACGTTGCACAGCCTGGCGAGATTGGCCCAATACCCTGGCCACACCAGGAACTGTTAGACCGGCACTGGACAAAGCGATAGCACCGATCACCTTCCAACGGGCATGAGTGAGGCCCAGTTTTTCCGTCAAAGCATCCCCCTCTGCAATCAACAGACCATTAAGACGAAATATTGAAAGCACCAGATCCAGAAATAATATACGTTTGGGAGAATGCATTCTCTGCAATACCTTTACATTTCACTATGTCAGCATGTTGTCATTGTACTTTTAACCAGCCAATTGGTCTAACACAGTTATGACTAGTTTGCTGAAGAGGCTCCTTTATGACCAAATAGTTGAAACTTTTCCAAGGTTTCGGAAAATTTATGATAGATGTGCTAACTTCGACTACAGCAAAATGCTTCACATCTGTTACTTTACATAACAAAAAGCAAATGAAGATTGGATTCACTGGCTACAGCCTTATCACCTGTATGTTACTGGTAACGAGTCATGTCCACTCTGATGCGATTCGTGATGCGAATCGACTACTCCAAGTGACCAATCTAGGGAAGCACTTCGAATTAAAAGCCCAGCGACAGACACGCGACATCATAAGAACTTATGTCAGCATCCTCAGTATGTCACTCAAAGTTGCCCTGCCCGAGCAAATCAAGAACAAAATTGCATCCTGTTATGCCGAAGTCTATGCTTGGGAGAACTTCCACCCCGGGATCGCGCAAATCTTTGCCGATAATTTAAGTCAGAAAGAATTGCGTCTGCTAATCGACTTCTATCGTGACCTCGGTTTGCCCCCGATGGAAATCAGAGCATTTAAGGACCTGATCTCTAAAGCTGAGCAAATACAAAGAATGAGTGCAGAATATATATTAGTTAATAGCGGTAGTTGTGTTGATCAAGATGCTGGACTCATTCACGGTTATCTCGCAAACCGACAACTCACCAACGCAGTGGTCATTGCAGACTAGAAATTTATCGCGCAGAAAAAAAGGGGCTAGCGTCAAACTGGAGTCGGCTTTAGACTCTCCTCTATGAATAGCAAGCCCCCTTCCGAACCAGGAATTAGCGAAGATAAAAAAGAATGGCTTGAAGCTATTGAAAACATCTACGAGAACTACGGTGCGGAGGGTGTACAGCAGATTTTAAGTGGCCTTTCTAACTGGCGCAGTGAGCACAGTATTGGCAGCACCGATATCGCCGTAAATACGCCCTACCTGAATACCATCCCCCTATTTGAACAACCCGCCTACCCTGGAAATCCGAAAATAGAGCAGCGAATTGAATACATACTCCGCTGGAATGCCATGGCCATGGTTCTCCGTGGCCAGGATTCCGGTTCAGGCGTCGGTGGTCATATTGCCACCTATGCCTCAGCGGCGACCATGATGGAGGTAGGTTTCAATTATTTCTTCCGTAAAGCTTCTAAAGAGTACGGTGGCGATTTGATAATACTGCAACCCCATACTTCTCCTGGCGTATATGCTAGGTCTTGGCTTGAAGGCGAATTAACGAAAGGACAACTGGAAAACTATCGCCGCGAACTCCAACCCGAAGGAGGGCTTACTTCTTACCCCCATCCCCGCTCTATGCCTGAATATTGGCAAGTAGCTAACGCCTCCATGGGGCTTTCAACTCCTACCGCAATTTACCAAGCGCGCTTCGCCAAATATTTGGAGAATCGGGGACTTAAACCAAAGCTTGGCGGCAAAGTGTGGTGCTTTATCGGTGACGGGGAAACCGATGAACCAGAAGTGCTCGGTACTATTAACATCGCCGCAAGAGAAAAGCTAGATAACCTTATTCTGGTGGTCAATTGCAACCTGCAGCGGCTTGATGGGCCTGTTCGCGGTAACGGTAAGATCATCCAGGAACTCGAAGCATCGTTTACCGGCTCTGGCTGGAATGTGATCAAAGTGATCTGGGGCAGTGGCTGGGACAAACTTTTGGCAAAAGATGTTAATGGAACATTGCGGAGACGTATGGAAGAGTGCGTAGATGGCGATTATCAACGTTACTCTGTGTTGCCTGGCGATCGCCAGCGGGAACATTGGGTTGACGGTAATCCCGAACTAGAGCGGATGATGAATGCGCTCAGTGACGATGAGGTCAAAGAAATCAAGCGTGGCGGGCAGGATATTACCAAGATCTTCGCTGCTTACCAGCGTGCAATTTCGAGCAACGAGAAACCTACAGTGATCTTGATAAAGACCGTTAAAGGAGATGGCATTTTAGGGTCTGAAGGCAGCAACACCGTTCATCAAAAGAAAAACCTAGATGGCGAACAACGCCTCGCAATTGCCAAGAACTTTGGCATCCCTCTTTCCAACGACGCCATCAAAAAAGCTGAATTTTACAAACCGGTAGAGACCAGTGAAGAAATAGTCTACTTGAAAGCCCGTCGTAAGGCGTTGGGCGGTCATATACCTGAAAGAAAAAATAACTGCGCTAAACTTTCACCTCCCCCATTGACGAGCTTTGAATCCCTAATCAATGGTTCCGGTAAACGTTCCCAGTCCACCACCATGTCCCTGGTTCGTGTCCTGTCCATCCTGTTGCGTGACAAATCCTTGAGCAAATATATCGTACCTATCGTACCAGATGAGGCGCGCACTTTCGGATTAGAGGGTCTGTTCAAGATCGCTGGCATCTTTTCACTGCAGGGTCAGCGCTATACCCCCGTCGATGCCGATACGTTGGTTGCATACCGGGAGGCAGAAGATGGCCAGATCCTTCAGGAAGGGATTTGCGAGACAGGTGCTATAGCGTCCTTTCTGGCCGCCGGCACTGCCTATTCCATCCATGGCTTACCGATGATTCCGTTCTACTTTTTTTATTCTATCTTCGGTTTCCAGCGGGTCGGCGATATGATTTGGACTTGCGGCGACATGCTATGTCGTGGATTTTTGATAGGCGGCACAGCTGGCCGAACAACATTAAATGGCGAAGGTATACAACACCAAGATGGCCACTCCCAAGTCATAGCCAATACTTATCCGAACCTGAAGAGTTACGATCCAGCCTTTTCCTATGAGTTGGTAGTTATTGTCTGCGAAGGAATTCGTCGCATGTACGAACTACAGGAAAACATCTTCTATTACATCACGGCCTATAACGAAAACTATACCATGCCCTCTCTACCCCGGAAAAAAAATATCCACAATGATATTCTTGCCGGCGCTTACCTCTTTGCATCTACAAGCTCTGAAAAAGACTCCCAGTTGCATCTACTAGGTAGTGGTTCCATTATGCAACAGGTATTAGCTGCGAGAGAAAAACTCGAAGCGATGAATTACAAAATTTCAGTATGGAGTGTTACCAGTTACAACGAACTCTACCGCGAAGCAGAACAATGCGAACGGGAAAATCGGTTGCACCCTTTCAGGAATGCTCGAGTTTCTTACATAAAAAAGCTGTTCTCCAAAACCAGTGGCGCGTATGTAGCGGTATCTGATTACATGAAGGCATTACCCAACAGTATCGCTACCTGGATGCCCGAAAATTACGCAGTACTCGGTACCGACGGATACGGTTTGAGTGAATCGCGTCCAGAACTAAGAGAATTTTTTGAAATTAATCCCGACTATATCTGTCATGCAGCACTAGTTGGGCTTTTCAGAAACGGCAGTATTGACCAGGAGAAGCTCCAGCAACAGCTATCAACACTGAATTTCAATGCGGAAAAAATAGACCCTTCACTACGTTAATTTAGGGCAGGGTCAGCGAATCTGCCAATCACATCTCAGCCGGTTCCACCAGCTCGATACGAACCCCGTCTGGCCCCTCCACAAATGAAATACGAATACCTCGGAACGGTCTTGGCTCCACGGTAAATTCAACACCGCTAGCCTTTAGCGTTTCAGCTGCGGCTGTCAGATCTCCGTACTTCCAACCCAGATGATCTAGGCTGCGCCCTTGAGTGGGCGCTGGAGCAGCATCAGCTCTAGCAACCAATAACCAAATATTACCGTAGTTCAAACCAGGCAGAACTCCGGCAAAGGAATCACTTTCGCCACCAAAATTCTCCGCGTACCAAGCCAATGTCTTTTCGGGATCTGCTGAAGCAAGATGTAAGTGGTGCATACCACGTAAATCTGCATCATTGATGAGTTCGATCTTAGTGCCCCACGGGTCTTCGACGAAAGCGATTTTCATACCGCTGAATTCGATAAAATCGCCGAGCTGCGTGCCACCATCTTGTATTATATTGGTTACTACTTCTTCCACATTTCTCAGAGAGAATCCAATGTGATCGACTCCAGTACCGACAGAGCCACCGGTGGGTTCTCTTTCAAAGAAGATCAAGGCGATATCGTCGTAAAACACCCTATCTATGGGATACACGGTTCCGTCACCAGCTCGATCAAAGCGACCAGCTTCTCCACCAAAATGCTTAACATACCAGTTCACTGCTTCTAGGGCGTCAGGCGCTGTCAAGTGAACATGATCGTACGGAGCAGCAAAACTTTTAGCGACGAACATCACCGCGAATATCAGTAAAAGGAAGTATTTTTTCATGGGAGCCCTCTTTGTTTAGTGCGTCATGGAATACATTAGGTAATTAATGCCCAGACGGTAGGCAGAGTTTGCATAGCGGGTTGGATAAGCAGGATGGTAGGTATGCTCCCAGCCATCGCCCATATCGGAATTCCAATTAATCAATACCATCACTCGGTCTGTATCATCGAGGATAGCATGGTTGCTGGCGTAGTCGATGCCCTGTTCCCCGTACTCGTCGCTGCGATAAAGCGCCGGTATTAACTGAGGGCCATCGATGTCGTAGTAGACGTGGAAAATCTCGTGATCTGGGTTCAGCTCAATAATTTCTCGATCCGGAAATACTTGGCTGAATGCAGCAAAAAAATTATTATATTGTTGTTGCCCCCAGAAATCGTCGATTAGCAGGAACCCTCCCCTTAACAGATACTCTCGCAAATTCTCGATTTCACTTGGGCTGAGTATCAGACCACCACCTTGTCCTACTTCGAGCATATAGAGAAATGGATAGTTGAAAATTGCATCATCATCTAGGCGGAGAACAATGGGATCGCTCATTACGCGGATATTGGTCAGGCGAGAAACACCACGCAGGAAATTCATATCAGCATCTGGGAAGTCTATCGACCAGGGGCCGTAACCGAATCCTCTCCCGTAATAAGTATCGAATTGAACCCGCACGAAATTGAATTCACCAGCTTCATCGTAGTCGAGATCGTAGATTGGATCTTGATTACCCTGGATCCGCGGATAGACCTGACCCACTACAGAGCAGGCGAACAGGACTCCCAGCAACATAATAAACAGCTTTGTGACTAGTAGAGTTTTCATCAGGTTACGGAACTCAAAGTGTTGCAAGTGTCTCCGGGTTCGAGTCTTTATTCAAGCGCATACAGGTGAGTTTCTAGATTATTTACTTCAATGAAGTACAATAATCTTCGTTGGAAATTGCTGGCGTGAACCAGACATAGTCAAACGCTGGCTGGGTCTTGGACTCCTGAAGATAGGACGCTGGATCGTCTTCTCCTTGTTCTACTTCCATGAAAGATAGCACCACTATATCTTCGCGCCGCAGATGTGATTCCCTCGCTAGCAGGTAATTCGGTACACCTACATCTCTGCGCACATGGTAATTACCGGCAACAAGTACTGACAGTTTTTCCAGTTCTGGGATTGCCATATTATTGGCCATATTGTAATCACGGGCTTGTTGCACTCTTACCATCGCCGGGAATTGTGATTCTGGCAATAATCCACAGTGGCTTTCATCTATGTCCACATATAATTGCTGTAGGCCGATCTCGTCGAGGATAGAGACTCTCTCCGATAATGTTTCTTCGCCGTAAACCTGACTCATGGTTGCATCGGTTATATTCGCAGCAGCAAGGGGGATTTTGGCCTGGACAAGGGTTAGTATGAGAGGACCATAAAATTCCCAGTTCCATCCTTCCTCATCCCACCCCAGATAAGCTTTAAGACCCTCTAGTATAGTCAGGTTGTGCTGAGAAATCTGGTCGAGCGCAGCCTGGTCATCGCTATCCATCATCTCGAAGGCCACGTTAGCAACACGCATCTGTTCAATCACATGATTCAGTACCATTAACTGCAACAAATGATGATCCGGGTTATCGTGTTTTTCTCCTAATAAAAGATAGCTGGCACTTTTTATGGCGTTGACAAGATGTTGAATCTCAACAAACTGCTCACTGGTACCATGCCAGATCCTTCCTACCAGGGGATTATTTGCATATAGGGGCGACTCCCATTCCTGCAACGGTTGTAACTGGGCAAGCCCCGGAATACTGACGAGTGTAGCCAGAAGAAAAGGCGCGGCCTTAATTAGGCCCGCCCATCTGTATCCATTGAGCATAAATTTCATCACTCCAGAAATTCTGAAAATAAGCGATCACAGCTAGTTTCTCCGGCTCTTCCAGTTCTTCTGCAAAAGCTGGCATCTTACCACCAAACGCCTCACCACCTTTATTGATAACCTGCAAAAGTACCGAGTTTGGATGATGCCAAGCGTGGGCGCTACCGTCCAGTGGAGGCGGCGGAAATGAACCATCAACTAAGCGCTGGCGCCAATCACTGGCTGTTCCTTCAGCATTACTACCATGACAGACCGCACAGTTTCCCGCAAACACAACGGCGCCGGACCTTACCTGCTCTTCGCTATACCATCGGGTGGTAACTTCGAAATCCTGGTCGTTAGCCAGATCCATTCCAGACTCAGAGCATACCGTTAACAACAGGAAAACCCCCATAAGCATAATAAAGTAGACTCCATCGACTCCTTTCATATGATTCATCGTATCTTCTTTGGATAATCAAAGTCTTTTAGTGTGGCCACACCAATATCGATATCGGCCCAGTAATCGATCGGCAAACTTAACTCCACCAACCCACAGGTTGGGATATTGTCGATACTGCAATTGGCCATTCCATTGGCAAAGTCCGTAATCGCGGGATTGTGACCAACGAGCATTGCCGACCCACAAGATTCATCCACTTGGCTGGCTGTTTTTAAAAACATAGACATGCCTGCAAAATATAACTCTGGGTTACCGATAATTGTTTCAAGATCGTAACCGATGCTCTCGGCAAATATTCTGGCTGTGGTTTTCGCGCGATTGGCAGGACTCGAGACAATACAGTCGACTTTATTACCACGGTCCCGAAAACGCGCAGCCAGCACCGGTACGTCGTTGGTCCCCCGATTAGCAAGGGGCCGTTCGAAATCTTTAAGTTCCGGATCATCCCGACTGGACTTGGCGTGGCGAAGCAAGTAAAGGGTTTTCATCTGAACGCGAAAATCAGTGCTCCATAGCAGTCAACTGCCATATCTACAAAAGGCGACTTTTGCAGCCTTATACCCCAAATAATTCTCTAACTCCAGAAACCCACTTTCATATCCAACTTACCCTTAAAACACCCATTATTATGGAGAAAAACTCAGTAGTACTGTGATTGTTCAGTATTTCTTTAGCTAAGTCATCTTTAACAAGTGCCGAAACACTTTATTACGACATGTAACAACGTAGGAAACAGGGAAATGAGATCACTAAGCAGCTTATTGCTTTCTGCTTTATTAGCCATACTTAGCATATCGGCAATGGCTCAGGAGGAAAACGGAATTACCCGAGAAATTGAAATGGGAGGCCTGTTTACATCAGGTAATACAGAAGGGCAGTCATTGAATTTTGCCGGGGCCATCAATATAGATCGGGGGAAATGGGACTATAATTTTTCCCTAGATGCTCTCTATTCTTCCAGCGAAAGTAAAGTAAAGGGGCAGCGTTGGTACACCGTAGCCAGCGCCAACTACGAGCTTACAGAAACCAGTTTCTTCCAGACCCGTTTCTCTCATGAAGATGATCGATTTAGCGGTTACGATAGCCAATCTGATTTGACCGTAAACTATGGAGGCTTGTTTTTGCCAAACCTCCCCAACATGGGTCTAACGTTAAATGCCGGTCTGGGTATTCGTTGGTCCCGACTTGACAATTCTGATTTCGATGAACCTATATTACGCTTTGCCGGTGATTACGACTGGAATGTATCTGAAACAGCTGTTTTTAGTCAGGAGCTCAGTACCGAATACGGAACGGGCTCGAACATTTATCGTTCTGAAAGCAGTATCGAGACACAAATCTTGGAAAATTTATTCTTACGTTTTTCTCTTAATATTAAACATCAAACTGTAGTACCTCACGGGCGGGAAGAGACAGATACCGAGACTGCCATAACTTTCATAATGAGCTTCTAATTGTTCGGCATGCTCTTTCATTCAACGGGTTAAGGTTAGCCAATGCCCCACATTGTTCGTTTGTATTGGGTTATTGCCCTGATTTTGATGCCACTCAGCCTGCTATGGCTGCTATCTAACATAGGGCCAGGCTTCTCTTTTTCCGGTCTTACCGCTTCTCCATTGCCCCTTACTATTTTCTTAGTGCTGCTTAGCTGGACATTACTAGGTGGTTACGAAATACTATTCTCAAATAGCAATCTTCGTCGTAATTACCCAGTATTAGCTAACATTCGTTATATGCTTGAATACATCAGGCCAGAAATCCAGCAATATTTCATTGCTAATAATGTCGAAGAAAAACCATTCAGTCGGGAGCGCCGTAATCTGATTTATCGACGAGCCAAGGACGCCGACGATACATTACCTTTCGGTACTGAGCAAAACATCCTCGAAGAAGGTTATCGTAGCCTCGCACATTCCATAAATGTCGTGCAAGTAAAGGAAGAACATAAGCGCGTAACGTTCGGGGGGCCGCACTGCAGTAATCCCTATAGCGCTTCACGCCTGAATATTTCTGCAATGAGTTTTGGAGCTCTAAGTTCGGCAGCGATTGCCGCCCTTAATAAGGGTGCCGCAAAAGGAGGGTTTGCGCAAAACACAGGTGAAGGCGGGTTAAGCGAGTATCACCTAACAAACGGGGGAGATATTATTTGGCAAATTGGTACTGGTTATTTCGGTTGCCGTAATAAAGATGGCTCTTTCAACGATGACGCCTTTGCGGAGCGGGCCAACCTGGACATCGTCAAGATGATTGAGATTAAGATCTCCCAGGGCGCCAAGCCGTCTCATGGTGGAGTGCTACCGGGAGTCAAAGTCACACAAGAAATCGCCGACATTCGTTTGGTTGAAGCTGGCAAAGCCGTACTTTCTCCTCCAACCCATCCGGAATTTGATACACCTGGGGGCTTACTGGATTTTGTGGCTCGCCTGAGAAAGTTATGCGGCGGTAAGCCCGTTGGGTTCAAGCTATGTCTGGGCAAAAAACCCGAATTTTTAGCCATCATCAAGGCAATACTAGAAACCAATATTCTGCCCGACTTTATCACTATTGACGGAGCGGAGGGAGGCACTGGGGCCGCTCCTGTGGAATTTTCTAACCGGCTTGGTACGCCTTGCCTTGAATCCACTTACTATATTAACCAGATACTTATCGGCGCCGGTTTACGACAACATATTGGACTGATTAGTGCCGGAAAAACAGCGACCGGTTTCGATATGCTAGAAAAGATTATTCTCGGCGCTGATGCGGTGAACGCCGCTCGTTCCATGATGATGGCTTTGGGTTGCGTGCAAGCTAAGACTTGCAACACTAACAATTGCCCTACGGGCGTTGCTACACAGAATCCATTGCGTGCACGCGCAATTGACGTCGAGGAAAAATCAGAGCGGGTTCGAAACTTCCATCGAGGGACCGTGCATTCTTTCCTGAAGTTGTGCGGAGCTATAGGGTTCGACAACCCCAGTGATCTCTCGCCAATAGATCTGTTTAGTCGATCTGAAGAAGGTACGAAGAATTTTGATCAGATCTATGCGCCGCTGAATGCGGGACAATTGCTCAGCGATTCTATCCCCAATAGCTATCGCGACGACTGGCTCAAAGCCAGGAGCGATTGTTTCTAGTCCAGACTACAGATTTCCCCTTAATTTAACACTGGTCAGTAACGACGCAGCACCGCTATACTGAACGGGTTCAATCTCGGAGATAGCGATATGCGGCTCGCCTCATTTGTTTTTGCTTGTATTTTTCTTGCCCCGAGCACTACTGCCGCAGATCAGACCGACGGTCGGCTCGACTCTTTATTTGGAAGTTTGCTGATTACAGTAGACCTACCAACTATTCGTGCTGCCGAAAATCAAATTTGGGAAATCTGGTTGCAACACGAGAACAGTGATGTCGAGCAGATAATGCAAATGGGTATACAACGCATGAACTATCAGCGCTATTCCGAGGCGATGCTAATCTTTAACCAGGTCATCACTTCTTACCCAAACTATGCTGAAGCCTGGAACAAACGTGCAACTCTGCAATACCTGATCGGCAACTTGGATAATTCAATTGCCGACATAGAAAAAACTCTTGAGCTTGAGCCCCGCCACTTCGGCGCGCTGTCCGGACTGGGTCTGGTTTATATTCAGCGCAACGAGCTGAACAAAGCAAAAAAAGCATTCGAGGACTTAATCAAGATTCATCCCAACAGCCCGAATGCTCGCCAGAATCTGGATCTGGTCAACGAAAATCTGCATTTCAATCTGATTTAGGGATATCTAATATTGGAAAGCGGTCAGAGTACACGCAAGAAGAGCGCGTGATTTACCCGGCCAGTGTGAGCACTCAAACTGTCGGCAAAACCTGACTCGAATGCCTATGATTCGAGAGTGACTTCGAATACAGGTAACAGCACATTTTGTTCCAGCAAAAAAAGGACCTCATTCGAGGTCCTTTTTTTATATGTAAGTATCTAAACTAAATTACTGGCGACTACCGGAAACACCAAACGCTCCAAAGTCACTACCAAATTCACCTTCCAGTGAATCACCATCTACTGTTCCGGAAAATTCCAGCACCAAACTTTGGCCCTGTGCATCGATAGCGGCATCGAAAGTGATAGTGTTACCATCAAACATAATTCCCTCAATCGGCGCGTCACCCAAGCCATCAGCAGACATTGTCCCGGTACCATCTTCATTCAGAGTCAATGTAGCGGGGAGGGCTCCCAGTGGCGTATCCATTTCAACGCCCCACACTCCAACACCTGGAGGAATGGCAGCAGCACAGCCTACCAGGACAGCTAAAGAAAGAACCAACCATCCGTTCATTAATTTTTTCATAATTGTTACCACCTTTTATTAATTCAAAAGCTTAGACTGTTTTACAATGGAAGCTAGGAGTCCCTGACCTAAATGGCGGCAGGCTGTTCCACTATTATTCTTCCAATCCCCTTCTCAAATTGGCAATGCCTGATTGCAAAAAGAGTTGCCTCAATTGCGAAACGGACTGCCTATTCTCCGGTTAATAGCGGCATAGTCAACTGAAATAAGGCTCCATGAGCCCATTCCACCTAAAATACCTGACACTCTGACGCTTCAGACAATTCAAAAGGCTTTGAGCCGGTGCCGGCTTGGTCTGGTAAATTTAAAAGACTGGAATAGCCGACTAATTTTAAAACAATCACCGGCGCCATTTTTGACTGATCTATCAAGGTTCAGTGCCAAGCTAGTTCTAGAATCTCGCGGACTTGCTCGGCACTCTCAAGTTTTCGCGGGTTCTTGAGCACCACTGGGTGCAGGATTGCCCGCCTTGCTATTTCATCTAGTTGTGAATGCTCCACGCCTACTGCCTGCAGATTAGTCGGCAACCCAAGGTTATCAACCAGGGACCTCACTGCATCTCCGGCATGGGCTTCTTTGATGCCCAACGCGGCGATGATCGCTTTTTGTCGCTCCCCAAATTGTTCAGCATTCCACCGCAGTACGGCTGGCAGCATAATGCATGAAGTGTAACCGTGAGGCACTCCACACAGACTACCCAAAACGTAGCCGATGCCGTGGCTGGCTCCATGAGATACAGTACCTAAGCCACAACAGGCCAGCCATACCGCTTGTTGGCTCAAGGTGCGTGCTTCCCGATCCCCCGAATCAGCTTTGCTGCGTGGCAAAGACTCGGCAAACAATCTCATAGCATGCAGAAAATGCCCGTCGAGGAAAGGATACGAATCAACGCAGCAAAAACCCTCGATAGCGTGATCTAGTGACCGAATAGCCGTAGACAGCCATAACCATTCCGGTGTTTGCATGGTTAATGTGGGATCATAAATAATGCATTGTGGACACAGATCAACTCCTCGGTAACCTTCTTTTGCGGAACGTGACCTATCGAGCACTCCGGCATTATTACTGAACTCTGCTCCAGATAGGGTAGTAGGGACTGCCAATTGGCGTATTTTTGAATGACCAGAAAATAACGCGTATTGCCCTGCTTTTGCCCCTCGCGTGCCATCTGCTCGCTGCGCGTATTCCAACAGTTCCTCTTCCGATTGAATGTCTTGATCGATAGCGAGCTGCACCACCTTAGAGGCATCAATGATAGAGCCGCCACCTAACGATACCAGCAGATCCGCGTCTACCTTGCGGGCTGTTTGTATGGCAGCCAACACATCTTCACGAGGAGTGTGCGCGGAAACTTGATCAAAGAGACCTACGTAGCGTGAACCTAACTTTTCCTGTAAGTCAGCGAATTGATCCGTGCATGTCGCCAGGCTAGATGAAGCAATCAACAATATCCGCTTAGCTCTAAGCTTGTCCGCAAGAACTGTCAAGACATCTGCGACAGGCTTGCCGGTTACTACGGTTTCTAATGCGCTGTAATGGAACTCCATAGGCGAGGCAATGATGATTTAGGCTGGATGATTGGTTGACCTATAAATTAACACATGCCGGCAAGGCATTCTCCCCCAGCAAACACAGATTGCCTACTTGCACTCGATTTTTGGGGTCCGAAATCCGTTGATGGAGAAACCGGCCTGCTATATGCTGCGCTGATTGTTATTTGCCGCTAAATGGAGTGCTTGACTGTGGGGTGTGCCTCGCAGTGTGTACTCCAAAGATTGCAGCTCAACAGTCACCGAAGGAGACAGAAATGGCGACTTTCAAAGTAAACGGCGTATGGCATACGCTAGACATCGAACCGGATATGCCGCTGCTGTGGGCGATCCGCGATGAACTAGGAATGACCGGTACAAAGTTCGGGTGTGGCATCGCTAACTGTGGCGCCTGTACTGTCCACGTTAATGGTCAAGCAGTGCGCAGTTGCGTAACACCGGTCAGTGCCGCGGAAGGGCAGGAAATTACAACAATTGAAGGCCTTGCGGTAGCTGCAGCTGGATCAAATTCAACTCCCTCCGGTCTTTCTGCTGTGCAGCAGTCCTGGATTGACCATCAGGTGCCCCAGTGCGGTTATTGCCAGTCCGGCATGATTATGGCGGTCTCGTCATTCCTTGCCAGTAACCCAAACCCCACTGATGCTGAAATTGACGCAAGTATCACGAACGTATGCCGTTGTGGCTCCTATCCCCGGGCGCGCAAAGCAATACGCGCTCTGGCAAACGCCTAAGAGGTTAATAAGATGAAAATAAATAGAAGACGCTTCATCTTTGGCTCCGTGTTGGTTGGCGGGGGCGCCTTGTTTACTTATTCGGCGACTCGCCCTAGCCGTCATCGCCGTGCCAATGTGGACCTGGCGCAAGGCGAAGAACGCTATATTACATCGTTTATCAAAATCGAGCCTGGTAATGAAATCACTATCTACGTTCCACACTCCGAAATGGGGCAAGGCATTCACACCTCTCTGTCAATGATGGCCGCCGACGAACTGGACGCCAACTGGGAAGAAGTAAACATTGAACAGGCTCCTGCTATTGACCTGTTCGCTAACGGTGACCTAGTTAGGGGATTTGCTGGTGAATTTGGGGTCCCTGACTTCCTCATGGGCTTAGTCGGCGCATCCGCTTTTGCGGTGGCTGAAATTGGCAACCTCCAGACAACCGGGGGGAGTTCGTCAGTCCGCTATACCGGTGAACACGGCATGCGCGTGGCTGGTGCAGCCGCACGGGAAATGCTAATAGAAGGCGCAGCCAGAAAGTGGGAAGTCCCTGTCGAAGAACTAAACACTAAACTGAGCTATGTACATCACAATGCTACAGGTCGGTCTTTCAGCTATGGAGAGTTGGCAGCTGAGGCTGCTCTGATGGAACCGCCGGAAAATCCAAGACTAAAAGACCGTTCCCAATTCAACATTATGGGAAAGGCGATTTCACGTAACGATATTCCTGCCAAAGTGGATGGCTCGGCGATGTATGGTCTGGACGCTCATAGTGATGACATGTTGTATGCCGCCATCCGCATGGCACCGGTATTCGGGACCAAGCTGGTTTCCGCTAACACGCAGCCAGCATTTTCAGTACGTGGGGTAGAAGACGTTATCGAGCTCGAGGATTCAGTTGCTGTTGTTGCTGACAGCTACTGGCGAGCCAAGAAAGCGCTAGAGTTAGTGGAGACCGAATGGGAAGCCTCTGAAAACGACTCAGTCTCTAGCACTGATATTGCTGCTCGCTTCGATAGGGAATTGGCTGACAGCAATGGCAGCAAGGACAAAGAAGTAGGTGATGCAGATGCTGCCCTGAGTTCTGCAGCCGACTATATCGAAGCAAGTTATCGCGTGCCCTATCTTGCCCATGCCGCGATGGAGCCAATGAATTGCACTGTACATATCAAAGGCGACACAGCAGATCTGTGGACCAGCACCCAGGATGCGCTTGGTATAAAGGGTCGGGTCGCACGCATTGCTGGCCTAAAGGAAGACAATGTGACTTTTCACCAAACCTACTGCGGTGGAGGCTTCGGCCGACGTCTGCCCTTTAACTGGAACATGATCGATCACGCAACACTTATCGCCAAAAAGTTCAACGTCCCAGTCAAAACAATTTTCAGCCGCGAAGATGATATGCAACAGGATTATTATCGTCCCGCCGTGCACAGTAACTTCAAGGCGGCATTCGATGCAGCGGGAAATGTAACAGCCTGGCACAACCGCTTCACGGGACCAATACAGACAGCTGGCTCATCACACATTCCCTACTCTATTGAAAATCAGTCAATAAGGGTGGTCGATGGTGATACTCATGTGCCAATAGCAGCCTGGCGCAGTGTAGACCATTCACAGCAGACCTTTTTTACGGAATCATTTACCGACGAGATCGCCCACCGGGCCGGAAAGAACCCTTACCAGTTCCGGATGGAAAAGCTCCAGGAACATCCCCGTCATCGCAAGGTATTAGAAGTTGCCGCCGAAGCGGCTGGTTATGGACAGTTCCTACCTGAGGGCCATGCGCTAGGTATTTCGGTACAAGAAAGTTTCGGCAGTATCGTGGCAGAAGTTGCAGAAGTATCAATGGACGCCAATAACCGACCAGTAGTACACAAGGTCACCTGTGCCATTGATTGTGGGTGGGCGGTAAACCCAGACACGGTTGAAGCGCAGATCGAGAGTGGCATCATCTTCGGCCTAACCGCTGCGATGTATGGTGAAATCCGGATAGAGAATGGGCATGTCGCCAACGGTAACTTTCCTGATTACGAGATGGTGCGCATGGCGACCACTCCCGAAATTGAGGTTCACATCGTTGAATCCGGCGAGGCACTGGGCGGTCTCGGTGAACCAGCAACTCCACCTATCGCTGCTGCAGTAACCAATGCAATCTACATTCTTACTGGGCAACGGGTGCGCGAACTCCCGATCTCGAAACACAACTTTTCAAGGTCGACGCCAGTAGCTACTGTGTAATATGAAAGATCATAATTGGGCTACGTTAAATGGCCCATTTTGATTTAGGGTTTTAAGTCAAAGATTCAGAGCCGCTCGTAGCTCGACTGCCGTTAGTCCACGCACATAAACCTCAGTGCCACGATCAAACTCACGGGCTCTTTCTAAACCGCCAACAATTACGGGGTCAAAACCGACATCGCGAACTAATTGAACGACTGTCCTCACGGCTTCTTCATCATCACCCGCGATAGGTACACCTATCAACTCGCCTGACCGATGGGCTTCACGGCTTACCTCGACAGAACTGATCGCATTGAACGCCCTGACCAACCGGGTCCCTGGCAGATATTCAGCCGAAGCAACCCCAGTCCCACGAGCTATAGCTTCATCTGCCATAGGGCCGTCGCGATCGGCTCGTGGGTTACCGCAATCGATGACAATCTTACCCGCCAATGCTGCAGCGTAATCTCTTCCGATCTGTGGCAACGCTCCATAAGGCACTGCTATTAAAATGACTTCACCAAAAGCAACTGCATCAGCGGGATAACCTGCATGCGCTCTGCCACTTGCCTGCTCCACCAAATTATCCAGCTGCTCCGGGTTGCGGGAAGAAAAAAATACCTCGTGTCCAGATTCGGCGAGTCGCAGCCCTACCGCTCCTCCCATACGACCAGACCCTATGATACCTATTCGCAATGAATTACTGGTTTGAGCCCCAAGAACACGTGCAAATAAGCCACTTCCTAGGGCAATACCCGAAAACATTAGGGAGCGACTAAAAGCGCGTCTAGAAAAGCGAGGAAACCTGCTATTCTTCATAATGTCCTTCCTTTTTTTGGACTTACGCTGCACACCAAGATGTTGGAGCAGTAAACACTTTTGCCAACTTGAAGTCAAAATGATTGCTAAAGCAACTAATCCAACCGTTTGCTAAAACGGACAATTGCTAGTGTCAGTGCCACCAGCATAAAGATACCCAGAGCCACCAATTCATCCCACATGTCCATGATATCAGCACCACGAAGAATGATGCCGCGGATAAGCCGATTGAAATGAGTTAGTGGCAAGATTTCTGCGATCATTTGTGCAATCTCAGGCATGCCATCAAAAGGGAACATAAAACCCGAGATCAGAATTGAAGGCAGGAAGAAAAAAAACGTCATTTGCATGGCCTGGAATTGAGTCTTGGCAAATGTGGAAATCAACAAACCCAGAGAAAGGTTAGTGCTTATGAAAACAAGCGCCGCAGCCAGCACTTGTAATTCGCTGCCACGGATAGGCACCGAGAAGAAAACACGACCACATGACAAAATAATTACCAATTGAATTAGACCAATTAGTACATAAGGGAATATTTTACCTAACATTAATTCTGTAGTTTTAACCGGAGTGTTTATTAGCAGTTCAAGATTACCTCTTTCTTTTTCGCGCACTATCGCCACAGCCGTGAACAAAACCATAGTCATGGTGAGGATGACTCCGACTAAACCTGGGACGATATTTACTGCGGAGCGTCGTTCTGGGTTGTAGTAGTTACGCACTTCCATCAGATTTTGCTCCCCAAAAACCCGTGTCTGGCTGTCAAAGCGGACATCCATGGCCGTGAGCTGCCGGGCTACACCGAGAATAATAGGATCCGTGCCATCCACCAACAGCTGAACCGCCTTACGATCGCGTTCGATTACCCTCCGATCAAAATCATCGGGTAGGTAAATACCGAGCGAGACCGACCCTGAATCCATCAAGAAATTCAACTCCTGTGCACTTCCCACCCGTTGGTTTATGCTAATCACCTGAGATGCAGTAATGTCGGAAATGAATTGACGGGACAGATGGGTGTCGGCTTCGTCTACATAAGCGGCAGATAGATTGCGGACATCAGTATTTATAGCGAAGCCAAACATCAGGAGCTGAATCAACGGTATCCCGATTATCATGCCAAAAGTAAGCCGGTCTCTGCTAAGTTGCAGAAACTCCTTGTGCGCCACGGCCAAAATGCGGACCAATGGTTTCATGTCGCCAGGCCATCTCGTCTGAGTTCGGTTAACGAGACGAATACATCTTCCAGGTCGGGAAAAACCTGCTCTACCCGCGCGTCAATTTCCGCTCCTTTTAGTTTGGACTTCACCTGTTCCAGAGGATTGGAAATCTCTTTAGGTATAAGCACGCGTAGGCGGAACCCAAGCTGAGTGATACTAGTTATACCATCCTCGTTTGCCAACCTTTGGCGGGCCGCATTCGGTTCGTCTGCTGTGACTTCGATGACGTGAGATGAGATGCTATTACCCAGTTCTTTAGGGGTTCCATCAGCGACCTTAACACCCTGATCCAATATCGCTAGGCTGTGGCAGCGTGCCGCTTCGTCCATGTAATGCGTTGATATCAGAATCGTCGTGCCCTGCTCAGCCATTTCGAAAAGCTTCTCCCAAAAATCTCTCCGGTTCTGAGGATCTACAGCGCTGGTGGGTTCGTCAAGAAACAAGATTTGCGGCTTGTGAAGTATCGCTGCCGCCAGGCTCAATCTTTGTTTCTGACCTCCACTTAATGTCCCGACACGTTGCTTCATTTGTCTGTTCAAATTGAACTCTTCCAGCAGTTCCTTGACACGGAGATGTCTCTCTTTGCGCCCCACCGCGTAGATCTCACTGACAAATTGAAGGTTCTCCTTAACAGTTAGATCTTCGTAAAGTGAAAATTTTTGAGTCATGTATCCGATTTTTTGTTTTAACTTTTCCGACTCCCTGCGGGTATCTAATCCTAGCACCGAAGCCGATCCTGAACTTGGAGTCAACAGTCCACATAACATACGTATTGTGGTTGATTTACCAGAGCCGTTAGGTCCTAGAAACCCATAGATCGAGCCGGTTGGTATCTGCAAGTCAAAATCTTTTACAGCAATCAGTGACCCGAAGTGACGAGTTAGGCCCGAAGCAGTGATGGCAAAGTTGTCGTGATTCATAGTTTTACTCGAAGTAAACTTGCACAGGTATACCCTCGGGAAGTCGAGAGCGCTGGTCCGGCAATGTGATCTCCGCCATGTAGGATAGGCGGCTGCGATCTCGCTCGGTCAGCGCGAAGTATGGCGTGAAGTTCGACTCTGATGCGATACGCCGGACAATACCGTTTAAGGGCTGCTCGAGTCCGTCAACATGCACCTTCAGCTGAGTACCGATGCTGATCCCCACACGCACAGGTTGGGGAACGTAAACTCGTGCATAAGGTTGCGACCCAGTAAGCAACAGAGCAACGATATCACCCGATCGGGGACGTTCCCCTACCTCAAAAGGCAGGGAATCAACAATGGCGTCGACCGGCGCAACAACAAACAACCTTTGCCGATCAAAATTCAAACTGTTGAATTGAGCACTTGCCTGGGCTAATAGTGCCCGTGTCTGGTCTATCTGCTCGACTCTAGTACCCGCTTCCAGTTCTGCCAGCTGTGCAGCAACAAACTCTATACGCGCCCCAGCCAACAATTGTAATTTTTCAGCGTTGTCGACACTTTCAACGGAAGTCAGGTTACGCTCTCGCAGACCGCTGAGTCTTGCCAGTTCACGGCCGCGAAAATCGCGTTCAATAATTGCCTCGTCAAGGCTAGCGCGGGTGGCATCGATCGTTTCCGGGCGCGGACCATTGATCTGCTCATCGAGTACTGCCTGGATTCGGTCAACATTAGCCTGGGCTTCATTAATGCGGATGTCCAGTCGCGTTGTGTCTTGTCGAAGAATAACCGCGCCCTGATTAAGTTCATCCCCTTCTAACACAGAGATAGAGATGATAGGTTCTGCTGATTCAGCGATCACTTCAACGCGATCCGATTCTAACTGTCCCACAGCCTGCAATGGCGCTTCTTCACAAGCGCTTAGTGTAAATGTAATTGGCAACGCCAGAAGAGTGGGTAGTTTCATGTCTCTTCTCCTGAATGTTTCCGAGCAGCAACTCCATGCATGAACACTCTTATGTTATGGGCTGCAATATGTCCGGCAGTTGATTCATTAAATTCCAGTTGGAAAACCTTTTCCATCACTGGGCGAGCAAGAAAAGGAAAGATAGTCATGCTTATAAACGAGATAATTGTGAGGCGGGGATCTAGATCTGAGTGAAAATGACCGTCAGCGATTTCCTGTTTTGCATATTCTATTAAGAGAGCTCCCATTACATCACTAAATTTTTTGATGACGGCTTCACGTATCTCGCCTTTACTGAATAGCACTTCTCGAACAATGAAATTAGGCCACCAGGGATTCTGCACCAGCAATTGGCAATAACTGTCACTAAAATCAGCCAGGTTTATTTTTGTGCCTGAGTCCGGAGCTCGCAGATTTGCTTCCACCTCGGAAAGCATACCGTCTACCATAGCCAGATAGAGGCCCTGCTTACTACCGAAGTAGTAATTCACCATCGCTCCATTCACACCAGCGGATTCTGCTATTTGCTTGACGGAAACTGCCTTAAAATCCCGCGACAAAAAATGCCGACGAGCAGCATGCAGTAAATCAGAACGCACTTGATCCTTCCCAGCACCACTTGGGCGGCCCGGATTACCGCGTATTGGTCTAGTTGTCATATGTTGTGTCGCATCATCATTAAAGGGTTTATTTTTTGCAGATAATTAATTAAACATTTAATTAATTATTTGTCAAGTCTCACATGAAACTTACTATACCTCCGAATCCTGCATCATTTGGGTCTTACAGGGCTTTTAATGGTTTCAGGGCGTGCTAAACTGTGCTTTGTTTCTTGGCAATAACGACGAAATCTCGTGCTGATCCTAGTATCCGGTCTGACGCTGTTCTTTATACCTCACTCATTGCGTGAGTTGGGTTTGCGGGATAAGGTTATCCGGAAACTGCCATCACAGACTGCCTATTTAGGCCTCTATTCTATAGTAAGCCTTATTTCCATCGGTTTGATTGTTTGGGGTAAAGCTAGCGCTCCATTCTCCATGGTGTGGCAACCGATTTTTCAGCTACGCTTTATCAGTCATGTCCTGATGATTCCAGCATTTGTCTTAGTTGTCGCTGGCAATACACCCACCTCTTACATGAAAAAACAGCTTCGTAATCCCATGGTGTTGGGAGTAACCCTTTGGGGGTTTGCCCATCTTTGGTCTAACGGAGACCTCGCATCAATACTCCTTTTTGGTACTTTTGCCGTATGGGGCTGTTTTAAGTTTATAGCACTTAGCCTTACACAGAGCCCCGTCATAAAAGAACCATCTCTCCTTTGGGATATTATTTCCATTTTTATCGGTCTTATCTTGTATTGGGTTGTCGGTGTCTATCATGGAGAATTGTTCGGCATAGGTTTAAGTCTTGTATAAGCGAACTGCTTGGGTATTCTTATTAACGAGCTTCTTGACAAAGAGTGTATCCGCTTTCGCCCAAGATGAATCCGCCCAGCAATGGAGCGGAAACTGGATCGCCGACGGCACATTCTTTCAGATCGAGATATCAGTCGAAAACAATACTATGAGAGTAACTCAAGTCGAATCTCTAGGGTTCATTTGGACTAACCAGGATGGAGAAGTCGATGGCAAAATGGCTCAGATTGAAGTGGAATACTCCGGAGCCACTGGAATCATAAAGGCGGAATTAATTGAACCCAACATAGCAATCGTAACCGCATCGACCTGCATTCCAGAATTCATGGTTGTATGCGCACTGTCAAAGGGCCGCCGGGCAGTATTCAGAAAAGTGGTGGATCCGTGACTCTATTTATATCTCTTTGCTGGATTTGACCACTTTGCCTACAATGCCGTAATCGATAGCTTCTTCCACACTCATCCAATAATCCCTGTCCGTGTCTTCAGCTACCCGCTCCAGAGATTGACCCGTCTCATCAGCAATCAACTGATTGATGCGAGCTTTCATCTTTACGATCTGTTCGGCCTGGATCGCGATATCGGTGGCATCGCCGCGGGAACCCCCGGAAGGTTGATGTACCAGAAAGCGGGTATTCGGCAGTGCAAACCTGTTTTTCTTCTTGGCCGCTAGAAAGATGGTGGTTGCGGCGCTAGCTACCCAGCCAGTTCCAATGACCTTAACCTCGGGTTTTATAAAGTTAATCATGTCATAGACAACATCACCCGATTCCACGTGTCCGCCAGGTGAACTGATATAAATCATTATCGGATCGTCATTGGCGGCGGCCAGCGCGAGCAATCGTTCAGTTACAGAGCGAGCAACGTTGTCGTTGATCTCACCAAAGATTGTTATGGCACGGGACTTAAAGAGTTTTTCATCCAGGAACCCTGAACGCCCAGATGATTTGGGTTCTTTGTTATCTTCGTCTGACATATTAGCTTCCATCTACTGTTTTATAAGTGGTGGCCTAGCAAGGTTTAACTGCATGGCTGTTGATTTATGCGCAGGTAGGCGATGATTTTCCATAAATCATCGTCACCTTCCGGAAAATTAGAACCGAAACCCACCATACGTGTGTTGGGAACTCCGATTGTAACCGTATCAAAAATTTCCTGATCGCTGCTACCATGCTTCCACTCGCAATCAAACAGGAACACCGCATCTGTCGCTTCCGGCGTCGTTTTGTGACAGTAACCAGCACAAGCCCCGATGAACAATCCCCGACCTCGATTAAGAGCTTCCTGATCTTGCATAAAAGTCTGGACTACGGCCAGCTCTTGGGGCATTGATTCATTTTCACCACAACCGGTTAAACTAACAACAACCAGCAAGGCGCAACCAATAGATAGATACCTCATTAAGAATTCCCTTCACATTCCATTTTAAAAAGACATCAGGATAGCGGTCAGGCAGCATAAAACACTACAAGACGCTATTTCAAGCCTTGCGGACCTCCTTCTCCCCACAACAGAATTGATTTGTTTAGACCTAGGCTGCATGGGGCAATCTCGGTTCAAGAATTTCCGGCCCGAGTGGTTTAAAAGTAATCAACAACTGTGGAAGCAGGGTCAAGGATCCAATGAGCGCCACCACCATTGCGAGACTCGTAAGCAAGCCGAACACGATGGTCGGAATAAAATTTGACAGCGCCAAGATTGAAAACCCGGCAACAATCGTCATGGAAGTAAAATACATAGCTCGGCCAATACTGTTATGGCAGAAAAACATCGTTTCTCGATAGTTACCAAACCGGGAGTACTCACGCCTGAAGCGGTGCATATAGTGAATCGTGTTATCCACTCCGATTCCTACTGAGACAGCAGCAATGGTAATAGTCATGATATCAAGCGGTATGTTGAGCCAGCCCATGATACCGAGCACGAAGGCAGCAGCAATGGCATTAGGAATAATACAAATCACGGCTATCGTTAACGACCGGAACAATGTCAGGAACATTAGCATGATGGCAACCATTACCACACCCAAGGTGAGGATCTGCGATCGAAATAAGCTCTGTAACACATTGTCGTACATCACTAAGATACCGGTTAATCTGACCTGCTCATCCTCCAACCCGAATTCTTCTTCCACTCCTGCTTCAATACGTCGCAGCAATTCGTTACGGTTCAGATCCTCTGCTGACTCTATCACCCGAACGTTGTAGCGCAGTTGGTTCTCTTCGATTGAAACAAACGGGTTTAATACGGTTTCTTTCAATGTTTCCGGAATGCGACTGTAAAGCAAGGCCCATAACAATCCATCTATGGGTTGATTAGCATTAAGCTTTTCTGCAAGTTGGATTACCGCCCCGAATGAAAGCACCTTACCGGTTTGTGGATCTGCATCCAGGAATTCGTGTATGGCTTTTACCCGGTCCATCTTTGGAGCTGTGAACCAGTAAGCATTATTATCTGTAGGGCCATCGCTAAAATCTTCAAAGCCATCATCGAATCCCCCAAAATCATCTTCAAAACCACCATCGAACCCGTCTTCAGTGTCAGGCAGATCAACCACAACATCGAACGAGAGAGTACCGCCAAGCTTGTCATCAAAAAGGGACATGCCCTGATAAATCTCCGTGCTCTGACGAAAGTAGTCGATGAAACTGTTTTCCACCCTTAAGCGGGTCAATCCAACCAGGCTGAACACCAGCACCAGGATATAAATAATAAGGACTCTCCCCTTGAGCGCGTCGGTAATGTTGGCTAGTGCGGCGGTCAGATTCAGCCGCAAACCACCTGACAGCTGAGTGTCATCGACTTTGAGAGATTTCATTACTGAAGGAAAGAGAGTGAATGCTACTATCAGCGCCGTGGCCACACCCATCATCATCATCCAGCCAAAAGTAATGATGGGGAGAATGCCGCTGACAACCAGTGAGCCAAAAGCCACAGCTGTAGTAAGCGCTGTATAAAGACAAGGCCGAAACATACTCAACACGGCATGTCTCAACAGTTTATCGTGGTTACTGAAGTGACGCGTTGCCCTTAGCTCACGATACCGCACCATCAGGTGAACAGTTAGTGAGATAGTGATAATAAGTAACAGGGAAATGAAATTGGAAGAAACCACAGTGACACGCCAATCCATAAGGCCCAAAATGCCGACCATTATGATGCCAGCTACCGCGCAGCAGCCGAGTGGTATCGCCACCCAGCGCGCCTTTCGAAAAATCAGGCCCAGCGCAAAGATAATTAGTGCAACTACAGCCAAGCTAAAAGTCCTCAGATCGCCCTGCACGAAAGTCACTAGGTCGTCGGCAATCATGGGCGCACCCCCCAGGTAGATCTGGGCACCGTCGCGGTAATTGTCCAATGTGTTGCGAATAGTTTCGATGATTTGGTGCTGTCGGTCGGCAGCAACGACACTGTACTCATCAAAGTCCGCTTCGACTTCACTCAGCTCAAGCGCATCATCAGCGTTAATCTCTCCGCGCCGAGCCAGGTTTCTCAGTTCTGTTCGTCTGTTAACGAGCGTTTGTAACGTTTCATCGATGGAGAAACTCACGAGCAGACTCGCAGTCTCACCATCGGGGCTCACCAATGCATTGCGAAAGATCGGGCTATTGATGATTTCTTCGCGGGCTAGCGCAAGATCTTGTTCCCCATCCATGATCGTCAAATAATCTTCTGAAATTGCTGTCAGTGGGGTATCACCGAACAGCGGCGCATTCAGAATACTGTCCACCGCTTCGACCCGAGCGATCGCCAGCAAATCGTTCCGCAACTCATCCAAGCGACTCAATTCATCACGAGCGAAGAGGTCGCCTTCTGGCGTATAAGCCACCAGAACTGAATCTCGCACACCGTAGCGGGTACTGATCTGTCGGGAAAACTCAAGATCGGGATCGTCTGCCAAAAGTAACGAGTCAGCTGATGCGTCCAATCGAAAATTCTGGGCATGCCACGCAAAGAAGACCACAAACAGCAATAAGAAAGAAATAACTATGGTTGGATTGCCAAACACAATATCGCTATAGCGCTTGGCCAAGGTGGATAACATATTGTTCTACAAGATTCCGATTTCGCAGGACTTACAGAGCAGCCACTATACTTTAGTGGACACAATATTACGATTCTCTGTCTGCCGTCTAATGACCGGCTTGAGTATGGCTATCCGGCGCCTATTCGACCTTTTTTCGTATTTAGCCTAATCTGGCGAAGGCAGGAGACTCCGGTAAAGTAAATGGGAGCTCTGTCTTTAACTCTCGAGATCTGAGCTAATAAACGATCCGACCAAGACCATACAAATCCGGCTTTTCGCATTTTCAGTAACTAAATATTTTCTCTTGGAAAAACCCAACTCACTGATATTGTGATATTTTTCTCTAACTCTGCAAGCTGAGAACCTTTGTGCAACTTTCTGTAACACCGAGCACCTGTTAACTGGGATTACAATTTTATACTTGTTAATATGAGACTCTTGGAAAATCACTCAGATACCAGCGAAAAAAGAGACGGAGCGGAGCAGCCTTAAGATGAAATTACTAGGTGAGTTATTCATTTCATGCGCTTTGACGTTTGCGTCAATGTCGGCGTTAGCTGATGAGTGGCTCCAATCTATTCCTGATTTTGAACTCACTGATCATTTGGGAGCCATTCATAACCTCGAGCATTATAAAAAGTACGACTACGTGGTCTTTTACGTTCATGGAGTGGGCTGTCCAATTGCCCGCATCGCCCTACCTAACTACCGCATAGTAAGGGATGGATACACGGACAAAAACATCGGATTCAGTATGTTTAACTCCAACATTCAGGACAATCTCCCACGTATCGCTAAGGAAGCTGAAGAGTTTGGGATCGACTTCCCGATTATGAAAGACGAAGGCCAAAAACTTGCCAGAGCTCTTGGCGTTGAGCGAACTGCTGAGGTTTTCATTGTCAATCCCCATACACAGCAAGTACTATTTCGTGGCCCTATTAACGACCAGGTCGGTTATGAAACTCAGCGGGTAAGTGCCAGCGAGCACTACCTGAAAAATGCCCTTGATACCATCATGGCCGGGGGTACGGTGGACATGGATGATATACCGGATTCCAAGGGCTGCCTGGTGGCGTTCTTCGATAACTAAATAAGTACAAATATAAAGCGAACGCAAGGCGTATTTTTTTATATAGGACCTCGCTACCTACTTATTGCATCAGTATCCAATAAGAAGTATTAAATAAGCTCTTCAAGGAATTTCCCCATGAGTCGGCTTTTGCGCGTAATAGGTATCATCTCTTCTCTAATGGGAATTACCTTTTCAACCGCGCAAACTCAGGATACGGGATCTTCAGCTTCAAAAGAGCAAGATGCCCAAACCCGACCAATCGAAGAAATCACCGTATTAGGCGAGAGATCCTTCTTTACCCTGCGTCTGGAGATTGAAGCTGCTGAAGAGGAGGTGTATGGCCTTTTCAATGAACTGAACACCAATGATGACTTTGATGTTAAGTGCACTCGAGAAGTCTACACTGGCTCTCATTTTAAACGACGCAGCTGCATGGCTGCTTATCTAAGAGAAGCCGAAGCTGAAAACGCTCAAAACCAATTAAAGGGCATCGACACGCGGCTTAGCTTATCCGGAGTCAAGGGAGAGGTGCGTCAACAGACTCTCGCAATGGAGGCAGAGATGGCTCAACTTGCCCTAGACAATCCTGGGTTTTTACAAGCTCTCAGAAAGCTTGCTGAATTACATGGTGCTCTTAATACGAAGAAAGCAGCAAACCCGTTCTATTTCGGTCAATAAGCTTTGACTCGAGAAATTAGATAACTCATCGCCAAAAATTCCCATCTTTGCAATGAGATAGCCCTTGGAAAGTACCTCATACAATTCCATAGCAAACCTTGTTGCCGATTTCACCGTCGTTAAACGAAAACCCCTGTTTGTTCTGGCAAGCCTATTGACCATCTTGCTGGCCACCGGCATTTTGCGAACTAGTTTCGACACTTCACTAAACGCACTGCTTGCACGCAGCGATCCTTACCTTAACGAACTCGAAACACTGGATAACGAATTTCAGATGCCGGTTGAAGTTCATTTTGCCTTTGTAGCCGATAATGAAAAGCATGTCTTTACACCATCCATTCTCGAGGCAATTCAAAATCTGGAAGCTCGTTACAAAGAATTGCCTTTTGCCACTAGCATCATTTCCCTAATTGATTACGTGAATCCGGAAACACAGCGCAAGCTATTTTCACAACCAATTGCCGAGTACACACAAGTAGCTTTGGACGCTCTATTAGAGGAAGCAGTTACAAACCGACTGCTCACGGCTAACCTTTTATCCTCTAATGGTGAACTGAGCTTCGCGATCGTTAATCTTGACGCCAGAGAGGCCAGCAGTACCCAACGCCTTGAAATCGCGGATGCTGTCATAGCGCTAAGGGACGAAATGCGGGCTGAGCATCCCGCGGTGTCTATTCAGGCCAACGCCGACGTGTTGCTAGAGAAATCCAGTCAGCAGGCTATGGTTGATGATCTTACGGCATTGATGCCAATCACCATACTAATCTGTGTGCTAACAATTTGTTATTGCTTCAGATCGGCCGCACTTGGTATTTGCATTCTGACTCATACGATCTTCACAATCCTTTGCACTATAGGAGCGCTTGGTTATCTAGGGTTTTCCTTCAATAATATTTCTGTTATTGCCCCTCTGGTAGTAGTCATAATCTCCGTCGCGAACAGCGTGCACATCATTTCCATTTACACGCAAGCTCTGCATAAAACCGATTCCAGACCAGAGGCAATGCGGTACAGCGTAGCCTGCAATTTTCAACCAATCTCTCTGGCAGCCTTAACCACCGCTATTGGCTTTTCCTCCCTAAATATGTGTTCTTCACCTGCGATCCAGGATTTTGGCCGCATCGTGGCAATAGGCATTGTTTTCGCTTACCTGCTTACGCTTGCTCTGTTACCCGCACTGTTAATTCGCGCATCCCAATCACTATCAAAGTCTACAACTGAACGTCCACCTTTCCTACAGAACTACTTGCAGAAACTGATCGACCTTACCGAACGCCGGGACAAATTCATATTCTGGTTCTGCAGTGGTCTAGCGTTAGTTACATTACTTTTACTACCGAAGAATGAGACTAACTTTAACCGCCTAGATTTTATTGCTGCCGATTCCGATATCAGACAGTACTACGATGTAGTTACTGAGAAGACAAACCGCGGCCCAGCCCTGACTTATGGCATTGATCTTGGAGTCAAAGATAGTGCCATCCAGCCCGAATTCCTGCGAGAATTGAATACGTTCATTGACTGGCTTTCCAGTCAGCACAATATTGAATCGGTAGCGAGTGTAGTAGAGATAGTAAAAACTGTCGGACGCGTCGCGAATAGAAACAACCAAGAGTTCTTTCGCATCCCGGATACTGCTGAGAGCGTTACCAATTACCTGAACGCCTATCGTCTAGTAGAGTCGGAAGATTTTTCGCTTTCCAACTTTCTTAACCGCGACAATTCACTCATGACTTTCTTCGTAAATTCCACTCCAATGTCGAACCAGGAATTGATTGATCTGGATTTGCGAATAACGGATAAGTTCAATAAAGATTTCCCTGAACTCACACTTATTCATGGTAGCGGCATACTTTTATTCGCCCGCATGGATGAGTTGGTTACCATAGAGTTGCTCCAAGGCTATTGTCTGAGCCTATTGCTAATCACCATGAGTTTGATGATCGGGTTACGCAGTGCCTACTTTGGTATATTGAGCGTTTTACCTAACCTATTGCCGGCTACTATCGTCTTCGGCATCTGGGCACTATTTGTCGGGCAGTTGGATCCTTTCGTGATGATGTTGTTCAGTATCAGTATTGGTCTGGTAGTAGACGATACGGTGCATATTTTGAGCCATTATTTAGAAGGTCGTCGTAATGGCTTCGGTAAGACCCATTCCATAAACCAAGCCATCCGGGTGGCGGGCCCCGCGTTAACCATCACAACACTAGTTCTGGCACTGGGGGTTACTATACTCATTGGTGCGAACACCATTTATTTTCAACAGGCAGCAAAACTGCTGGTGCCAATCGTGGTTTTAGCCCTGATACTGGATTTATTGTATCTACCAACAATCTTGAAACGCTTCGATAAAAAGTTAAAACCAATTTAACAGCGGCCTCCAGAGGTTTAAAACAAAACTTTAGTTCCTTTGACAGGTAGATTGGTAGCCAATTAACGCTACAATAAATAATCTATTGACGAAGGTATTCCATAAGAACAACATTCAAGGAACCTTCCTTGGATTCCCAACTTTTTTGGTGGAGGAACACAATGATTTATAACAAGAAAACATTGAACAGAAGAGATTTCAATAAGACCAGCGCTGTCGCCTTGATGGCGGCAACACTTGGTACACTAGGAGCAAACAAGATGGCATCAGCCCAGACCCCAGCTAGCCAGCTGGAATCTACCTACCTTATGGAGCTAGCCCTGGATGTAGCAGACCAGCTAGATGCAGGTCACACAAGAATCGCGCCTGTCACCGGCGGCTCCTTCTCTGGTCCTCGCGTGAAAGGAACCGTGCGCGATGGGGGCGCGGACTGGATCACCCAGGTATCCGGACACAGTAGCCTGGATGTGCGTATTACGCTGGACACCGACGATGGTGCCGTTATTTATATGACCTACAAAGGTGTCGTCGCACGCAATGACAATGGCCTGTACTGGCGAGTAACACCGGTGTTTAATACCGCCTCTGAGAAATATGATTGGCTAAACCATATCGTTTGTGTCGGCAAGAGCAAGCAGATCGAGGGTAAAGTTGCTTACGATATTTTCGAAATTTTATAGAGGCAAACATAGAGTTTGCTTTTAGGCTTTATCAACAAATTTTTTAGCATCATCTAGATAGATATCGGCCAGCTTATAATCAGTTCTGGGCAATAAAAAACCCGACCGTTTTTCACAAACGATCGGGTTCCTTGTATTCGTTAACTGGTTAGTTTGTTTCTTAACTAGTCCTCACCGCCCTGATCAATATTCTTCCAGTTAACAACGCCAAAAAACATCTCATCCCAACTTTCATTGCCCCAGTCTACGTTTCGATCTGGGTTGGGATTACTTGGGTTCTGTGAAGAATTATCCCATGCCGCTACAACTGTAATCTTCGTTCCGCCGGGGACAAATTTTGGCTCCTCATACGTATAGCTGAGCTGCCAATTATAGTTGTATTTGGCGACATTAATTAGTTCTTCCGTAGAACCGTCTGGATAGTCAGCGAAGAAACGCATCCTCTTCCCACGAAAATGCATGTGAGGTAGAAAACTATGTATGTGCGCATCCTCCCTGATGACTATATTGGCGGTTTGCTCAAAAGCCGGATCATGCGCGGGGATAGTTGTCCAAGTATTTGGGAATACACAAGCGCAGTTCCCTGACATTCGTTCTTCCGGTACTTCACCCTCCGGATAGAACCAAACTCCTACCTGACTTCTGTCCACTGTTTCACGACCATTAGGCGTGTAGTGCATGTTCAACCTAAGAAGTGAACCAGCCTTAAGTAACCCACCCGTATTAGGAGGAGCTAAATCCGGAGTATCTCCTGGGATGTAGGCAGTAATATCAGCTTTGTCAGGACTACTGCTACCGAGAAAACGACGCTGCTGCCCAATTTCTTCAGGAAACTGCAGATCGTTAACTGTATGGTGAAGTACCGATCGGTCCCCGGCAATAATCTGACTGCCTCGTACCCAACGGTCCGTTGGAATATCAAATAACACTTCTGTGTTCACGAAAACCCCATTCCCAGTAGCAGGAACCGTAGTAGCCGGGATATCGAGAACAATATCGGGCTCACCAAAAGCCCACTTGGATTCAGACCAGGTAAGCTCAGCAAGGAGATCTGCTTCTCCGTCTATGGGAGCGCCAGCGTCCACCCAAGCTATGATGTTGCGAATATCCTGATCATCAACCAGTCGGTCATTAATGAATTCACCAATGTGACCATCGATTTGGCCCGGAGGCATGCGACGCGTCATCAACACTTCACGAATCATGGGAGACCAGCCCTGAACCATAGTGTGGCTATCCATGGCAAACGGCGCCACTCCACCGTCTCGATGGCAAGTTGCGCATTGCTCTGCTATTACTGGTGCCACATCTTCCGAATAAGAAACAGCCAATTCTTGTGGATATGTCACAACTTCGCCAGAAAACGCGACTAGTGAATTGCTTATTTCATCACCGGCCAGGATTTCTTTGATAGCCTGCTCTGCGCTAGACACAGGTCCTTTGTACAAAACAGTGAATTTCTTTGGATCAAAAAGAAGGACTTCGCCGACCTGAGATATACCCAACGCTTCTGAAATAACTTGGGCATCATCCATAAGGACAGGAATATCAACCCCATATTCCTCTACCTGAACCTTAACCGCCTCGCGGTTAAGATTGCCCATTGGGTTGATCATCATGAATTCGATGCCCTGGCTGCTATAGTCAGAATTTAGCGAATCAAAGTCATTTAGTGCGCCAGCGACAGCATCACTGCCATTGGCCTGAACGAGCAATGCTATGGCTGCATGGTCATCGTACCAGCTCATGCTATGGTGATAGCCTTGTTGGTCCAGCAGTGAAAAATTCCCCACTCTTTCTTGCGCACTGCCGAAAACAGGAACAAGCAACAAGGAAATACAAAAAATGCTTACTTTCTTCACGTGACTCTCCTTAATTCTATGTATCTATTCTCTGTAGGCCTCATTTTACAAAGCCTGCCGACAAATCAGGGTACCCAGAACAGATAGCCTAATCAGAACTAAATTCTTGAGTCCCAAGCCTACGAGCTAACGCCTAGGCAGTCAATAATTACTGAATCGGCCTACCGCAAAGATACCTTGGCTTAACTCAATGATATTACGAATCTATCTGACTATCGGCGTCTTGTAATAATGCCAGCAATTTGGGGTAAAGCACTGGGTTGGCAATCAACAGATTGCGGTCATAAAACTGTGGATCGGCACCATCGGGAACTAATCCGAAATGCCCACATTCTGCTCCCGCCTCAAGAGCAATTAGACGCGCCGCTGCAAAATCCCATACGCTGAGGCTTTCATAGTAACCATCTAGACGTCCACACGCTACCCAACAGATGTCTAGTGCAGCTGACCCATTCCGGCGAATGTCAGCACAAGTTTTAAGCACCGCTTCGATTCTCCTTATCATGATATTAAGCTCTGATTTCTCGTAGGGGAAACCTGTCGCAATGATAGCCCTGGGCAGTTCTTTTTCCTCGGCCACGCGAATCGATTCTCCGTTAAGAAACGCCCCTTTTCCTTTCTCACCTACCCACATTTCATTGGTAAAAGGATTAAATACGACACCGATTCTTATCTGTTTATCTTCAGAATAGGCAATCGACACAGCTGAGTGATTATGCCCGTGTGCATAATTCACAGTGCCATCAATGGGATCCACGATCCACACTGGCGCGTCCAGTGTTTCTAGATTACCTAGGTCTGGCGATGATTCTTCTGATAATAATAAGTGATCGGGAAATGTTTCCGCGATGCCTTTGCGAATGAGTTGGTCGGCTTCAAGATCAGCATTAGTTACCATCTCCAACCCATCTTTGAATTCGCGTTTCACGCTCTCAATGTTGCGATAATGGACGATGAGCTGCCCGGCTTCCCGGGCAAGATTAATGGCAAAGGATCTGAGGTCAGTCATAGCTTGCTAATGATGGTTAAAGAAAAAGATTATACAAGCTTCAGGCACGCAGACGCATCACAGTCCCACCTAAGTGGCCGATAATTTGAACATTATGATCGTCGCAAACCTAACATTGAAATACTCTTTATTTGCGGTTTTTGCCACATTGGCGAACCTTCTGACCCAGGAAATTTTCCTTCATTTGTATGTCGGGGTTTCTGCTTTAATTATTGCGATGGTCGCTGGCACAGTCGTAGGCTGGGTAAGCAAGTACCTGTTGGATAAGCATTATATCTTCACCTTTGAAACCAGCTCCCAACGCGAAAACCTGCTCAAGTTTTTGACTTACGGTCTGACCGGAATACTAACCACTTCAATTTTCTGGGGTTTCGAACTAGTTTTTGACTACCTCTTCAACACTAAACTGGCTCGTTACCTCGGTGCCATCATCGGATTGTCCATCGGATATGTAGTAAAGTATCACCTAGACAAACGCTACGTTTTTTTGGAACAGGAATCTTGATGGAATTGAATGGCTGGGGACGCTTTCCGCGGGTCAATGCGAAAGTACTGGAACCCATCAACTCGGATGCGTTACAGAAAATACTTTGTCGAAAGGAATCCAAACTGTTCTGCATTCCACGTGGGGCCGGAAAAAGTTATGGTGACAGCGCACTGGCAGAGAAAGTAGTCAGCACTCGGTTTTTAGACAATTTTATTGCAGTGGATGAATTCAATACCAAAATCCAGTGTGGCGCCGGAATCACTCTCGATCAAATACTAAAAATGTGCATTCCTAGAGGTTGGTTCCCCCCGGTCTTGCCGGGCACCAAGTTTGTCACGGTTGGAGGAGCTATCGCAGCAGATATACATGGCAAGAATCATCATTGCGACGGCTCTTTCTGTGACCATGTACACGAGTTAACGCTGGCTATTGCTTCTGGGGAGATTCTTCGTTGTAGCCCCACCGATAACAGCGAGCTCTTTCACGCAACCTGCGGCGGCATGGGTCTGACCGGCGTGATCCTTGATGCTACCCTACGTTTTGATACGGTTAGAAGCGTCCTAATTAACCGGAGATCACTTCCAGCTAGAAATCTCGAGCACTGCTTTGAACTGATCGAAGAACACAACGACAAAAAGTATTCCGTGGCGTGGCTGGATTGTCTGTCTGCAGGTAAATCTCTGGGAAGATCCGTGCTGCACGTAGGCGAGCATATCGAGGAAGGTGACTTGAAATATAGGAGCCGGCGAGGACCTTCGGTACCTTTCAGTACTCCCTCTTTTCTGTTGAACAAGTCTACGATGCGCGTTTTTAATAGCTTTCTCTACAATATGTATAAAAAGAGTAGCGAAAACTCCACGATAAACTACGATGCCTATTTCTTCCCGCTAGACAACATTGGCAACTGGAATCGCCTTTACGGAGCGAGGGGATTTCTACAATACCAGTTCGTTCTGCCGGATAGTATTGCACTCGAAGGACTGACTGAAATACTCAAAAGAGTGTCTCGGGCGGGAAAGGGATCGTTCCTTGCAGTACTGAAAAAATTTGGGGGAGCAAATAGAAACCTATTGTCATTCCCGATAGAAGGATACACCTTGACCTTAGACTTCAAGCAGGAAAAACCTTTGTTCCCTCTATTAGATGAATTGGACTCAGTTGTCATTGATTATGGAGGCCGCCTCTATCTAGCCAAAGATGCTCGAATGAGTGAGGAAACATTTAAGGCGGGCTATCCTGAATGGGAGGAGTTTCGAAAAATTAAAGACCGCATCGATCCTTCAACCGTTTTTACATCGTTACAGTCCCGGCGAATAGGATTAACCTGACACCCATGTATACAATGCAAATTACCTAGAGCGGGACCCGTGCCTCGGTCTAAACCGAGAGCAATATGAATCGGCATGAAAGTACTTGTCATAGGCGCCACCTCCGCGATCGCAAAAGCGACAGCTCGACTGTATGCGGACCGCAACGCGGAACTGTTTATCATCGGACGCAACGAAGAACGCTTGCAAGAATTAATGTGCGATCTGCAAATACGAAGCACCGATCCCGTCGGACGGCGGGTACTCGACGTAACCAAGCAGAAGGAACACGAGGACGCCATTGAACACGCCTATGATTTTCTGCAACACATCGATGTTGCTCTAATCTGCCACGGTTCCCTACCGGATCAGGAAGCTTGTGAATTAGATTACGAAATAGCAGAAAAGGAAATCACCATAAACGGGCTCAGCGTGATTTCCCTTCTTACTTTGTTGGCCAGAAAATTGAAAGATCAGCGGCATGGCATCCTAGCAGTGATTACCTCGGTGGCAGGTGATCGAGGTCGGCAACCTAATTTCGTCTATGGTGCTGCCAAGTCCATGGTTTCGACATACTTGCAGGGCTTACGCGGCAAATTACATCCTTTTAATGTTCACGTAGTTGATATTCGCCCGGGCCTCGTGGATTCCCCTATGACGGCACACTTCAAAAAGGGCCCGCTCTGGACGGCCCCGGAATTGGTAGCAACCAAAATAGTCAGCGGTATCGACAGTAAGAGCCACACGGTTTATGTGCCAAGCTACTGGCGCATCATAATGGCGGTCTTGCGCTCTATCCCAGAAATACTGTTTAAGCGTATCAAGTTCTAGTGACTCATTATGACTCCAGCCTCCCTCTGTTCGTCGACCTCGACGGCACTTTGCTCAAGTCTGATATAACACTTGAGTCTATGCTTTTGCTCATAAGAAAAAACTTTATTTATTTGTTGTTAATTCCGGTTTGGCTTGTACGTGGTCGTCCTTACCTTAAGCAACAAGTCGCCCAACGCATCGATATGCAACTGGATCATTTACCTGTCAACCAAGAGTTTTACTGCTTTCTTAGGCAAGAAAAGGATAAAGGTCGGCCTATGACCCTTATTTCCGCCTCAAACCAAAAACTAGTCAGCAAAGTCGGTAGTCATTTCCAATTGTTCGATAACACCTTTGGCACCTGCGACCAAGTCAATCTAAAAGCTGAGAATAAACTGAAGAAAATCAGGGAGCTAAATAAGGGCGCTTTTGCCTATGCCGGAAATTCCAGCGCTGACTTGCCAATCTGGAGTCATGCGCAAGAGGTGGTCATGGTTAATTGCCACGAGTCGATGGCGCGAAGACTACAAGAAGACAACGCCACAGTGCTGCGATTCGATACCCCCGCACCAATACCGCAGAAATTATGGCAGGCCATGCGACCACACCAATGGCTCAAGAACCTGCTGCTATTCGTGCCGCTATTACTAGCACATCGCATCAACGAACCAATTTTTTTATTTCAGGCAACAGTTGGATTTCTTAGCTTCAGTCTCTGTGCCTCAGGTGTCTACCTGCTCAATGACATGCTGGACTTGAATAGCGACCGCCAACACCACAGCAAACACACGCGTCCCTTTGCCTCAGGAGAGTTATCGCTATCGGTTGGCTTCCTGGCGGTGCCTGCGCTCCTTTTGTCCGCATTCGCGGTAGGATATCTGCTTCCCAGGAGTTTCCTAGAAATACTTCTGCTGTACTGGGTTTTTACTTCTTTTTATAGCTTCTTTTTGAAAAAGCTCTTTTTAATCGACGTGGTTACCCTAGCTACTCTCTACACAATGCGGATAGTGGCGGGCGCTGCCGCCGTTTCGATAAGTACCACTATCTTTTTAATCGCATTTTCCCTGTTCCTGTTTTTGGGGCTAGGCATGATGAAACGTGTTACGGAACTGGTTAATTTGGAAAAGTCTAACAAGACGGACACAGAAGGTCGTGCTTATTCCGAAAAGCATATCGGGCTACTCTCGTTAATCGGCGGCAGTTCCAGCCTTTTTGCCGTGTTAATCTTCGCGCTTTACACTACGGCCCCTGACACAACACGTCTCTACAGCTCACCAACTGTCCTCTGGTTAATCTGCCCGCTGTTGTTCTACTTGTTAGTACGCATTTGGAAACAGTCTCGTGAAGGCAAACTCGATGAAGACCCGGTTTTATTTGCTATCACTGACCGAGTTAGCCAGTTGATCTCACTACTCTGTGCTCTATTGCTCTGGCTCGCCACCTAGAAAGGTAAAGCTATTTCCACGCCTGATTGCGCACTCAAGTGCACAGCCTCCGTGAATTCCATGTACTGCAACCCGGTTTCAAATCTCGCCATAGCGATTTCTTCCCGCCCGAGAATGGCGTTGATGAATTCTTCTTCAACCCTATAGACCGCTTGCTCCTGCATAGGATTTGCCATAGGTGACAATTCCGTCTCTCCTCTCCTGCCTCCAAACACATTTAGTGAACTGTCCACGAAGATTGTTCCTTCGCTTCCGTGTATCCAAGTTTGATTACCTGAAGATAAACCGGCTGTTTCACTGAACCGCATATGCACTTGGGCTCCGTTATCTAGTTCGTAAAGTACATCTAAGTGATCTGGCAGGTTAACAGCTATCGAGTTGTCACCGGCATCGCGCCGGCTTGGGACATGGGTTTTTGTTTGTGCCATTACTCTGTCACCAGGGCCGAACCACCGCATCATCGATTCATAGGTTGAACCGAGATTTAACACGTTAAGACCGCTATATTCGCTGTTATGGCGCCAATCCAGCTCACCATTGTAGTCAGCAAATGAGCGTTGGAGGCGCTGCACTTCTACCGATAGCACCTCACCGACAAAGTCCTCTGCCAGCAGCTTTTTCAGAATATTGTCGATTACATAGCTTGTCGACGTCGGAACCAACTGTGAAATGAGACCGGGATAGCGACGCGAAGCGACCAGCATCTGCCTCGCCTCTTCCGCATCATTAGCCATACGGGCCTGACAAAGTACGTGTTTATCGCTTTCCAATGCAGCGACCGTTAATTCACGGTGCATATAAGGCCAGGTCCCGATAAGAACAGCATCAATCTCGTCATCATCTAGCAATTGTTCCCAGTCAGAATAAGCCTTGGAGATTCCGAACTCATCGGCCACAGCTCGACTCGATGCCAGACTTCGGTTGGCAACGGCAACCACTTCGCATGCTGGAATACGTTTAAAGCCCGGTATCTGAACAGCACGCACGTTAGAACCAGCACCGATTATACCTATACGAATTCGACCGCTGCCCGAAGACATTGATTCACGTTGTTGGGCTGTCACGCTACCTGGCACCATAGCGGCAACGACGGGTATCGCCGCAGTGGAAAGAAATTCCCTTCGATTTAATCTTGAGCTCCTGTTCTTGTTGTTGTCGTTGTTTGGGTTCATGCGATTCATCCCGTTTTTATCTTCTAATGATGAAACTGTCAGCGATGGGGTTCCACTTACTGGGCCTGCCAACTCTAGTAATAACCATGTCCTTCTGCACATGGTTAACTAATAGGTTATTGAATTCTTCAACCTCGTGGAAATTAGGATCCAACCACTTGTCTACCAATTCCTCATCCTCGAAATCTAGCATAAGTGGCATCGAATTGGGGTGGATCTCCTTCCATTGCGGAAGCAACGGCGGCAACGTGATAATCGAAGCCGAGTAAACAGCTTCTCCGGTTTCGCGGTTAAAATACTCCTTATATAGGCCACCAAAGGCAATGGCAGAGTTCTGCAATTCAATCTTATGATAGGTCTTTTTGTCTCCTAGCCCTTCTATAAAAGCACTGGCCGGGATGATGCAGCGTGATTCACGGTACGGGAGGTAGGAAATCGATCTCTTCTGCAACAACTTATCGTATCTGGAATTAAAAGTGGCGTACTTATAGTCCGGTTTGAGAGTTTCATGATTCAGCAATAACCACCAGATAGCATCCGACACCTGGCGCGCTCCGCTAACGTTGTGCACGATGGCAATGGTGCTACCGGGAGCAATGTCGCGATTTTCATGTTGAGGGAATAGGCTGATACCCAGTGTCTTGCAGAGCCACTGAATTTCTGGACTATCGGTCAGGTTAAAGCGTCCACACACGTTTTTTACTATAGATGGGCTTCAATGATAGAGTGGGACTTTAGAATTCAAAAGGCCAACCTACAAAACTAAAGGTGTTCCCATGTTACGGTTTTACAGCCCTATTGTCTTTCTTCTTTTGTTTGTTTCCGGATCGCCCTCACTACTAGCTCAGCCAGCCGATCAGCCTCAGGAACAGGCTTGCAAAGCGCTACTCTATGCCCGAAACCTTACTATCATTTCCGCTGGAATCCGGTCCAACCCGCTATCAGAAGAGTCCTACTGCTACGTGCGGGGCATCATAGCTCCGGCAATTCATTTCCATGCCCAGTTGCCTTGGCCCGAAAACTGGAACGGCCGATTTCTACAATGGGGAGATGGCGGCAAGGACGGTGATTTAGACTATGCCAATCATCGCGTCGCTGAAGGCTATGCCGTAACCAACAGCAACATGGGACATGATAACAGCGTCGAGTCTGGTGCATCATTCGCATGGAACAATCGCCAAGCAGAGATCGATTTTGGCTATAGGGCCGTTCACCTGACGGTGATGGCCGGTAAGTATCTGGTCAATCAATTCTACAACCAGGCGCCTGAATATTCTTATTTCGAGGGCTGTTCCCAAGGAGGGCGTCAAGGTTTGATGGAAGCACAGCGCTTTCCCAATGATTTCGATGGTATTGTTGCTGGCGCTCCTGCTTTTGCGTATCAGGCTCTGAATGCAGCGGGTATATGGAACCTACAACGCATCTTTCGTGACAACCTCGCCGGCAACCTGGCAGTAGATACAAACTCAGATGGTTCGTTCGACAGTCTTAAGTTAATCGAAGTTCTGCATGAACAAGTAATGGGAAAATGCGACGCCAATGATGGAATCACAGATGGCGTAATCAATAATCCTTTAACTTGCGACTTCGATCCGTCAAGGGATTTAAATGATTTAATGTGCTCCGAAGGAACCAGCACTGATGAATGTTTCTCCGAGGCTCAACTACAAACAACCATAGATTTGTACACTGGCCCGGTCGATGACAATGGCAACTCTGTCTACCCAGGTAAAGCACTTGGTTCGGAAACTCAGTGGGCTCGCTACTACATACCATACAGTGGCAATAATATGGGTCCTTCAAAATTGGTGGGCGTGGCTGGTGATCACATGAACTACCTGTTTTACGAACAAGATCCAGGTCGCACAATTCCGGACGTCCGCGATTACCAGTACCAACCTCGAACCGACGGCGTTTTCCCTGAATTTCACTGGATTGATTATGATATCAACGACTTCTATTCCGGTAAGGGAGACCTAATGAAGGCCATCACCGATGCCGAGGATCCCAATCTTACTCAGTTCCTTAAGGATCGTGGTGGTAAACTGATCATATATCATGGCTGGTCGGACACCCTGATTGTCGCCGAGGACACGCTCGACTATTTTAATGACATGGTTAATATAACTTTTTCGGGTAGTATTGCGGCCGCCAGTGAGAATGCCCAATTATTTCTTGCCCCAGGCATGGGTCATTGCGCCGGTGGTCCTGGTCCAAATTCGTGGGACAAGCTCGCCCCCCTAGTTGATTGGGTAGAGAACGATGTAGCACCTAGTTCAATAATTGCTACTCACAGCAGTAATGGCAGTGTGGACAACGAGCGACCAATTTGTGCTTATCCTCAACAGGCGACGTATACGGGTCCAACTAGCGGACAGAACAATCCAGAGAACTGGATAGCAGAGAATTTCAGCTGCCAATGATCTGAAAGGGATTAATTTCAGGGCCTGCCGTAATCCGGCAAAGGTCGCTATAAAGCCACTAAGCAGCCGATCACACATTCCCATTTTGGACCGTTAGTGGTACTTTCCTACGTTACCAGTACAACGAGAGCCAAGAGGTAATTATGAAACTCGGCCGTTTATTCAGTCTCTTTCTGTTTAGTTTGAGTGTTACGCTCGTAAGCACGAGCGTGCAGGCACAAGAAGTTTATCGCGCAAGATTGTCACCCATGCCCACTACCCCCCAGACAGTGACTGATATCACCGGCGAAGGGGAAGTGATACTGACGCTTAATGGCAATGCTTTATCAGTCGAGGGCAATTTCTCTGGTATGAGTTCAGCAACCACTATGGGGCACATTCACAATGGCCCTCCAGCACAGCCAGGTCCAGTTGTCCATCGGTTAGAAATTACCGCTGCACCATCTGGAAACATCAGTGCTGAACTGGAATTGACCGATGAACAGGTAACCGCACTTCGCAACAATGAACTCTATGTGCAGATACACAGTGAAAACAATGCACCAGGTGAGTTGCGTGGTTGGATTTTTCTTAGAAGCCACTTCG
>Ga0209445_1000032_pt1 | contig 74224 bp, 66 predicted proteins | sample MarorgKNORR_S2LV_4_FD_188223 | JGI IMG/M metagenome (GOLD analysis project Ga0209445, IMG submission 188223) | Marine microbial communities from the Southern Atlantic Ocean, analyzing organic carbon cycling - NADW_A/KNORR_S2/LV (SPAdes) (version 2) | ecosystem: Environmental > Aquatic > Marine >... | reverse complement strand
CCCCCCCGCCGTGGCCCCCGGGCGCGGTAACGACTCCGCCCGTCGCGAAGATGCGCGGCGCGACCATCTGCCCGGCGCGCTCCCGCGTCCTCAGGCCGAAAATGTAGTCGGGATTGTTGCCCGCGTCGAAGACGCTCGTGAAGCCGCTGTAGAGAAAGCCGTGAAGTGCACGGATGCCCGCGCCTTCGTCGGGGCCGCCGCGCCCGCGACCTCCGGACAGGTGGATGTGCATGTCCATCAGGCCGGGGATGAGGAACTTGCCGCTTCCGTCGATGCGCCGAGAGTCCCGGGGCGCCTCGATTTCACGGACGGCGACGCGCGTGATGCGATCGCCCTCCACCAAAACCCATGCGTTGGGCACGGCGGGACGCCCTGTGCCGTCGATGAGTGTGACGTTCTCGAACAACAGGGACGCTTGGCCGCTGAGCGGAGCGTGTGACGTCAGAAGAAGGACAGCAGCGAGGCAAGGCGTGAGAAGGCGCATGGTGCGGTCCGGGGCGATGCCGAGGTTGCGTGGGTTCAGGTGCTGAACGTACGCCTTTGCCTTCTGGTCCCCCAGGGCCTATGAATCGGCGGCGCACTCTGCCGCCTACACGCTGAGAGAAGCGAATGCAAGATGAAACCGACCTGAGTGATCCGCTCGAAGCTGCTGCGGCTTGGCGCGACGACGGGCTGGGCGTGGCACTCGCCACCGTAGTGAAGACGTGGGGCTCGGCGCCACGTCAGCCGGGTTCACAGATGTGCATCAACGAGCGTGGGGAGTTCGTGGGCTCGGTATCCGGCGGGTGCGTGGAGGCGGCGGTCATCGAGGAGGCCACGGCGTTGCTCGAGAGCGACGGGACCAGGTTGCTCTCCTACGGGATCACCAACGAGCAAGCATGGGAGGTGGGGCTGGCCTGCGGAGGTCAGGTAGAAGTGTTCGTGGAGCGCGTGGAGTGAAAGGCTCGACGCTGAGCTCGTTGCTGGACGCTCGTGAGCAGGGAGAGGCGGTCGTTCTCGCCACCGACCTGGAGACGGGTCGGGAGCAGCTGATTCGTCCCTTCCAGATCCCGAAGGGGGACGGTGACCCGCTCGTGCGGGCCGCGCGAGAGGCTGCGATCGCTGACCGGTCGCGCACGTTCGAAGCCGACTCGGCACGCACATTCCTGCATGTGTTCAACGCGCCGGTGCGCGTGATCATTGTGGGGGCGGTGCATATCGCACAGCCCCTTTCAGCGATGGCCGCCAAGGCGGGCTACGCTGTGACCGTGCTGGACCCGCGCGGGGCTTTTGCGACCGAGCAGCGATTTCCTGGCATTCCTCTGCTCAAGGCTTGGCCGGCAGAGGGGCTCGCGCAGCTCGGCTTCGACCGGCGGACGGCAGTCGTCACGCTCACGCACGACCCCAAGCTTGACGACCCCGCGCTGCACGCGGCGCTCGAGAGCCCTGCGTTCTACATCGGCGCGCTTGGGAGTCGACGCACACAGGGTGCGCGCTTGGAACGCCTTCGGGAATCGGGTTTCAACGATGAGGATCTCGCGCGAATTCACGCCCCCGTCGGGCTCGACATCGGAGCGCGCACGCCGGGCGAGATCGCTGCCGCCATTCTGGCGGAGATCGTGGCCGTGCTGCGAGCCGAGCCTGTTGTCCCGTCCTAGATGCTAGGCAGACGCTAGGTGACCCGTCCGAAGGTCGCGGCGGTCGTACTCGCCGCCGGGTCCTCGACTCGAATGCAGGGCTCGCACAAACTGCTCGAACTCGTGGGTGGGCTACCAATGGTGACGTCGGCGGTGGCGGCGGCGCTCGCCTCGGGCCTTGAGCCGGTAGTGGTCGTCACGGGCCACATGGCGGCCGAAGTGCAGGCGGTTTTGCCAGAAGGTGCACGCGTCGTGCACAACTCCGCTCATGCGGACGGCCTCGCCTCGTCGTTACGCACCGCCCTGCGAGCGCTACCGCCGGATCTCGACGCCGTGGTCGTCTCGTTGGGTGACATGCCGTTCGTCCGGGCCCGGCACTTCGAGGCCGTGGTCCAGGCGTGGAGACCGGGCAGCATCGTCGTCCCGGTGCGCGACGGCCGCCGTGGAAATCCGGTGCTCTGGTCCGCGACGTTCATCGACGAGATGTGCGACTTGCACGGGGACGCTGGAGCCAAACAGATCATGGTGCGCTACCCCGAGGCAGTGATCGAACTCCCGGCCGACGACGACGCCGTTTTGACCGATGTTGACGACGCGGACGACCTGGAGCGCATCAGGCAGCGGAGCTAGCTTAGCGGCCGTGTCTACTCTGAAGATCCAAGAGCGCTTCTCGCTCGACGCTCCCCCGGCACTGGTCTGGGACCACCTCGTCGATCCCGCACGCACGGTCGACTGCCTTCCGGGTGCCGAGATCACCGGCCAGGAGGACGAGCGCACCTACCTCGGTGCCATGAAGGTCAAGGTCGGGGCCGTCACCGTGTCCTACCGCGGCAAGCTCACTTTCGAAGAGATCGACGCAGATCGGCGCTACGTGCGCATGGTGGGGAAGGGCCGAGAGAAAACGGGGTCCGGTTCGGTTACGATGACCATGGAGGGTCGCGTGCTCGCGCTCGACGATGGCGGCAGCGAGGTCACCGTCGACTCCGAAGTGCGCCTGACCGGCAAGATCGTGCGTTTCGGCCGTGGCATGATCGAGTCGATCTCGGCTGAGGTCTTCAAGGAATTCCGGGTCAGGTTTGCTGCGAAGCTGTCGCAAGAGGGGCAGGGGAACGCTGCGGACGCCGCGGATGGCATGGCCGGAGGAGATGGCAGCGCAGCCGGGGCGGATGGTGGCAGAGCGGACGGAGGGGCGAGCACCGGAGCTGCCCCGGCCGATAGCGACGACACCCTCAACTTGCTGCCGCTCCTACTTCGGGCGTTCCGCTCGTGGGTCCTCCGCTTATTCGGCCGCCGCTGAGAGACTCTTGCGAAGGGATCGCCCATGGGGCCGCTGAGCGTGCGGCCCTCCTAGGGCCGCCGCGAGCGCCTCGAGGCTCACCAAGTTGTGCACGGGGCGGAAGTCGTCGACATGGGGAAGCATCGCCCGGATGCCCCGTGCTTGCGGCTGGAAGTCGGCGTAGCGCAGCAGCGGGTTGAGCCACACGACGCGCCTGGCCGAGCGACGTAGCCGCGCCATTTCGCCTTCGAGCGAACCCGTCTCGTCGCGGTCGAGACCGTCCGTGATCAGCAGCACTGATGCGCCTTGAGCGAGCACACGGCGAGACCATTCCCGGTTGAAGCGCCCCAGGCAGGACGAGATGCGCGTGCCGCCGTCCCAGTCACGGACGCGGGCGCCGAGGTCGGCGAGCGCGACATCGACATCCCGGTGCCTGAGTGCGCGTGTGACGTTGGAGAGGCGCGTGCCAAAAAGGAACGTATGAACCTGCTCACGGTCGTTGCTCAGTGCGTGTAGGAAGCGGATCAGCATGCGCGTGTATCCGGCCATCGAGCCGGAGATGTCACAGAGCGCAACGACGCCAGGCGGACGTGTTTTGCGGCGTCGCCACCGTAGCGGAATGTGATCCAGTCCCTGGCGCAGGCTGGCTCGCATGGTGCGTCGCATGTCGATGTCTCCGCGCCCGGTGACCGGGGTCCAGCGACGCGTCTCGAGATCCCGAACAGGGAAGCGAAAGCGCGCGATCAAGCGTTGCGCCTCTTGCAGTTCCGCGGACGACATCTGTTCGAAGTCCTTCTGACGCAGTACCTCGACGTCCGAGAACGCCAGCCTCACCACGTCCGCGTCCTCTGCACGTAGCTCCCGATTCGGTCGTGTCTCGTCGTCCAACGCGTCCAATACGCGTCTCTGCGACTGCGGCGAGCGCCGCTCGCGCGTGATGCGGCTGAGCGCCAGCAGCTCCTCCAGGACTCGGTTCACAGGTCGGTCTGGCTGGCTCCAGAAGAGTCGGAACGCCTCGCGAAAGACGTCCCGGTCCTCGCCTCGCTTGACCCAGGCAGCGTGCAAGGCCCAGTAGAACTCCCCGCGGTCAGTGACCTCCACCTCAGAGAGCGCCTCGATGCCCTCCAGGATCTGAGCGGGTCCGAGCTTTAGACCCGCACCGCGAAGCAAGCGGCCAAATCGCGTGACGCGTTCAGCCAAGACCGTTTCTGACGGCGCTGGCACAAGGCTATTCGCTGGGCGCAACAGCGAGCTCGCGCTGAGCCTCGGCGAGTGTCGCCTGCGCTTGCGTACCCCTAATGCGGCCGACGTCGTCCTCGTATTTCAGCAGGACGCCCAGCGTCTCGTCGATGGTTGCGCCGTCCAGCTCGTCCTTACCGAGTGCCATGAGCGCGCGGGTCCAGTCGATCGACTCCGCGACGCCGGGCAGCTTGAAGAGCTCGACGTTGCGTAACTGCTGCACGAACGCCACTACCTGGCGCAGCAAGCCTGCCGCGGCCTCGGGCACTCGCACCCGCACGATCTCGAGCTCACGCGCGGCGTCCGGATAGTCGAGCCAGTAGTAGAAGCAGCGCCGCCGGAGCGCGTCGTGGATCTCGCGTGTCCGGTTCGACGTGATGACCACCACGGGAGGCTCTTCGGCTTTGAGCGTTCCGAGCTCGGGCACCGTGATCTGAAAGTCCGACAGCAACTCCAGCAGGAACGCCTCGAAGGGCTCGTCGGCGCGGTCGAGCTCGTCGATGAGCAGCACGGGTGCGATCCCGTCGGACGGCTGAATCGCTTCCAGCAGCGGTCGGCGGATCAGAAAATTTTCGCTGAAGAGGTTCCGCTCGATCTGCGTGCGGTCGGTCTGTCCCGACGCTTCGGCTAGACGGATTTCGATCATCTGGCGTGCGTAGTCCCATTCGTAGACCGCTGAGGCGACATCCAGGCCTTCGTAGCATTGCAGCCGAATGAGTCGACGCCCGAGTCCTTTGGCCAGGACCTTACCGACCTCGGTCTTGCCGACGCCTGCTTCTCCCTCGAGCAGAAGCGGACGGCCGAGCGTGAGGGAAAGGTGGATTGCAGTCGCCAACGCGCGGTCGGCGATGTACGACTGACCCTGCAGCAGCTCCAGAACGGAATCGACGGAGCCGGGCACGCCGCCCGACTCCGTCATGTCTGCGTTTCCGTTACCGGGATCAGCCACACGCCTCCACGGCTCGACGTGCCATGACCCCGACCAGATGCGCGCGGTACTCGGCGCTGGCGTCGGTGTCGGAGACCAGGCCATCGGCCGAGACCGATGCACCGTCGAGCGCCCCCGCGGAGAAGTCACCCGCGAGCGCTTCTTCGAAGGCGGTTGCCCGGAACACGCCCGTACCGGCGCCCGTTACCGCGACCTTCACGTCTGCGCCGTTGCGCGCGACCATGACACCGGCGATCGCGTACTTCGACGCCGGGTTCGGGAACTTGGAGTAGCCGGCGCTGTCAGGTACTGGAAAGCGCACCGAGGTGATGACTTCATCGGTCTCGAGCGGCGTCTCGAACATGCCCTGGAAAAAGTCCTCCGCGGCGATTTCCCTGCGGTCGGTGATGACCGTCGCTCCGAGCGCCACGAGCGCCGCCGGATAGTCCGCGGCCGGATCCGCGTGCGCGACCGAGCCACCCAGCGTGCCGCGGTTCCGGACCTGTGGATCGCCGATGCTGCCGGCGAGACCCGCGAGCGCTGAGATTGCGTTGCGAACGTCGTCCGACTCGGCGACCTCTGAGTGCGTCATGCCCGCACCGATGACCAACGAGCCATCCTGCTGCTCGATGCCTCTGAGCTCGTCGATGCCGGTGAGTGAAACGACCGCGCCAGGCGCCGCCATATCGAGCTTCATGAGCGGGATCAGGCTCTGGCCGCCCGCCATGAACTTGCTGTCTTCCGTTCCCCGGAGCGTCTCCTGTGCCTCGGCTACGCTGCCCGGACGATGAAAAGCGAAGTCTTCCATGATCGTCTCCTCAGGCCTGGGCGTCTTGGAGGGCGCGCCAGACTCGCTCCGGCGTAGCTGGCATGTCGATGTGCTCGACACCTGCCGACGACAGCGCGTCGACAATGGCGTTGATGATCGCCGGGGGAACCCCGATCGAGCCAACCTCGCCCACTCCTTTCACGCCCAGCGGGTTGTGTGTGCAGTTGGTGATGTGGTGGCCGGTCTTGAAGAACGGCAGGTCGGCCGCACGCGGCATCGTGTAGTTCATGTAGGAGCCGGTGATGAGCTGCCCCGAATCGTCGTAGATGCACGACTCGAGCAGAGCCTGGCCGATGCCCTGTGCGAGCCCGCCGTGCATCTGGCCATCGACGATCATCGGATTGATGATCCGGCCCACGTCGTCCGCACAAGAGACGCCACAGAGGTCGACCACCCCCGTGTCAGGGTCGATCTCCACCTCGACGATGTGCGCGCCGGCGGGGAAGGTGAAGTTCTTCGGATCGTAAAATGCCGTCTCGTCGAGACCCGGCTCGAGGTCTTCGGGATAGTTGTGAGGCACATAAGCGGCGAACGCGACTTCTCCGAGGGCCTTGGTCTTGTCGGTGCCCGCGACGGTGAAGTTGCCCTTGTCGAAAACCACGTCCTCGACGGCGGCCTCCATCAAGTGCGCCGCGATGATCGTGCCCTTCGCGATGATCTTCTCCATCGCCATGTAGATCGCCGACCCTCCGACCGCGAGCGAGCGCGACCCGTAGGTGCCCATGCCGAAGGCGACCTGCGCGGTGTCACCGTGCACTATTTCCACCTGATCCTCTGGCACGCCCAAGCGGTCGGACACGAGCTGCGCGAACGTCGTCTCGTGCCCTTGCCCGTGGCTGTGTGAGCCGGTGAAGACCGTGATGCTGCCCGTGGGGTGCACGCGGACGTGCCCGACTTCGAAGAGGCCTGCGCGCGCGCCGAGTTGTCCCGCGACCGCCGAGGGCGCGATACCGCACGCCTCGACGAACGTGGAGATCCCGATGCCGCGAAGCTTGCCGCGCGTTGCCGCCTCTTCACGGCGCGCCCCGAAACCGGAGTAGTCGGCGAGTTCGAGCGCAGCGTCGAACGTCCCGTCGTAGTCGCCGACGTCGTACTCGAGCGCGACCGGTGTCTGGTACGGGAACTGGTCCGGCTGAATGAAGTTGTTCTTTCGAAGCTCCACCGGATCCATCCCGAGCTGCACCGCGGCCTTGTGCACGAGCCGCTCCAGCACAAAGGCCGCTTCTGGACGTCCGGCACCTCGGTACGCGTCGACCGGGACCGTATTGGTGAAGTACGCCTTGACGTTCGCGAAGATCGCCGGCGTCGTGTAGCAACCTGAGAAGAGCGTAGCGTACAGCCAAGTGGGCACCGCCGCCCCGAACGTCGATATGTAGGCTCCGAGGTTGGCCGCGGTATTCACCCGCAGTCCCACGAACTTCCCATCGGCGTCGAGTGCGAGCTCAGCGTGCGTGATGTGGTCGCGACCGTGCGCGTCCGACATGAACGACTCGGAGCGCTCCGCGGTCCATTTCACGGGCCGCTCCAGCCGCTTGGAGGCCCACGTCATGATGGCCTCTTCGGCGTAGTGGAAGATCTTGGAGCCGAAGCCTCCGCCCACATCAGGTGCAACAATTCGAAGCTTGTGTTCCGGCAGGCCCAAAACGAAGGCGCCCATGAGTAGGCGGATGACGTGTGGGTTTTGACTCGTCGTATACAGCGTGTACGAGTCGTCGGTCGCGTCGTAGTCTCCAATGGCCGCGCGCGGCTCGATCGCGTTCGGGATGAGCCGGTTGTTGACGAGATCGAGGGTCACGACGTGAGCCGCACCCTCGAAGGCTGCGTCCGTAGCAGCCTCGTCCCCGAGTCCCCAGTCGTAGCAGATATTCCCTGGTGCCTCGTCCCAAACCAGCGCGGCGCCTTCGGCGCAAGCTTGACTGAGCCCCGCGATCGCCGGCAGCGGTTGGTAGTCGACATCGACCAGCCCAGCTGCCTCTTTCGCCTGTGCCTTGGTCTCGGCGATCACTACCGCGACCTGGTCACCGACGTGGCGGACCCGGTCCACTACCATTGGGGGGTGCGCCGGCTCGATCATGGGAGAGCCATCTTGGAAGAGGATGCCCCACCCGGCAGGCAGACCACCCACACCGTCCTCGGCCATGTCTGCGCCGGTCAAGACAGCGACGACGCCTGGCGCTTTCAGCGCTTCGGACGCGTCGATGCCGGCGATGCTGGCGTGGGCTTCGGGAGAGCGCACGATATACGCGTAAGCCTGCCCTGGCCGGTTGATGTCGTCTACGTACTTGCCCTTCCCGGTGATGAATCGCTTGTCTTCCTTCCGCAACAATGCGGCCCCGATTCCAGTCTCGGGCATCGTCATCCTCCCATCTCAGCGGCGGCAGCTTGAACCGCCTTGACGATGTTGTGGTAGCCCGTGCAGCGGCACAGGTTTCCTTCCAACCACTCGCGCACTTCGTGCTCGGATGGGTTCGCGTTGCGACCCACCAGATCGATGCCACTCAACATCATCCCGGGTGTGCAGAACCCGCATTGCAGTCCGTGATGCTCGTGAAACGCAGTCTGCATCGGATGCAGCGTGCCGTTCGTGGCGAGGCCCTCCACGGTTGTGACGTCGGCACCGTCGGCCTCCACAGCGAGCATGGTGCAACTCTTCACCGAGGCGCCGCCCACGTGCACGACACACGCGCCGCACTGGCTGGTGTCGCACCCCACGTGGGTGCCGGTGAGCCCGAGGGTTTCGCGGATGAAGTCGACGAGCAAGGTCCTTCCCTCGACCTCGCCTTCGACCGCCTGTCCGTTAACGGTCAGAGACACCGTTGGCATCGACAGACTCCCAGAAAGAGGGTGGAATCGAGCGAAGAGCCGGCAGGGCTCATCGCGAGGGGTAGTCAGAGTGGGAGGGTGCTCCGTGAAGGTCAAGGTGGCGCTGCACCCAAGCCCTCCATCCGTGCCCGGCCGGGTCGTCTCAAATCCCGCGCCCGCAATCCAGCTCCCGTCTCCTTCCTTTTTGTACACTCTGAAGGTGGATGGGGTGGTGGGATCGTCATCGTTCTCGATGACATAGGTGAAGACGAAATTCCCGCGCCGGACCACCTCGCGCATGTTGTGGCCCCACCAAGTTCCGTCGGGGCTGTGGTTTCGGCTGCCTGGGAGCTGCTCAACGAGCGCCGGCAGCGTTTGCGGCCCGTCTGCCGGAACCCCCGGTCCCGTGGGGTCGCCCTGCTCTCCGCCGCAGGCTCCTAGCACGAGGACTGTCGAAAGAGCAGCGCTAGACCACTTCATGGGCAACTACCGTCGTGGATCGTGGGTGATCGGTCTGTGTCGAGTATCGACCGAATTGCCCTCGTGGAAGAGCTGCTTGTTACGGTGGAGCCCTCAGCGCAACCGAAACACAAAGAGAGTATTGCCACCCGAGCGCTGCCGGATCTCTGGCGTGAGTATGAGCGCGTTCGGTCCCCCGCCTACTGCGATGGCGATGTACTGAACTCCATCGACCCGGTAGCTCACCGGGAAGCCGCCGGCGGTGGAGTTGAGGATCTGCTCCCAAAGCACCTCGCCGGTCGCCGCGTCGAACGCGCGAAAACGACGGGCATCATCGGTCGTGAAGACGAGACCTCCCCCGGTCGTGAGCACCGAACCACCCATTCCGGCCCGCTGACGGTGCTGCCAGAGCGTCCTTCCGGTTTCGAGGCTGACGGCCGTGAACACGCCCACGTTCTCGTCGGGGCCGGGAACCGGGATCTTCCTGTAGTCCGCAGAGCTATGGTACATGCCCGTCGTCGGTTCGACCGGCAGGAGCGTGTACTCCATGCACGTGTTGTTTCCCGAAGAGTACAGCGCATTCGTCCCCGGGTGATAAGCCGCTGCCTGCCAGTTGGTGCCGCCGCTGGCGTGGGGGCAGACAATGACCTCCTGGCCGATCTCGGGACGTGCCAGCTCTGGGTTGGGAATCCCCTTTCGGCCTTCGACATCCACACCGACGATCACGTTCTGGAAGTGCGTGCTGCGAGCCCACAAGAAGTCACCCGTCGCGGCGTCGAGCGTCCAGATGATGCCGGGCTTGCCGGGGATGCCCGTGACCACCTTCCGACGCTCACCCGGCCTAATCGCGGGGTTGATCCACTCGACCGCGCTGGCGTCGGGCGCCACCTCCGTCTCCACGATGACGCGCTCGTAGGGGTGATCCTGGTCGAAGTCGTCGCCTGGAAGGTGCTGGAAGTGCCACACGATCTCTCCCGTACTGGCGTCGAGCGCCAACGTCGAGTTCGTGTACAGCGCATCCCCCACCTTGCCCCGCTGAACCGACCCCCACGGGACCGGTACGGCCACGCCCGCGAAGATGAGCCCCAGCTCAGGGTCGTAGCTCGGCGCGATCCAGGACGAGCCGCCGCGCCTCTCTTCGTCCGGAACATCACCCCAGGTGTCACCGCCCGGTTCTCCGGAGTACGCGAGGGTGTGCGTCCGCCACAGCTCCACACCGGTCTCTGGGTCGTGCGCTGAGATCCAGCACCGCGTGTTGATGTAGTAGCACCCGGACATTCCAGCCACGACTTGGCCTTCGATGAGTTGGGGACCACCGGAGTAGTGGTGGCCGATCGTCCAGTCGCCGACCTGCTGCTCCCACTCGACTTCCCCGGTGAGCGCGTTCAAAGCCACCAGGAATGCATCGTGTGTCGCGATGAAAAGCCGGTCGCCGAAGAGCACCGCGTTCCGGTTCGCGCACGCGAGTCTCGCGATGTGCTCGACGCGCGTCCGGCGGTATGTCCACAGGGGTGTTCCGTCCCGGGCGTCCACCGCTTCGACGAAATCACAGGCCTGGGGCAGGAACATGACGCCGTCGTGCACAAGCGGGGTGGTCTCCTGCAGTCCTCGCTCCATCGTCCACGCCCACGCGAGGCGGAGCTCGTCTACGTTGGACCGATTGATCTGCTCAAGCGGACTGTAGCCCCAATGGCCGTACGTTCTGCGCCACATCAACCAGTCGCCGGCCGGCGGGTCGATGAGCATTGCGGCAGTCACCGGCCCGTAGTCCTCCACGATAGATCGCTCGGCAGCGGTGGACTGACCAGCCGCCTGCCCAGCCGCAACAGAGACGCTCGATGTGGCGAGCAGGCCCATGAAGGCGGCGCAGGCCACTCCCCGAATCAACTGTCGTGGCGTGACGCATCGAAGGCGATCGATCATCTCGGGGCCCTGGCGGCTGGAGTGGAGCGTGAGGCCAGGGTAGGAGTGGGGCGTTGGGTGAGCAAGGACCTTGTGGCGAGCGGTCCAGATCCCAACACTGGTGGCATCGTGACGCCCGGCATCCTGCTCGACTTCCCCCGGCTCAAAGGTGTGCCGCCTCGGGGCGCTTGCAGAGACGGCGGTGCGCGAGGGACGCTGGGAATTCCTGCTGACTGCGGGTCCGAGTCCGGTAACCGGTGGCACTGGTTCGCCGCTTAACCCGATCGCGGTTTTCTGATCGACGGAGGCATCATCATGTGGGACTTGTGGAGCAAGCGATTCCTGAGGTCGGCGCTGTCCGTGTCGGCAGTCTCGATGTCAGCCTTGGGCGGCGCGATCGTCGGCGCACCCTTGGCGGCGCAAACCGACCAGGTGGCGCGCATCATCCAGACCAACTCGGCCGGCACGAACGCGCACCTCATCGACCCCGAGACTCATGAGGTGCTGGGTGTGATCGAGGGTCTTCCGCACGTGCACGGCGTCGCCGAGCATCCGGAGGGCCTCTATTACTACTTCTCCAATGAGATGCACGAGGCCATCGACATAGTCGATACGCGCACGTTGGAGGTTGTCGATCATATCCCGCTGTCGGGGCGGCCCAACAACATCTCGATGAGCAGGGAGATCAGAAAGCTCTACGTCGGGATCAGGGGCGGAGGGCCCTACACGGACGTCATCGACATCGATACGCACGAGGTGATCAGGACCATCCGCATGCACCGCGGAGTCCACAACATCTACGTGACCGACGACGAGCGGTGGGCGGTGGCCAGCCTGGCGCCTGGACCGGACAACCCCGAGTGGCAGATGCTGGCTAGCTGGGTTCGAGGCGAGCTGACGGGCAGCACTTGCCCCGGATGATGCGCGTGCTTGGCCGTGCGATCGCCGGGCTCCTGGGCGCCGCGTTCCTCACGGTCTGCCTCGGCCGTGAAGCTCGCGCGCAGCGGCCTGGCGCCGACTTCGTCCCGGTCACCCAAGAGACGCTGAACGACCCGGACCCGGAGGACTGGCTCATGTGGCGCGGTGGTTACCGGCAGTGGGGGTACAGCCCGCTGGAGCACATCACCCGGGACAACGTGCGGGAGCTCCAGCTCGCGTGGTCGTATGCACTGGCGGCTGGTGGACCGGGATCCGGAGGCATGCAGGTAGAGCCGACCGTCTACGACGGCGTCATGTACGTGCGTCACCCCAACGAGCGCTATAGCGCACACGATGCCACTACGGGAGATGTGCTCTGGCAGTACTCGCGGCCCCTGCCGGATGAGATGATCGCCGCCGCGAACGCCGGGGCTCGCACTGGCATCACGGTACATCGAGGCAGAGGCGTGTTTCTCTACGGGGACAGGCTCATCAGTCATTCGACAGACGGGATGATCTTCGCCCTGGACGCTCAGACGGGTGAGCTGCTCTGGGAATCGCAGATGACTGACTTCCGGCGTGGCCAACAGCCCAGCGGTGCGCCGGTGGCGTTCAACGGCGTCGTCGTCGTGCCCTACAATTGCACGGCTTGGGCCGCGCCGGAGCCGTGTCACCTGTCTGCCTACGATGCGGAGACCGGTCAAAGGATGTGGCGTTGGTATACCAGCCCGACTGAAGACGATCCCATGCACGACACGTGGGGAGATGATCCCCAGGTCTATCCTCTCCCGTCGAGGCGGAACATGTCGCCGTGGATGACTCCGTCCGTCGACACGGAACGAGGGTTGTTCATTTTCGGGCTCGGCTCGAGCGCACCGCAGCAACCTGAGCTCGCCGGGACGGACGGTGAATGGCCCGATCGACTCTATCAGGGATCGACAGTCGCACTGGACTACAGGTCGGGTGAGCTGGTGTGGTGGGCGCAGCACCACACGGACATGTGGAACAACGACGCGGTCTTCGACCGCATCCTGGTCGACTCTCCGGTGACACCCAGTCCGCCCGATCCGCTTGGAGTGAACCCGGACATCACACCCGGCGAACCCCGCGACCTCGTGGTGGGCTCCTTCTCGAAGGACGCGATTTTCTACGTGTATGACAGGAGTGACGGGACCTTCCTGTACGCGAGACCCACCGCACATCAGACGGTCATTGAGGGCTACGACGGACGGACTGGCGCCTACACAACGAACCCTGATGCGGTGATGCGCGCTGACTCGCAGCGCGAAACCACGGTATGTAAGGAGAACAGACTGATCCCTCAGGGCGCCTATAGCCCGCTCACGAACGCGTACTACCTCCCGGCCTGGAACGGGCGCTGCACAGTCGTGCGGGTCACTTCGTTGACGCCCTCGCTGGAGCACGGCTACAACACGACCAACGTGCGCACCGTGCCGAGCCCGGCGGCGAATCTCGGGCAGCCGGAGGCCATCGATGTCGCCACCGGAGAGACGTTATGGCGCCTCGAGCTCGAAGCCCCCCTCTACGGCATGCTGACCACGGGTGGCGGCCTGCTCTTTGCGGCCGACACCTATCGGCGCTTCTACGCGCTCGACCAGTGGACGGGAGAGATCCTGTGGCAGACGGTGCTCAGCGGAGTCAGCGACATGGCCCCCATCAGCTACTCGGTGAACGGCAGGCAATACGTAGCGGTTTTCGCCCCAGGCGGGACCACCACGTCGTCCGGGCATGTGCGTGAGCTCGGCATCCAAGCCCCGACAGGCCGCGCGGGTGTAGGCCACACGCTGTTCGTCTTCGCGTTGCCCGAGCGGTAGGCCGTCACGATTAGTCCTATGTTGCTCCGTAGCGCCGCCGTCGGCCTCGCTACCGTGACATTCGCCGCCACCGCATGGGGTGTTTCGATGCGGGACGGCCACCTAGCGTACACGCCTGCACCTGACCGCACCCCCCAGGGGTGCTGCGCCTACTATCCCTACGAGGGGTCCCTGACGTTTGTGCGGATCCACACGGCCTCGCCCTACGATGGATACGGTCGGTGGGGCGGGTGGTCGCACGACTATCCCGCCGCAGACCTCAATATGTCGACCATTCTGCGGGAGCTGACCGACATCCGCACCCGAGAGCTGCGCATGGGTGGCAACGTGCTCACGTTCGACGACCCGCGACTGATGCAGTTCCCGATTGCCTATGTGTCCGAGCCCGATGAGTGGCGTGTCACGGAGAGGGAAGCCGAAGGCTTACGCGCCTACCTGCTCAAGGGTGGTCTGGTCATGTTCGACGACTTCTTCGACTTCGAGATGGCGAACCTCATTGCGCAGATGAGTCGCGTATTTCCCGAGTTGCATTTCATCCACCTAGACGGCACCGAATCGATCTGGGACTCGTTTTACAGGATCGATCCGTTGACGATGTACCTCGAGGGTCCACGCAAGTACGGCATTCCCAAGTTTCAGGGGCTTTTCGAGGACAACGACAAGAGCAAGCGCTTACTCGCCATCGCGAACGCGGGGGCCGACGTCGGGGATCTGTGGGAGTGGGCCGCGGAGGGGTGGTATCCGGTCGACCCGACCAGCGTGGCGTTCAGGATCGGCGTGAACTACTTCGTTTATGGGATGACCCACTAGGGGTCACAGTTGGAAGCCGAGCAGGTTCCAGAAGGCCATGTGCCAGATGGCGATCAGGCATGCGGATGCGACTACTGAGTGGTATGGCTGCAGTGCTGAGTCCCATGGATCCGTCCCGATGCCGCGGTCGAGAATTAGGCCCCCGGAGGGGATGGCGGAAGGAGTGCAGCACGGTATGCGGGGGTAACTGGGGCAGCAAGCTTGGTTGCGCGACCAGCTTGCGCTCCGCGGGCCCCGCAAAGGATGTTGTCAGCGCTAACAGCCACCTAGGGGACACGCTCATGTCGCAAAACACCGGCCCGATCTCGACCGCCCTGGCGAATCGATACAAGATCGTGAGCCACCTCGGCGAGGGTGGCATGGCGACGGTCTATTTGGCCGAGGACCTCGAGCACGAGCGCAAAGTGGCGGTCAAGGTGCTTCGTTCCGAGCTGGCAGCCGTCATCGGGGCCGATCGTTTCCTGCACGAGATCAAGCTGACAGCGGCGCTGCAGCATCCGAACATCCTCGCGCTCTGCCTGGCGGCGCTGCTCCTATGGAGCGCCGCCGCCTGCGGGGGCCAGGGCGTAGACCGTGTGCCGGCCACTGAGCAGTCTGCCGAGGGCCCGATTGACTCCGCAGGGGAGAGCGCCATGCCGGATAGCGCGATCATCGCCGCACAGGAAGAGCTCACCCCGACGGTGATGGCGCTGTCCGGGGTAACTGGGACTGCGGTCGGCCTTTGCGGAGACTCCGTGTGCATCAAGGTCTACTTGGCCAGTTCGGACACGGCGGTGACGGCCCAGATCCCAGCCACGTACCGCGGCTTCGTCGTAGACGTCGAAGTGTCCGGCGAGTTCCGAGCCAGAGGCACAGGGAACTAGGGTCTCTCCCTTATTCGCTGGCATCACGGCCAGGTCGGCTACCTGCTCGGACGCCTGAAGGCGATCGTGAGAAGTGCCGCGTGACTTCTCGCCTCCGGCGTGTCAGAATGCGCGCATGAGCGAATCGACCTTCGAGCGCCTGCGCGCCGCGCTCGCTGACCACTATGACTTGGGCGAGGAGTTGGGCGCGGGTGGCATGCTAACAGTGTATCGCGCCGACGATCTGAAGCACGAGCGCAAAGCCCGTGAAGGTGCTGCGGCCTGAGCTCGCTGCGGTCATCGGTGCCGAGCGCTTCATCAGCGAAATCAAGACCACGGCGGCGTTTCAGCACCCGCACATCCTGCCGCTCTTCGACTCGGGTGAAGCGGGCTCGTTCCTCTACTACGTGATGCCGTACGTCGAAGGGGAGTCGCTTCGCACGCGGCTGGACCTGGAGCGCCAGCTCGAGGTCGACGAGGCGATCCACATCGCCAAGGCGGTGGCGAGTGCGCTCCAGTACGCGCACGAACGCGACGTCATCCACCGCGACATCAAGCCGGAGAACATCCTGCTGCCCTAATCTCACCGGACGGCCGTTTGTTGACTTATGTGTGGGCGGACGACGTGTGAATCTTCGATCTGGATCGCGGCTTGGATGTGGCCCTGACCGAGGGTGGTTCGGGGCAGCACAACCCGATCTGGTCGCCTGATGGCACACACATCGTCTATCGCTCGGGTGACGACATCATGGTGCGCCCCGTAGACCGGTCGACTGTTTTGGAGCCAGTCACCAGCACAGACCAGCCGGACAACCCGATCGAGTGGCTCGCTGACGGTACGCTCATCGTCTCGACGGAGGGCGCGCGAAGCGGCGATCTCTTCGCTTTGAACATTGACGATGATGAGCCGGCGCGCCCGCTGCTCGATGCCAATTGGCAGGAGCGGGGGGCTTCGCTATCGCCAGACGGCCGATGGCTGGCGTATTCGAGCGATCGCACCAAGACCCGGCAGCTCTACGTGCGAAGCTGGCCCGATCTGGAAGGAGAGATCCTGGTCTCGGAGGGGGAAGCGAACGTGACCTCCCAGTCCTACCCGCAGTGGTCGGCCGACGGCGCCACCCTGTAGTACCAGAAACGGGACCAGATATTCGCGGCGTCCGTTCGAACCGAGGACGGATTCGAGGTGCTTTCCACGCGCATCCTTCCCTTCGAGGCGAACGGGTGGCTGCAGGACATTCATCCGGACGGTCGGCTTCTGATTCCGGTGTTCGATGCAGCCCCGCAGAATGATCAGGCGGACGGCACCCCCCAACGACTCATCGTGTCGACCGGCTGGTTCACCGAGCTGATGGCACGGTTGGGAGGTGGCGACTGATCGCTGGCGGCGGGTAGGCTCAGCGTCCCCCGAGCCGAGGCGTCGTCGCGGGCGCGCGTCGATGGTCGGTCGTCTGTTCATACGCGTAGGCGAATCCAAGCAGTATCGCCTCAGTGAACGGTCGGCCCAGGAACTCCAGCCCGACCGGTAAATCGTCCGTCGTGAAACCGGCGGGCACAGTAAGCGCGGGGAAGCCTAAGGCGGGGCTGAGCTGTCGGTTGTCGCCCCGGCCGTATCCGTCGTTGGGCGTCGCGTTCGACTCGACGTCCGGCGCGATCAACGTCGGTTGGTGGTCGAAGGTCGCGTACACGATCGCGTCGAGCTCGTGCTCCGCCATCGCCTGGTACACTGCGACGCGAATCCTCTCTCGCTTCTGCATCACCACGAGGTAGCCCGGATCGTCGGTGGTCTTGCCGGCGGCTCCCCACATGCCCCTGGACCGCCAGGGTATCACCACTCCTGAGAGAAGGATGTCGCGGAAGCTGCTGACCGGTGGGTTCGTGAGCTCCGCGAGATAGGCGTTGGTCGCCCGCTCGGTCTCGAAGTTGTTGCCGATGCCACCGACGATATCGAGATCGGAGATCACCAGCGGGTCGAGCACATCGGCACCGGCGCCTCTGAGCTCGTCGATCGCGCGGTCCATGACCGCCTTGACCATTAGATAGTCCTCTGAGGACGGGTCAGCGCTGCGGTCCATTGGTTGGCGCACGACGCCAATGCGAGCGCCACGGAGACTCCCAACGTCCAGGGCGGTCGTGTACGTGCTCGGAACCTCCTCTGCGGCCTCGGCGGTGGTGGGGTCGTTTGGGTCGTAGCCCGCGATGGCATCGAGCAAGAGCGCCGCGTCGGTCACCGTCCGGGTGATCGGCCCCATGGTGTCGTGCGTCGGGTTCGCGGGCATCATGCCGAACGTGCTCACGAGCTGGAGCGTGGGCCTTAGGCCTACGAGGTTGGCCACAGCTGCGGGCCCCCGGACCGAGCCACCCGTATCCTCGCCGATTCCGACCATGCCGAAGCTCGCGGCGATGCCGGCTGATGTGCCCCCTGACGAGCCGCTCGGGTTGCGGTCAGGATCGTACGGATTGCGGATGATGCCATAAGCCGAGCCCACGTAGCGTGACGCGAACTCGCCCATGTTGGTCTTCGCGAGGATGATCGCGCCGGCGTCCTTCATCCGCGTGACGATCGTCGCGTCCCGCGAGGAGACGAAGTCTTTGAAGAGCGCCGAGCCGTACGTGGTCGGCATGTCGCTCGTCTCCACCTGGTCCTTCAGCAGCACCGGGACGCAATGTAGGGGCCCCGTCGGCGCTCCCGACTGCAATGCCTGGTCGAGGGAGTCCGCCAACTCGAGCGCGCGCGGGTTCAGGTTCTGGACGGTGTTGAGCCGGGGGCCGACCTGGTCGTATGCCGCGATGCGGTCGAGGTAGCCCTGAACGAGCGCGTGGCACGTCAGGTCACCGGCCACCATCGCCGTGTGTGCATCAGCGATAGTGGCCTCGACGACGTCGAAGGTCTGGGCGGCCAGGGGCGGGGCGAGGAACGCGGCAGGGGCAGACACCACGGCTGCCAGCGTGACCACACACACGCGCGAGATAGTCTTGAGCATGCCGTCAAAGTGTGCCGACGTGTCTCCACTGGCCAGGCGAGCTCCTGCTCTCCCCCTGCCATCCGTCTGCGCGCAGCTGAAGCGCTTGGCGACGCGCTCCGGAAACCGTACGGGCGGACTCAGCGTCAAGGTCAGTCCGGTGGTGGAAGTTCTGACCCAAGGTCGCCTGTTGGATTGGGCGATAGAATGCTTCTTTAGGAAATCCAGCGGCCGTTTCACACTGCGCAGAGGCGACGATCCATGAAGACCCGACAGCTGGTAGTAGCGGCGTTATGCGGCGCGAGCCTGCTCGCAGTGCCCGCTTCTGCCCAACAAACAGACTTCACGTTCCACTCGCCCCTGGCGGAAGACTGGTATCAGGCCTCGCAGTTCTTCGAGTGGACCTCTACCACCGCGAACAACAATGGTCAGAGCGTTCAGGTCGCGTACCGGACGTTCGGCTCTCGCACCAACCCGGCGCTCGTCCTATTGCACGGATATCCCACGTCGAGTTTCGACTTCCGGGAGATGATCGAGTTCCTGGAGGACGACTATTTCGTAGCCACTCTGGACTTCCCCGGCTTTGGGTTCTCCGACAAGCCCCAGGGCGGCTACTCCTACATGCTCGAGGACGACGCCAAGCTCGTCGACCACTATGTGACGGACATCCTGGGCCTAACGAGCTTCAGCCTATTCACCCACGACCGCGGCGTCAGCGTGGGTCTGGCTTTTCTGTCCGACTACCTGTCCAACGAGAGCAACCCGTATGAAGTGACGTACCACTTCATGTCGAACAGCGGGATGTTCCTGCCGCTCGCGAATCTGTTCCCGCAGCAGACCGTCCTACTCGATCCGGTCAGAGGACCGGCGGAAACGGCCAGGCGCCGAGCACTTCCGCGCCGGACCGAGGGCACGCCCGTGCAGTTGGCGTATGCCGATATTGAAGCGTTCAACGATGGGATTGGTGCCAGACTGGGTGTCGGCAAATACTTGCTCGAGCGAGTGGCGAACGAGTATCGCTGGCTCGCTATTCTTCCGAGCAGCCCCATTCCGGTGGCGTACATCTGGGGCCTGTTAGACCCGGTGAATCCCGTGCGCATCGCGAACCACGTGTGGTCTACCTATCTGAACGACAGGCCCGTCGAGAGTTCGCTTTGGTACATGCCGACCGCGGGACATTACCCGCAGCGGGATGAACCCGAGGAAATGGCTAGGGTCGTTCGCCTGGCGCTGAGCGGTGAGATACCGACAAGAGATGACGAAGGCGGCCAGTTGCTATCCAACGCTAGACGAGGATCACCTGCGTCGGCCGTTTTTGTGGGGCACTCAGACATTGAGGACATGGTATTCCCCGGGGCGGTGAGATACAGTCCGGCGGGGTATGACATCAGGCGCTAGGGCGTTGGGCCCGGGCCCAACTCTTCGACCTGTGACTTCTTCTCCCGCGGAAGGCACGAGACCCGTGAGCAACGAGATTGAGTCGCCGCCATCGAGCGCCATAGATCCGGCAGCGGTTGTCGGTCACGTTCACCTCAAGGTCGCGGATTTGCAGCGGTCCATCCGCTTCTACTCCGATGCGCTGGGATTCGAGGTCACGCAAAGGATGGGGGACGATGCTGCATTCCTTGGGGCAGGGGGATACCATCATCACGTTGGTCTGAACACGTGGGAATCGAGCGGGGGTAACCCGCCGCCAGCCGGCTCGACCGGCCTCGTCGCTAGCGTCGGGCGTGCCAGGCAGCCAGCACCTCGGCTTCGCGGTCCGCGGAGATGCCGGCCCGCAGGTTTGCTTGCCGCTCGGGTGATCGGGAGAAATGGTACTCGAGTGTGTCTCGGGCGGTGACCGCGAGAGGCCGGAATGTCAGCCCGGCTTCGATTTCGGGCGCGAGGTCGAATCGCGCGAAGCCCTCGTATCCTTCCGTGGGAGGGCGCCAGACAGGCATGTGGGAGTACGGTCGAACCCCGATCTCGGTGAGGAACTCGAGGTTCACCCAGGTGAAGGTCGTCTCGGCGGTAGTCACGCCCCGAATCCCGTAGAGCAGCTCGGCCATCGGCCGTGGCGTCCCGGGCCCAATGCCGTTGAACACGCCGGCCGTGCCGTCCTCGGCCATGCGGATCATCCACTCGGTAAGGTCGCGCACATCGATGATCTGCACGGGATCCGACCCATCACCCGGCGCCAGCACCTCACCGCCGCGCTGGATGCGCACGGGCCAGTAAGTGAAGCGGTCGGACTCGTCGTCGGGGCCGATGATGAGCCCGGGCCGCACGATGTTCACACGTCCCACGAAGATCCGCTGAGCCACTCTCTCGGAGAGCGCTTTCGCCAAGCCGTACGGCAGGCGCTCGGCATCCCGGCTGATACCGGCCGTCTCGTACGTGAACGTCGGGGCGTCCGCGGTCATGGGCACCCGGCTGGTATCGGCGTACGCCGAGCGCGAGGAGACGTAGAAGTATCGGTCGACGGAGTCCTTCAAGAATTCGGCCGATAGGCGCACCCATTCCGGGTTGGCGCGGGAGTTGTCGATTACGGCATCCCAGGTCCGCCCCGCGAGCGCGGCGAGCTGGCCGTTGCGGTCCCCCACGAGGCGTTCCACACCGGGAAACAGATGTGTGTTGGTGCGTCCGCGATTGAAGAGCGTGACCGTGTGGCCTCGTTCCAGCGCGTAACGCACCTGGTAGGGCCCGATGAATCCGGTGCCTCCGAGGATGAGAATCCTGATCGCCCTCTTTGCGGGGGGAACCGGGCGCGGGATGGGTGAGGCCGCGAGTGCGTGGGGGGTGATTCCCAGCGCCAGTGTGCCTGCGGTGGCTGCCGTGAGTCGAAGGAACTCCCTGCGATCGGTCGACATGGTCCCGCTCCCCGTGCTCAGCGCCGCTCTCCGTCTTACTCGGAGATTACGCGTTTCTGTGTGAGTCCCAGGCCGAGTTCCTTGCCCTTTAGGACGGCTGGCACGCCTTCCTCCATCCAGACCGGCGCTGGCGCGTCCATGAGGTAGTGGTCGAAGAACTGCTGCATGCGGATCGCCCAGTCTTTCCGGTTCTGCGACTTTCGCAGCCCGTGCGGCTCCCCGTTGTAGTTGAGCATCCAGGTCGGCTGGCCGAGCCGCCTGAGCGCCACGAAGAGCTCGATGCCCTGCTCCCACGGTACGGCCGTGTCCTGGTCGTTGTGCATCATGAGCAGCGGCGTTTTGATTTTGTCCGCCGTGAAGATCGGAGAGTTCTCGATGAAGCGGAGCGGCTGCTCCCACAGTGACCCGCCGATCCGGCTCTGCGTGCGCTCGTATTGGAACATGCGGCTCATGCCCGTACCCCAGCGGATGCCGCCATATGCACTGATCATGTTGGCCACGGGAGCCCCCGCCTCGGCGGCGGCGAACAGGTCGGTACGCGTCAACATGTACGCGATCTGGTAGCCACCCCAAGAGTGCCCCTGCACGCCGATCTTGGTGCGATCGACAAAGCCCTCGGCGATCAGACCCAGGACACCAGGAACCACCGCATCGAGGGCGCTCTCCCCCGGATACCCGATCGCGTAGGGGATGTCCGGCACGAAGAGCAGATAGCCGCGGCTGACGTAGGAGCTGCGGTTGATAGAGGAGCTACCCGCTGCTGGCACCGTGTAGGAGTGCAGCCCGTCCGAGTTGCGCTCGTAGAAGTACACCATCATCGGGTATTCCTGCGAGGCGTCGAAGCCCTCGGGCTTGTAGAGAATGCCTTGCAGCGGTATGCCGTCGGTCGACGTCCACTCCACGAGCTCGGCGGTGCCCCAGAGGTATTCGTCCTGCTGAGGGTTGGCGTCGGTCACTTTGCGAGCGCCTGCGAAGTCCGCATCGGCGACCCAGACGTCCGGAAACTCCTCGAAGGTCGATCGTTCATAGAGGATGACATCCGCGGACTCGGCCTTGCGGATGGCCGCGAAGCGCACGTCGTCCATGACTAGTCTCTCGGGCGCTGTGTTTCCATCGAAGCGGTCCCGGTAGACGCCGCTCGCCTTGGTATACAAATGAAAGGCGGTGAGGTACACGTCCGAGTCGGTCGGCACGTAAGGCTCGTCCGGGTCCAGATCGATCACGCGGAAGCGGACATCGGACTGCCGGCCCACGCCCTCGGTCAGGTTGCGCGGTGCTGCACGCCCGCTCGGGTCCAGCGCCCAGGCATCAAAGCGATCGTAGACGATGAATGCCCTGTCCCCTTCGGTCCAACCCGCGGATCCGTACGAGCGCAACGCGTCCGGATGGTCGTCGAGGATATCGTGGACCGGCACGCCAAGATTCTCGGTGAGGTTGGTCTTCTGACCGCTCTCGACCTCGACCGCGAACCAAGCCGTCTCGAAGCCGTCCCACCACGTCACGTACTTGCCACCGGGAGAAAGGCGCGCCTGGCCACGTATCATCTCGGTGACCTGCCGCGTCGAGCCATCTTCGACATCGATCACGTAGGCGTCCGAGTAGCGTCCATCCCAGGAAACGAGCTGGCGGTACTCGAGGTTGCTGGTCCCGAGCGCGACTGACCCGTCGCCCCGGTCGGCCACGGAGACAGAAGGGATGCCCTCGGTAGCGAGCTGGACGACGCGCCCACTCTGCAGGTCCAGAACCGCCTGGTAGGTGCGGTCCTCCTCCTGAGAGCGCTGCAGCAGCTGCATAGGCTGTAGGTACGGGTCCTTCCAGTTCCATATGTCGACCACGACTCGTTCGTCTTCCGGAGTCTCGTCTTCTGGCTCCGGCTCGGGCGCATCAGTCGTGCCGAAGAACACCCTCTGGCCGGATTCTGAAAAAGACACGCTGCCCTCGTCGCTGGGAGCCCACCCGCTGGGCAGACCGGTCGTGCCGAGGCTCGCGCGCGCCGATGCTTCGCCGTCGGTTGCGACGTACAGCGCGAAGTCCGGTGCTTCGTTGTCCCGGTCGTCCCGGTCGGTAAGGAAGGCTGCCGCACCGTCATCGGAGACCGCGAGCTGCACGTAGCGCCCCTCGCCCATGCTCACGGTCACTGAGGCCCCGCCCTGGTCCACGCGGAACACGCCGTCCGAGGCGCCGTCCTGGCCTGAGGCCGTGTAGAACAGGGCCGAACCGTCAGCGGCAAACGCGTACTCCACCGCCGACTCAAAGCGCCGCTCGATTCCCGAATTCAGAGTTCGAACGACGAGTGTCGCGCCATCGTCGGTGCGGGGCGCTTCCGCGTCCTCCTCATCCTCCTCCTCTGCTGCCGACTCCTCGGAATCTTCGTCCTCGTCCTCGTCCTCGTCAGTCTCGAGTAGGTAGGCGACCCAGCTACCGTCGTCTTCAGAGAGTCGAAACGAGTCCACGTCCGCCATCCGAGTGACGGATAGGTCGGAAAGGTCGATGACTACCAGTGAGTCATGAGGCTGAGCGTTGTCGCCGCGCTTCTTCTCCCGCGCTGCGTCGACGGCCTCTTCCGTCGGCTCGACCAGCGCGATCAGATACCGCGCATCGCTCGTGAACTCCGGCCGCGCGCCGCGGTCTATTGTGAGGGAGCGTTCATCGTTCAAGCTGCGAACGATCATGATCGCGTTGCCGTCTCCCGGTACGAGACGGTATACGAGCCAACGGCCGTCGGCCGAGACGACATCGTTCTGGATACGATTCCACGTGTCGAAATCCGTGTGGTCCAGAGGTCGTTTTTCTTGAGCTGCCGCCGGAGCGGCTCCGAGGGTCAGGAGTAGCGCGAGCAGGGCGGTGCGTGGAGTCGTCATCGGTCTAGTCCTGGAGGACGGAACGGGAACGAAACGGTACCGGAGCACCGGGTTGCCGGCAACGGCTGGCGGCGGGCTAGAGGCTAGTCCATTGGCGCGCGCCAGGCCCCCCGCGTCAGCCCGGCAGCTCTCGACTCAATCCGTGATCGGCACCGAGAGCTTCATCCGAATCCACCGGTCCATCCACTCCTTCTGATGTCGGGCCGTCTCATACCGGAGACCCGGCTCGCGAGGGCCGTGACCGGTGCGCGGGAGCCACACCAGCTTGGTCTCCACGCCGTTGGCTTTGAGGCCACGGTAGAAGATGAGCGCCTGGTTCGGCGGAACGCGTGGATCGTTCTCGCCGTGCAGGATCATGGTCGGCGTGGTGGCGTTCTCGATGAACGCCAGCGGGTTGGATTTCTGATACACGTCCCACATGCCGGGCTCGTAGGGCCCGGCGCCGAAGTACGCTTCGAAGACGTGCTGGATGTCTTGGGTGCCCCACATGGCGATGTTCTCGGTGATGGCAGCGCCGGCCACGGCCGCCTTGAACCGTGACGTCTGGGTCACCGTCCATGCCGTCATGAATCCGCCGTAGCTCCACCCCATCACGCCCAGCGAGTCCGGGTGGGAGACGCCTCGGGCTATCAGGGTGTCCACGCCGGTCATGATGTCCTGAAAGTCGAGGCCGCCCCAGTCACCCACCACTGCTTGCAGACCGGCTTCGCCGTACCCGGACGAACCTCGGGGATTCGGCATGAGGACCACGTACCCGTCCGCCGCGTAGCGCTGAGCGTCTGAACTGGATGAAGAGGCCTGGAAGTTCTGCACGAACACGCCCGACGGCCCTCCGTGGATCTTGACCACCGTGGCCCGGGGCCCGTCGTTGGGTGTCCAATCATGTGGATAGACGACCACGCCTTCCACGTCCCGTCCGTCCGCGCCCTTCCAGCGCAGCACTTCCGTCTCGCCGAGCGCCCACGCGGCGGTGTGTGCGTTGTGCGACGTCAGCGCGACGCCTGCCACCACGGACTCTGCCGTGGGGCGCTGCGAAATCGGAGTTGCGTGTAACTCGACGCTTTGCGTTGGACTCTCATAAGTATAGACGATCAGGCTGCCGTTGCTCGAAACGTTCGACGATCCGTACACACCGTGGTCGGGCGTGAGCCGGACCGGCTGGCGATCGTCGAGCGACATGTAGAACACGCCGCGTGTGGTTCCTGTGGTCGCGCTGAAGTATGCGCCCCGACCGTCCGCGGAAAGCGTGAAGCCGCCTGCCTGCATGTCGGCCCTCGGCGACACTTCCCGGCGGTCACCCCCCGACGCGGACATGCGAAACAGCCTCGTCATCGCCACTTGGTACCGGTCGGTGAGCTGCCCCGAGAAGTACAGGTGTTGTCCGTCGACGGACCACTGTGGATTCGCGTCGGGGCCGGGGTTGTCGGTCAGCTTGCTCGGTGTAGCGGTCGAGTCGTGCGCCTCGATCACATAGACGTCGCTTTTCCACGAGTCCATGGGCCGGCCAGTCGGCGTTGCTGAAAAGGCGATGTGGGTACCGTCTGGACTCCAGTCGAACGGTCCGACCGTGAAGCCATCACCCCCAGTGATTCTGCGAGCCTCGCCGGCTGCCACGTCCAATAGCCAGAGATGGTTGGGGCGGCCGGGGTCGTCCTCGACGTTGATGTCTCTCCCGAGCTCCGCGAGGTCCTTCTCGTCTTGCGGCTCGGGTTCGGTCGCCCGGAACGTGATGAAGGCCCCATCGGGGGACCATTGGAAGGAGGAGATCGAGGTTTCGTGCGAGAACAGTTCCTGAGCCTCGCCACCTCGAGTGTCCATGAGATAGAGCTTCTGCTGTGGGCCTCTGCCTGCGCCCTGTCCCCTCCCCGCTTCGCCCTGCTGCCTCCCTCCGTCGCCCTGCCTCGCAGCAAGGAAGGCGAACGCGGTGTGGTCTGGGCGCCACCGGGGGCTAGTGTCGTTCTTGTCGCTCTGGGTGAGCTGCAGGGGCTCCGCCCATCCGGATGCGTCGCGCGTGAGCATCCAGATGTCCGTGTCGGTTTCGTTGCCTTCGAGATCGGCTGTGTTCACCGTGTACAGCACGGCCTGACCATCCGGTGATACCTGGATGCTTCCAAGACTCGAGACCGTGAAGAGGTCTTCGAGGGTTGGGCCAGCAGGCGCGTCCTCCGTTTGCTGCCCTGCGAGGGGAGTGGCGGTCAGGGTTAGCAGCAGCGTAAGCAGGGATGCGCGAGGCGTCGTCATCGGTCTAGTCCATGGAGGTCGAAACTGGAACGACACGGTACCGGAGCATCGGACGACCGGCAACGGCGGCGGGTTGCAGGTGGCTCTGGACTCGACCGGTCTCCGCCGCTGGCCTACAACGCCGCCAACTCAGGCCCCCCGATCGGGTACGCCTCCTGGATGAGTCGGCACAGCCCGAGGACTCGCTCCTCACCGAGCGGCGGACCCACAACCTGGAGTCCGACCGGCAGACCGGTGGCGTCGATTCCGCATGGGACCGAAGCGACGGGCAGGCCGGTAAGGCTCAGCGTGAACGTCGGGGCGATCCAATCCACGTAGGTCTTCATCGCACGCCCACCCACGGTCTCTGGGTAGTTCTGCTCTACCGGAAACGGCGAAACGGCCATCGACGGCGTCAGCAGGAAGTCGTGCTCTTGGAAGAATCGCTGGAAGAAGGCCCACATGCGTCCGCGAACCGCATGCGCCCAGGCGACCTGTTCGGTCGTCACCTTCAGTCCAGCTTCAATGTTGCCGCGCACGTTGTCACCCAGCTCGGCGAGTCGGTCCATGTGATCCCGCATGTGGGCCACCATCCAGACGCCGCGCAGGTGCAGGAACGCTTTGCGGCCGTCCGAGAAGGCGACATCGGCCTCTTCGACCTTCGCACTGCCCCCGGCGAGACCGAATGCGGCGGAACGGCAGCGCTCCTCCACCGACGCATCGATACCCAAGCCGATGATGTCCGGGCAATACGCGAGCCTCAGGCCATCGAGTCGCGCGTCGGCGACTGCCCCCACGAAGTCCCGTCCTTCGATCGGCTGCTTCATCGGGGAACGTGGGTCGGGCCCCGCCATGACCTGGAGCGCCAACGCCGTGTCCTCGGCGGTGCGCGCCATGGGGCCCGTCACCGCCAGGTCGTCCCAGGGCCAGGCGCTCGGGTAGGTGGGCACGAGTCCCGGCGAGGGGCGAATGCCGACCAGGCCACAAAACGATGCCGGGATCCTCAGCGACCCGCCCAGGTCGCTGCCCTCCGCCACGCCGATCATGCCGCTCGCGAGCGCCGCGGCTCCACCTCCGGTCGAGCCGCCCGCGCTCAACGCCGAGTTCCAAGGGTTGCGCGTGCGCCCGAAGACCTCGTTGAACGTGTTGCCGCCCGCGGCGAACTCTGGGGTGTTGGTCTTGCCGATGATGATGGCACCCGCGGCGCGCAGCCTCTCGACCACGAGAGCATCCGCGTTTGCAACGTTGTCGACGTAGAGCGGCGACCCGAACGTGGTGGGCAGACCGGCTACGTCGGTGATGTCTTTGATGCCTACCGGGACACCGCAGAGCAGTCCCGGCCTCGCGCCCGAGGCGAGCGACGCTTCCAGGTCTCGCGCGTCGTCTAGCGCCTGCTCGTTGGGGGTAACCACCGCGTTCAGCGTCGGGTTGTACCGGTCGACCCGGTCGAGTGCTGCCTGCGTGACCTCGACCGGTGACGCTTCGCCCGTAGCAACCAGCCGAGCGAGCTCCGTGGCGCTGAGGGCCGCTAGATCGCTCAGTTTCCGAACTCTCCCACGAACGCCACGGTCCGCGCGAAGGCCGCTTCACCGCCTTTGAATTTCCACGGAAAGCATCCAATGGTGAGGCGCTGATTCTGTAGCTCGGGCGCCGCGATTTCTCCGCCCATGTTCTCGATGTGGATGCAGTTGTGCGGGAAGAGCGCGTTGTGGGTGATCTGGTAGTCCTCTTCCGGAAAGAGCCGATCGACCTCTTCGGCCCCGCCGAAGATCTGCTCGGCCTTCACGCGCACGCGATCGCATTGCCCGAACTGGCCTTTCCCCAGGAAGCGGCCAATGGGGAGGTTCATGGGGTGGTCCGTCGAGACGGCGTCCAATCCCCAGATCTTGATCTCCTTCTCCAGCAGCCACGGCACCAGGTCGCGATGCGGACCCGGGTGCATGCGGATGTAGCGCTCCTCGTCCGCCTCTTCGCCGAATTGCGCGTATCGGTGCCACCCGGTGTGCAGGATCAGGATGTCTCCCTTCCACACCTCGACCTTGGACTCGATCATCAATATCCTCGTGGATGAAGAGGATCTAAAGCTACGTCGCCATGCAGAATTTGCTTTGGGCAAGACTGTGCGAGTGTCCTCAAAGGACCAGCGCTCCGCAACCTCGTCCGAAACGAAGCGATCTCGCCGCGTGGATCGCGCAAGTTAAGCTGTTAACGGTCTAGCCCTCGCACGAACTCATCGTCCCGAAACCATGAGATGCGCGCCGGACGTACCTGCCTCCATGAGCCAAAGCATGGCCGGACCGCGGGCAATCGGGAAGCCGAGGTCTCGGGTGGCGTACGGCACGGCCACCACGGTGTGGTTTCGGTAATCCTGGGCGGAGTCCCCATACACGTGGTAGTAGATGCTTCCCCACACAGACAAGGCACGAGTTCCGTCCGCCTCGGCCCGCTCGAAGCGAGCCAGGATTTCAGCCACTGTGCCTCCCGCGCTCTCGAAAGCATGGTTCTGCTCCAATCGCGGACGATTGGCTTTGGCGGTGCACTGGATGTCGAAGGGAGCCATTTGACCGGGCCGGCCTTCATTGTCCCAGCAGATCAGGTCGTTGCTGCCCTTGCGGAGCACTGCTGTGCTACCATCAGGACGGAGCTCGAGGATGGTCGCCTCGGCACGCAATGACGCGGGCGCGGCGAGCAGCGTCCGCTCGATATCGGCGTCGGCGGATTGGGCGCACACCGCGGACGGCAGAAGAACTGCGGTGAAAGGGAGGAACAGTAGGCGCTTCATCAACCTGGCCTCCGTTGGAAGGGTCTCACGATGGAGCTTGCGTCGATCTGCTCGCTGGGTCATAGGCGCCTAGCTGCGCACTTGCTTGGCGGAATATCGACGTCTACCGTGTGACCGAGAAGTGGCAGTCTACAAAGTTCCCGATCCGGGGGTGACGGTGCAAAGCATGCGAGCCACCATGATGTTTCCGATCTTGGCAGGCCTGACGTTCGCGGGATCGCCACTCGGCGCTCAAAAGGTGGAACGGCTCGACTCCTACGAAGGGGTCGCGATACGAATGCTGCAGAGCAACAATGCCGGAAACGTGCACGCCATCATCGATCCGGCTCTGAACCAGGTGGTCGGGTACCTCGAGGGCTGTCCGCGGGCTCATAATATCTTCGCGCATCCTGATGGGCTCTACTATTACTGCGCGAACGAAGAAGAATACACGCTCGACGTCTTCGATACGGTCACATTGAAGCTGGTCGAGCAGATCCCGCTCACGGCTCGTCCGAACAAGGCCGCCTACAACAAGTACAACCGTAAGATCTACGTGGGGATCGCCAACCGACCCTTCGTCGATGTGATCGATCTAGACACCCACGAGAAGCTTGGGAGCATCCGGGTGCCGACCGGGATTCACAACGTCTATGTGAGCCCCGATGGAAAGTGGGTAGTTGCCGGTTTGAACGGCCGGAACGAAGGGTCTATTCAGGTCATCGACGCCAGCACCGATGAAGTGGTGAGGGAAATCTCGCTGCCCGCGCCCAGCGGCGAGATCCACCGCGTCCGACCCATGATGTTCCTTGCCGCGGAGGACGGGTCGACGGACAAGATTCTGGCGCAAGGCGCCGCGGTCAACGGATTTTGGGTGATCGACTGGGCGACAGGGGAGACGGAGCAAATCATTTACCCGCCGCGTCTGCCAGCGTGGAAGCAGAGTGCCGAGGCCAACCAGGGCGCTCCGATGCATGGCTTGGAAGTGCTGCCGGATCGCTCCGCAGTCTGGGCGTCAAGCCGCTTGGACAGCCGAATCTACGGTTGGTCTCTGCCTGATTTCGAGTACATCGGCGCGGTCGAGGTGGGGCCCGCGGCGAACTGGATGACGCCGACACCGGACAGTCGGTACATGTATGTGGCCGTCTCGGGCGCCGACTATACGGTGGCCGTCGACCTCCAGGAACTCAAGATCGTGGCGAAAATGACCGTAGGCGCCGGACCCAAGCGCATCGACACGGCGGTCCTTCCGCTGGACCGTGTGGAGACCCGCGACGGAGGTGGTGGCAAGCCATGAACCCGAACACTAGAGGGCGTGGTTTGGGGGGATGGGCAGCCGGCTTCTCCCTGATTGCTGGAGTCGGCATTCTTGTTGGTCTCGGCCCGACCTCCGAGGGCTTGGGATTGGCCGAGCCGCTCCAAGCGTCCACGGAGTCGTCCCCCGACGGTGCGATGCCGCAGGATCCGTTCGACTACTACCGGACGAACATCGAGCCCCTGTTCCTGAGGTCTCGTGGCTACCCGGGGTCGACGGACGGCAACGCCGCTTGTGTCATGTGCCACGTGTGGCAAACGAGCGTTCGTTTCTCCCTCGAAGAGCCGACCGAAACACCGGATGGGGGGGCCTGGACAGAGGAACAGTCTCGCCGCAACTACGAGGTCGTGACCCAACTGGTCAATGCCTCCGACCCAGAGTCCAGCAGGTTTCTACGGAAGCCGTTGGCAGTGGGAGCTGGCGGGCTGCGTCACACGGGCGGCGCCCACTGGGATTCGACCCAGGACCCCGAGTATCAAGTCATACTCGACTGGATCCGTGCCCTCCCTGCGGCGGAGTTCACGCCCGCCGACGCACTGGTGGCCGTCGACTTCCAGTACTATCGCAGTTGCGTCCACCCGGGGGTGCTCAGCGTCGGGAAATACGGGCAGCTCCCGTGCACCTCGTGTCATGCGGCCGGCTTGGCAGGGTTCGCCCCACGCAGCGCCAGCGGTGGCGTGTTGACGGTGGCGGAAGCCCGACAGGGATTCGAGTCACTCCAGAGACTGATCGTGCCCGGCGATCCCGAGGGGAGTCGCTTCCTGCTGAAGCCCCTGCACCCGGACGGTGGCGGTTCGTATGCCCACAACGGCGTGAGGCGGTGGCAGAACCGAAATGATACGGAGTGGCAGACGCTTGCGGCGTGGATTCGCGGGGAGCTGACTGGCAGCGAGTGCTCGCCGGTGTATTAGAGCGAGACGGCGTCCACGTCAACGACCTGCGGTCCACACCCTGGAATTTTCTCCAAGTGGTCGACGGTGTCTCCGATCAACCACACCCAAAGGTCGTCGCAGTACGCCGGGTCGAAGCTCGCGGGTGGGCTGAGCGCGCTGGTATTGAACGCGGTGCTGCCCGTGGAAGCGAACGACCCCGTGGGGCCTGCCTAGTCCGTCGGTGTCTCTTCCGGCTCGGGCATAGCCGCAAGACGGAGATATCCGCAGAGGAGCACGCCGGCCAGGAAGCTCGCCGCGATCAGCGCCGACGGCCCGAGATACTCCAACGCCACGACCGAGCCCGACATGGCGATGGTACCGGAGAACGCCGCCGCGCAAAGGGCCGCCACGACCAACACGGGCCTGAGGCCGACAGGTTGCCTCCAGTCGAAGATCAGCGAGGCCGAGATCCCCACTAGAGAGAACATGAGGAAGTGCACCACGGTGAAGGTGGCGATGCGGAAGGCGGTGGCCAGGCCGGCGATGACTCCCGACACGCTGGCGAGATCCAACTCAACACCCGCGGTGGGCCCAAAGGCGGCCCCCGACAGGGCACCCGCGGTGGCCAGGGGCTGGAACTGTATCAGGTCGAGGACGAAGAAGGAGAGAGCTACCCCCGCGGCGGCGACGGTGCCTGCTTTCGCTCCGCAGATTGCGCGACCGAACATGCCCATGGTTCGCCTCCTTGGAGCGTGTCAATCACCCCTACCCACCGGCCCATCGCGCAACCTGGGCCGGGCTGTTGCGTTTCGCAAGCGCGCAGTCTAGGCGCGAGGCTCAGTTCGCCTGCGGCTGCGGCGCGCCGAGCGTCAGCGACCCGGCCCGACCCCGATTCGGAGGCCAAGTCCTCCCGAGGAGAGCGCCACGCTGACCCGGCCGTCGCCTGCTTCAGGTGCTGCGGTTCCATGTCGCTCGTGCATTTTCGGCAAGAAGAAGGCGACCGCGCTTCCGACTGCTGCTCCGGTGAGCACGTCCGTCGGATAGTGCTTTCCGGCTTTGGTGCGCGCGTAGGCTGTGCCCGAGGCGGCGGCGAGTGTGCCTACCCAGACCCACTTCGTCCACCACGCGTCGGAATAGATGTGATCCAATACGGTTGAGGCGAAGACCGCAGAGGCGAAGGCTGTCGACGCGTGCCCCGAGAAGAACGAGAGGCGCGCGTCTCCTTCCGCCGTAGCCTTGACGTACCTCTCGTCGACGCTCACGTCGGAGTTGTAGGCATAAGGGCGCATCCGTCGTGTTGCTGCTTTGGTGTACTGCGTGATACTGCCGACAGCCAGGCCCACCTCGAGGCCCATCACGAGTGTCGTGAAGAAGCCACCCTCAAGGTCGGCGATGGCAATCGCGCCGGCAGAGCTCGACCATGCGATGAGGCGAAGACGGTCGCTTCGGCTTTGCCAGGACTCGGACCACTGCCGGGTCGCCCATCGGTCGAAGCCGTTGACGTCCGCACGGTTCAGGGCCTTCAACTGCGAGCGCTCGAGACCGCTCACCGAATTGGCTACTACCTGCGAGAGAGCGCCCGCGGCCGCCAACGCGGGCAACGCGATCGCGTCGCGTTTGGACAGATGGTACGGAAACTGTGCCGCCATGTCGGCGGGCTGCGCCGACCAGGCGACGGTCACCAGGACGAGCATCAGGAAGGCTCGGCCCAGTGGGCCCACGGAATCTCCTATAGCCCGGACCTCGCGGTGATCATGATCCGGCCGAGAAATGCGGGGTCAGCCACGAGTTCGCTCGTACCAGGCGGGAACCCGTTGGATTCCATGATGAAGGCCAGGATGTCGAGGTAGCTCCGAGTTGGCAGACTGTTGGGCGCGTTGGTCGGCATCAGCGTTTGGATGCTCGTAAACAGGTCACCAAGAGATCGATCCCCCCAGAGAAACATGAAGCTAGATCCGATCAAGCTCGGCGCATTGCTGTTGCCACGCAGATCTTCCGAGTGGCAGGACGAGCAGGTTTCCAGGTAGTGGGCTGCGCCACGTTCGGCCTGCTGCTGCGAATAGATGCCGGCCCAGACAGACTCGGCCAACGCGCTTCCGGACTCCCCGACTGCGGATTCAGCGCCTCCGGATTCGGCCAACGAGCCTCCGGACTGGGCCGCTGGGCTTCCGGGCTGGGCGACTGAGGGTCCGGCGCACGCGGTGGCCGTAGCCAGCAGTCCGAGCACGAAAAATGATGACCTGGGTCGCGATATCATCGCTTCGGCAGCGCGAACACGTGGATGGAATTGCCGTTGCTCGGGCGCCGAATTTCGGGTGACAGGTCATTGGGTAGCATCGTGGACCAGCTCGCGCCGCCAATCCCCACGGGCATTGCCACGTACTGCTTGCCGTCCGCCAAATACGAAATCGGGAAGCCCTGAGCGGAAGTGGGTAAGCGCGTCTGCCACAGGATGTCGCCGGTTGCCGCATCATAGGCGTACATGTGCCGATCCCAGTCCCCTGCGAAGACCAAGCCTCCCGCGGTGGTGAGCGCCGCGGTATTGATCGGTGAGGGCGTGCGATGACGCCATTTGATCTCGCCGTTGGTGACATCCATGACCAGCAGCTCACCCAGGTTTCCCTCCGCTGCCGGATGCTCGGTGTTGATGCGTCGCACCGGACCTGTGCCGCCACCCCCAGGAATCCGATCGACCGGCCCGAACGTCGCGCGCTCGCAGTTGAGCGTGATGGGGATGTACAGGAATCTCGTCTGCGGGCTGTAGGCCATCGCGCGCCAGCTCTTGAATCCCGATGTGCTCGGGCACATGTGGATCTCGATGCCGAGCTCCTGGACCATGCCGGGCCGATACCGGACCCTGCCGGTCGCCCGATCGACGTCGAGGATGTTCTGGTACCCGATGTCGGTGGCGTGGATGAATTCGCCCGTGGTGCGATCCAACTGCCATAGGATTCCCAGCTTGCCCATCTTGAACAACGACTTTCGCCCACCCACGTCGATCAACAAGCTCTCGAAGACCTCGTCCATGTCGTGGGTGTCGCCTGGCAGGTACTGATAGTACCAGACCATTTCCCCTGTCTTGGGGTCGAGCGCCAGGCTCGAGTTGGTGTAGAGCGCGTCCCCGGCGGTGCCGCGTTGCGCTCTGGCCCACGGCTTGGCTTGTGCGGTCGCCCAGTAGACCAAACCGGTTTCCGCGTCGTAGCTGCCTGCGATCCAAGCGTCGCTTCCTGCCCTGAACATCAACGGCAGATCGCTCCAGGTGTCACCACCCGGCTCCCCCGGGCGGGCCACGGTGGAGGTGCGCCACAGCTCTTCACCTGTACGTGGATCATGACCGGTGATGAAACACACGTCTTCCTTGTAGCGGTCGCATCCATTGATCCCGGTAATGAGCGTGCCATCAGCGACGATGGGCCCCGCCACGTAGTGGTACCCCAGGTCCGGATCAGCCACCGCGGTTCTCCAGACTTCTCTTCCCGTTCTCGCGTCCACGGCGACGATGCTCGCGTCCCCCGTGGCCGCATACAGCATATCGCCATAGATGGCGATGTTTTTCTGCACTCCACGTCCGACACCCGCGAAAGCACCGGCCGGCAGTCCGGAGTTGTCCGAAGTGGGCGTACCGTCCAGTCGTGGCGTGACGCCAGGGCGATACTCCCAGAGCAGGTCACCGCTGGCGCCATCGAGCGCCTGAATGACCCCGCGTGGATTCGGCAGGTAGATGACGCCGTCATGAACCAGGGGCGCCGCTTCCTGCCCGCCCGTGTCGTCCATGGCCCACGACCACGCCAACTGAAGTTGAGCGACGTTGTCCGAGGTGATCTGATCGAGCGGGCTATAACCCCATGCGTCGTCCGTCCTTCTCCAGTTCAGCCAATCACCCGGTGGTGGGTCACGCAGCATATCCTCGGAAACTGTGTTGAAGTCGCTCGCTTGCGCCGTAACGCCCGGCGCCACCGACAGCATCACGATGAAAACGCAAAGCAGGCGTCTGGTCTTCATGGCTAGTTCCGCACCTCAGCCGCGATCTCATCGTAGAAACCCGGAATGCTACGACCCATGAAGAGGCCGTTCTCCTGCATGGTCCAGCTCAGGTCCTGCGTCTTGATGCGCTCCGACGCTTCGCTCTTGGGCATGCCCGACCTGATCAACTCCGCCATGCGCGAGCGAACCGCCTCCATTTGATTGCGGAAGTCCACGACGTCGTTCCGGTTCATTACCGCGCCGTGCCCCGGGATGGCCGTGTCGAAGTCGAGCTCCAGAATATTGTTCAGGGTGCCCACCCAACCTTCGCTGCTACCGCCATTCCCATAGTCGATGAATGGCGCGATGCGGTGCAGAAGATCACCGCCGTGCACGGTTCTCAGGTCGGGGAAGTAGATCACGGCATCGCCGTTGGTATGCCCCCGACCCATGTAGAACGCTCGTACCTCCACGCCTCCGAGATAGACAGCCGTCTGATCGGTGAAGACCACCCTTGGCGGCGCGTCCTGGTTGCCCCTCACCATGTTGTCGCGAGCATTCTGGTGGGCGATGACCTCGGAGATGTCGATGTACTCGACGTTGCCACCAGAGTGGTCCCCGTGATGGTGGGTATTGAGCACGTATCTCACGGGTAGATCGCTCACCGAGCTCACGAGCTCCTGAATCTCGGCAAAGTTCCGCGGAAACTTGTCGTCGATCAGGATCACGCCTTCCGGGGTGACCCGCACGCCGACGTTTCCACCGCTACCGATGATCGCATAGAGCCCGTCCTTGACCTGTTCGATGGTCAGGCTGCTCTGTGCCTGAGCTCCGGTCAGCGCGGTCGCAACGAAGACGCTGCTCAGGAGTGCTCGACGTATCAGGTTGCTCATGGATCCCCCCTTTGTGAGGGGGCGCATGTTAACTCTGAGACAGGCTTTCAGCGAAAGGCGTCCTGGTTCGGGCATAATAGCGCGCCCTATCTTCGGTCTCAGCCCGGGCCCATTCCGTCCACCGCGAATCCCAGAGAAGGCTTCCGATGCGCCTCCGGCGGCTGACATTGCTGCTCTGCTGTATCGTGGTCGAGGCGTGCGGAGACTCTCCTGCTGAACCGGGCTCGGATGCCACGGTCGTCATCCGCGTGGCGCTCCCGGCGGGTGCTCTCTGCGGCGCTCCGCCTCTGCTGCTGCCGCGAAACGTCGCTGCTCCACGAAGTGCACATCCGGCCGGCGTAGGAGGCCCGCCGCCACGAGTTCTGACAGGCCCATCGCCGAGCCAACAGTCGCGTCGAGTCCCCAGGGGTCTTGGTCGATCAGCACGATCTCACCCACCGAGATACGAACGGCACCTGTCATAGGCGCCACCCGTGGGGTCGTGAGCACGCGCCACTCGGCTTCCGCGGTGCCCGGTGGCCCGGAGGGAATCGGCGGAGGTCGAGCTTCGCCCCGCGCTGCATGCGGACGCGAACAGGACCAGAACGGCCATGACTACACGTCTCTGGCGCCGCACTAGGCGGGGATCGAAACGCGAGGCTGGCATCGGTTCTTCCTGGCTCCGGGGAGTTCGACGCACGCCAAAGTTAGCTGGGAATGGATACCCATGGCGCGATCGCCACGGAACATGTAAGGTCTGCGCACGATAGAGGTATATGGTTCTTGATTCTCCGCTCAGGGCTTCGGGGAGTCGGGATGCTGGGGTCGGCAGCGTTGACCCTAGGCGTCCATCGTGCATAAAATATCAGGCTATATGCGCTGGCGGTTTCGGGGAGACCCGCGGTCCAGCCAGGAAACATCTCGTAGTTCTGGTTCAGAGCGTCCCGTCCCGGTCCGGGCGAGTCCGTTTCGATGGACAGATAATGGACAGATAATAGTTGGGGGAGACCCCGAGGAGAACGAAGCATGGTCCGACCCCTGAAGCTGTCACTCAGCCTTGTCCTCGTGGCCCTGGTCGTGGGCCCGTTGGCCCTTCATGCGCAAGCGCAGGGCCGCTTTCGCGTCCTCATCCCCTACTTCATGCCGCTGGGGGATGCGGATGATGACTTCGGCAAGGACGCGTCGAAAGAGCTGCGCAAGCTCATCAACACGCTTGCGACGCACGAGCCGATCGAAGAAAAGGAAATCAAGGATCAAGCCAAGCGCTTTGATACTAAGATCCAGGACCTGAACTGTATCCTGACGCGACAGCTCGCTTCGCAGATCGACGCGCAGGTCGCTTTGTGTGCCGAGTACGACGAGTTGCCCGACAAGTCCTGGGCGCTGAAGAATGTGGTCTTCTGGGATATCGCCTCGAGCGAGCAGTTCGCGGTCTCTGACGTCACGGTGGGAGAGAAGGACGACGAGATTGCGGCTCAGCACATCTTCAACGAGTTCGACCGGTACGTGCAGCAGATTCGTGCCCAGGGCATCTGCGCAGACTACTACGCCAGCCGGCAGTGGGAGAATGCGCTTAGGAACTGCGACCAGGCGCTCGCGCTCAACCCCGACGGCGTCGCCACTCGGTATTTGCGTGGACGGATTCTGTATGAGCAGGACAACTACACGGAATCGCTCGGGGAAATGGAGAAGGTCTTGGCCCTCGAGCCCTTCCATCAGGAAGCGCTCGAGTTGGCTGGATACATGTCGGCTCTTCGGGATGACGATGACAATGCCCGTGAGTACTACGGTCGCTACCTCGAATTGAACCCGGCCAACGCAGCGGTTCGCATGAGGATTGCCTACGACCTCGCGAGGGCGGGTGACCCGGTGGGCGGCATGCAGCTCATCCAGATAGGTCTCGATGTCGATGCCGAGAACGTCGACCTTTGGGAGCAGTACGGTGGCTTCGCGTTCTCCGCGGCTCTCGAGGCTGAGCAGAATGCGGCGCTCGATGCCCAGAATGGGGGTGGCGTGTCGCCGGAGGCCCAGGGCTATTACCGAGAGGCGATCAATGCGTACGAGAAGGTGTTCGAGGGCAAGGGCGCAGAGACGCCCGTAGGGCATCTTCGCAACATCATCGCGGCGTACATCCAGTTGGACGAGGTCGCCAGCGCGGTCGAAGTCGGCGCCCGGGTGCTGCAGACTCACGCGCAGGAAGACGTGCTTTGGTCGATCTACGCAGATGCGCTACAGCGCAACGAGCAACTCGATGAAGCCATCACAGCGCTCGATCGTGTCCGCGAGATCAACCCCTCGCATCCGAGCGCCACGCTTCGCCAAGGCAATTGGTTGATCCAGGCCGGTCGCATCGAGGATGCGGTTGCGGTCTTGAAGGAAGCTGTTGCCGATGACCCCGCTCGTGCGGAGCAGGTAGCGCGCATGATCTTCGCTGACGCGTACCAAAAGGGTTACCAGGAAAAGAACTATCAGTACGCGATCGCGGGGATGGCGGCGGCCAAGGAGCTGCCCGACCTCAGTGAAGCGATGGTCAGCCAGCTGAACTTCTGGCACGGCTTCAGCGTGTACCAGGCAGCCGTGTTGGAGCAGGCGCCGCAGACGCTGCCCACTGCGCAGGCTACTCTGCCGCAGTTCCAGGCGGCGATCAACCTGTTCAACCAATCTGGGGCCTACCCGGCGTCGGTGAACGTGAATCTCAGCGAGCTGCTCGCTAATGCGAACACCTACGTGGAGATTCAGGACGCGATCATCAAACGAGGTCGCTGACCTCACGGGTCGCATAGCGGCAACTGCCGGGCTTGAGCGCCCCGGGGCTTCGGCCCCGGGGCGCTTTTTTTTTGACACATCCGGGCTCGAGCCTCTCCCTCCCTCGCCGGCCGCTGGCCCTAATCGCTCCCACTTCGACCCACCACCTTGTCTGACACCTTCGGGTTTCGTTCGGAAAATCAAAAAAGTGTGTTTTTGGCTGATTCGGTGATCGTGCCTGTCCTGAGTGGGCATTCGCTCTATTCGGCACCGCCTCGCGACCTCAAAAGTTTGTAATAAAACACCCTTGACGCCCCGCACCACCGGGGCGTATACTGACACCATAGTATCCCACTTTATCCCACTTCTCACCACGAAGGACGGTTGGTGAACGGATTCGTCGGGCAGTACGAGCATCAGATGGACGAGAAGGGGCGGGTCAGCCTCCCCTCGGCGTTTCGCCGAGAGGCTGACTCGGGCCGCTTCGTGCTCCTGCAGTGGGAGAAGCCGTACCTGACGCTCTTCCCAGAATCCAAGTGGGTAAGCGTGCAGGAGCGGCTTCTCGAATACCGACGAAACGATGCGCAGGCCTGGAACCAGGTCAGATCAATCGTTTCCAACGCGGTAGAGGTCGCGCCGGACAAACAAGGGCGGATCCTCGTGCCTGCCGGACTCCAGGCGGCGGCGGGGCTCTCGGGCACGGTACTGCTCAGCGGCAACCTCGACCGAGTGGAGCTTTGGAACCCCTCGACGTATGCGGAGGCCGTCCAGGTAGACGCGGGCGACCTCGAACAGTTTGCGCACAGGCTCTTCGGATGACCGGCTTCGACTACCATGAGCCGGTGCTCGGCGATGCAGTAGTGGAACTGCTCAACCCCGAGGGGGAGCGGCTCTACATGGATGGTACGGTCGGTGGGGGAGGGCACGCGCGGCGGATCCTCGAGCATTGCGGGGGCTGCCGAGTTCTGGCCGTGGACCGCGATCCCGATGCGCTCGCAGAGGCTCGCGTAGCGCTCGGCGAGTACAGCGAAAGAGTGCGCTTCCTGCATCGCCGCTTCGACCGCGCGCTGACGGACGTCGAGATCCGCGACCGTGGCCTGGACGGTGCCTTACTCGACCTGGGCGTGAGTTCTCATCAGCTCGACGAGGAAGGCCGGGGATTCGCCTTCCGGCGCGGTTTGGCACTGGATATGCGAATGGATACCACGGAGAGCAGCGACGCCGCTCTGTTGCTGGCTACGGCCAGCGAGGACCGACTCGCGTCGGTCTTCCGTGACTACGGCGAGGAGCCCAAGGCACGGCGACTGGCGCGAGAGATTCTGAAGCGACGCGCGTCTGCTCCCCTAGAGACGAGTGACGATCTGGTCGCGGCGCTGTCCGTGACGCTGCGGCGCTCGCCCTCGCAGAGGGACAAAGCCCGGATTTTCCAGGCCGTCAGGATCGCCGTAAACGAAGAGTTGGAGTCGTTGGAAATGGGACTACCTGCCATTCGGGAGGCGTTGAACGATCGAGGCATCTTGGTCGTGATCGCCTACCACTCACTCGAGGACCGCGTCGTCAAGAACGCGTTCCGCGAGTGGAGCAAGGCGTGTATCTGCCCGCCAGAGCTCCCGCTTTGCACCTGCCGAGGCGTGCCCTTGGGTAAGACGCTCACGCGCAAGCCTATACGTCCGGACGAAGACGAGATCGGCCGGAACCCGCGTGCGCGCAGCGCTCGACTGCGAGCCTGGCGGAGGGCCGCCTGATGGAACCGGGCATGCTTGGACGCGGCGCGGTGGTCTTCGCTGTCCTGCTCGGTGCGCTCGGGATGGTAACCTGGCGCCAGAGCCGGGCATTGGAATCACTCGCTGTGCTCGACGACCTACACCGACAGGTCTCGGTGGCCTCGGCGGAGCGGGCCGAACTGGAGCGCGACGTCATGGTGCTGGAGTCGCGCGCACGAGTGGTGCCCGAGGCGCGGGACCGCCTTGGAATGCACGTCCCCGAAGGAGCAGAGCTGGTTACGCTTTCGGGAGTGTCGAGGCCATGACTCCGAAAGACCCGGTAGCGCGGCCCCGTCCTTGGCGGCGAAGAGTTCTGCTTGGCGCCTGGCTCACTGCGGCCGCGATCATTTGCGTGCGCGCGGTCCAGATCCAGGTTGTACAGTCGCAGCAGTGGCGCGCGGTCGCAGAGGCCCAACACCGAAGGGACGAGGAGATCGTCGCGGCGCGCGGAAGCGTGCTGGACCGGGACGGCACGCCGCTCGCGGTGTCGCGCGAGCGCTTCAGCGTCGGCATCGCTCCGAACGAGCTCATCAACGTGGAAGCGGCGCGCTCCCTCCTAAGCGACGCGCTCGGGATCTCATCCCTTTTGGCGACACAGTTGACGAGTCCCGAAAGGCGCTGGAGCGTGGTTCCGGGCCGGTACCCGCCCGCGGTACGCCAGCAGCTGAACGGTGTCCGTGGGATTCATGTCACGCGCGAGCTTCAGCGCTATCACCCGCTCGGAGACCTCTCAGACGGTGTGCTGGGCCTGGTCCGCGACAACACTGGTAGCGGGGGTGTGGAGCAGGCGTTCCAGGAACTGCTGAGCGGTCACCCCGGCCAGGTCGTCGTGGCGCGGGACAACGTTGGCCGTGAGATCCCCGGCGAGCGCATTCTCGTCGAACCGCCGCGTCCCGGCGGCGAGGTCGTGCTCACGCTCGATATGGATCTGCAAGAGATCGCGCTCGAGGCTCTCAAGGAAGCGATCGAGCGAACGGAAGCTCGTGGCGGGGACGTACTGATCACCGATCCGCATACGGGTGAGATCCTGGCGTTCGTATCGATCCTCGACGGCCGGTCCGCGTCGCTCTCGGCGATCAATACGCCGTTCGAGCCCGGTTCTACGCTCAAGCCGTTCACGGTGGCGGGCCTCCTCAAGCACGACATTATTGCGCTGGACGACACCATCGACGTTGCGGATGGGGACTGGACCTTCGCGGGTCGCACGATCACGCGGCATCACCAGGGCCGCATGACCGTCGCCGACGCGCTGCGTGTCTCCTCCAACGTGGGGATCGCGCAAGCCGCCCAGCCCATGACACGCGCGCAACAGTATGAGAACCTGCGCGACTTCGGCTTCGGTGGTCTGACTGGCATCGAGATTCCGGGTGAAGTCCGCGGCACGCTGCGTCGGCCCGACCTGTGGACAGGACAATCTCCGGCGTCACTCGCGATCGGGTACGAAGTCTCGGTAACGTCGCTACAGATGGCGATGGCATACGGCGCGTTGGCGAACGGCGGCCGGCTCATGCAGCCCCGCCTGGTCCGTGAAATCCGTAACAGCGACGCCACAGTGCTCGAGCGATTCGGGCCGCGCGTGATTCGCCAGGTCATCTCCCCTCAAGTCGCCAGCTCGGTGAGCCGTGTGCTCGAGGACGTGGTAGAAGACGGAACCGGAAAGTCGGCGCGCCTGGGCTCCTTCCGTGTAGCGGGCAAGAGCGGGACGAGTCGTCTCTACTCTGCCGACGTCGGTTACGAGGCCGGGGCCTACTTCTCGTCCTTCGTGGGCTACTTCCCTGCGGAGGCCCCGCAGCTCGTGGTCTTCGTGAAGCTCGATCGCCCCCAGGGCGCATACTACGGTGGCGCTGTGGCGGCGCCTGTAACACGTGCGACGATGGAGGCTGCCCTGGCAGCACGAGCGACACCCCTCGACCGCACCGCGTTGCTGAACGCGACACGGGTGTCGACCACTCCGGTGGCGCGACCAGCTGCCCTTTTCGTGTCGGTGCCGATTACCGCGCCTGTGTCGTCGGAGAAGGGCATGGCGTTCCCAGTGGGGCTCCCCACGGATGAGTCGCCCCGATTGGGGTCCGTGGTGCCGATCCCGGACGTCTCCGGCCTCCCTTCACGGGTTGCGGTCCGCCGGCTGCACGCGTTGGGCTTGAGGGTCTCTCTCGCGCGGCCCGGAGAGATCCTCGGGACCGAGCCCGCGGCGGGCACTCGCGTACTTCGGGGCGACACGATCCGGCTGAAAGTGCGAAGGAGGATTGATGATTAAGCCCTCGCGGACATTAGACGCGGTAGGCGATGTCCTCCGGTCGGTCGGCCTCTTTCGGGAGCTGCGCGGCCCGGGGGACGTCACCGTTTTGGGAGTATGCCAAGACTCCCGTGAGGTCCAGCCCGGCGATCTGTTCCTCGCATGGAAGGGAGCCACCGCGGACGCGCACGACTTCGTGGCCGAAGCGGTTGCTAACGGGGCCGTGGCAGTCATGGTGGAGCGCCCGGTGGACGCAGACGTCCCTCAGCTCGTGGTGGCCGACGGCCGTCGTTCTGCGGCGTTGGTGGCGCGAGCGGTCACCGGCTCTGCCGACGAAGCCATGTTCATGGTCGGCGTCACAGGCACGAACGGAAAGACGACCACCGCGCTGCTGGTGCGCCATCTGATGGCGAGCCGGGGACTTGCCGCCGCCATCGGTACGCTGGGGGTCGTCGATGCCGAGGGCGTGTGGCCGGACACCGAAGGCCTCTCCACGCCCGGTCCGGTTCAGGTCGCCGTGTGGCTTTGGAAGCTCGCCAACGGAGGCGTCGAGGCTGTCGTCATGGAAGCCTCCTCACATGCACTCGAACAGCATCGGCTCGACGGCGTCGAACTCGATGTCGGTGTCTTCACCAACCTCACGCAGGATCACCTCGATTACCACAAGGACATGGCGCAGTACTTCGGCGCCAAGGCGCGTCTGGTGGAGCTCGTGGCACCGGACGGGACCCTGGTCGTCAACCGCGACGATCCCGCGTGGGAGAAGCTCGAAACCGGGGGTCGCCTGCTGCGCACCTTCGCGTTGGACGCCGAGGCCGACGTGAGGGCGGAGGCGATTCGACTCGGGCCCCGCGGGTCCAAGTTTACGCTCGTGATCGATGAGAGCCGGCGTGAGGTGCGCCTGCCTTTGCTCGCTCGCTTCAATATCGAAAATGCGCTTGCGGCCGCAGCGGTTGGTGCGGCCGCTGGGCTCACCATCGACGAGATAGCCGCCGGACTCGATACGGTCCCGCAGGTCTCGGGTCGCCTCGAGACGTTGATGACGGAGCCCTTCTCGGTACTCATCGACTTCGCTCATACTCCGGACGCATTAGACGGCGCACTCTCAGCGGTGCGCCCGCTCACGACCGGACGCCTCATCGTCGTCTTCGGCGCCGGCGGCGACCGTGACGTCGCCAAGCGTCGTCCGATGGCACAGGCCGTCGCGCGCGCCGCCGACGTAATCGTGCTGACGTCGGACAATCCGCGGACCGAAGATCCTGAGCGAATCCTCGACGATCTCGCCGAGGGGCTGGCCGAAGGCGCATACGAGCGCTTCGCCGACCGACGGGCAGCGATTCGTTTTGCCCTCGAAACGGCGGAGGCCGGTGATACGGTCCTGCTCGCTGGAAAAGGGCACGAGAGGTACCAGGAGCTCGGGACCGAGGCCGTCCCGTTCGACGAGAGGGTCGTCGTGCGAGAGTGCCTCGAGGAGTTGGGCGTCGCATGAGCCGCTTCGCTTGGACCGACCGCTCAGTGCGCGAAGCACTCGGCCTACGCGCAGAGCGGGCCGACGATGGAGTCGCCTACTCCGGCGTCTCAACCGACTCGCGTTCTATCGCCGAAGGAGACCTCTACGTCGCGCTGACCGGTGAGCACTTCGACGGCCATGACTTCGTTGTCGACGCGCTCGCGGGTGGTGCCATTGGCGCCGTCGTGTCCCGCTCGGTCACGGTCGAGGCGCCCGAGCATCTGTACTCGGTCGAAGACACGCTGGTCGCGCTCGGCGCCCTGGCCGCGTACCGGCGCCGGGCGCTCGACGTTCCGGTCGTCGCAATCACCGGGTCCTCCGGCAAGACGGGCACAAAGGACCTGGCCCGCGTCGCGATCGATGGCGCGCGCCGGGTTCATGCGACTTCCGGCAACTTCAACAACCGCATCGGCATGCCGCTCACGCTGCTAGCGACGCCGAGTGAGGCGGAGGTGGTGATTCTCGAGCTCGGCAGCAATGAACCCGGCGAAATCGCGACGCTTGCGGCGATCGCCCAGCCGGATATCGGCGTTGTTACGACGGTCGGCGAGAGCCACCTGGAGAAGCTCGGGTCGTTGGACGGCGTGCTGACCGAGAAGCTCGATCTGCTGCGCGCGGTCGCTGGCCGTGGTACCTGCTTGGTTGGCGACGATCCGGCTGCGCTGGTCGAGGGCGCGCGTGCAATTTGCCCCTCGCTGCGGGTTGCGGGTTGGGGTGAGCGCGCCGACCCGGCGCTTCGGCCTGAACACGTCGAATCGCATGTATTGGGAGGCCACCGCTTCCACTGGCATGGCGAGAGCGTCACGCTCGCGTTGCCCGGACGCCATTCGGTCGCGAACGCCATGATCGCCCTCGCGATTGCGGAGCTGCTTGGCGTCGACGCGAAGGATGCAGTGCGCGGCATCTCGAGCGCCGAGCCCGGAGCGCTGCGCGGCGAGATCCGTCGGATTGGGGGTCTGACGGTGGTCGTCGACTGCTACAACGCCAACCCGCAGAGCGTTCGGGCAGCGCTTGACCTGCTGCAAGGCCAGTCCACCGCATCCCGGACCGTCGCCGTGCTCGGCACTATGCTGGAGTTGGGCGAGGCCGCGGCGCGGCTCCACGAAGAAATGCTCAGGCTCGCTCTCTCACTCGACATCGACCTCATCGTCGCGACCGGCACCTTTGCTGCCACCGCCGCGGCTACCACGGCCGCCGACCGCGTGTTGCGCGCCGACGACTGGCAGAGCGCCTATCCCGCCCTGCGCGAGCGCCTCGAGGGTGACGAAGTCGTGCTGCTGAAGGCGTCCCGTGGCGTCGCGCTGGAGGGCATCCTGCCCGCGCTCGAGCAGGACTTCGGTGCGGACACGCCTACGGCTCCGGCGGAGGCCTGATGTTTTACCACTTCCTGCCAGGCTTCTCCGATGTGCACATGGTCTTCAACGTCTTCCGCTATCTGACGTTTCGAGCCGCGGGAGCCGTCGTGACCGCGCTGCTCATCGCCTTCGTCTTCGGTCCCATGGTGATTCGCCGCCTTCGGCTCGCGAATGTGGGCCAAGTCGTGCGTGATGTGGGGCCCAAGTCGCACCTAGCGAAAGCCGGGACACCAACTATGGGTGGCGTCTTGATCATCCTGGCGGCGTCCGTTTCGACGCTGTTGTGGGCAGACCTGACCAACGCATACGTCCTGATTGCGCTGGTAGCGCTCCTGTGGATGGGCGCCATCGGCTTCCTGGACGACTACCTGAAGGTGGTACAGGGCAAGACCAGGGGTCTGATCGCGCGCTACAAGATGGTCGGGCAGTGGACGTTCGGGCTCGGACTTGGCTTGTTCCTGATCCTGTACCCCATCTCGCCGCACTCATCGACAGCGACGTCGGTGCCCTTTTTCTCGGACGTGCAGGCGAACTTCATTCCGTTCGCCTTCGTGCTCTTTTCGGGGTTCGTCGTTTCCGGCACCTCGAACGCGGTGAACTTCACCGACGGCCTCGACGGACTCGCTGCCGGACTCACCGCGATTTCGGCCGTGACATTCGGGATTTTCGCCTATATCGCGGGCCGCTCCGAGTGGGCGGACTACCTGGGCTTCTTCGCGCTACCCGGGGCCGGCGAGCTCGCCATCTTCGCGGTTGCGCTCGCAGGGGCCGCCATCGGCTTCCTGTGGTTCAATGCACACCCGGCCGAGGTCTTCATGGGCGACACCGGTTCCCTTGCGTTGGGCGGCGCCATTGGGGTCATGGCGATCCTGCTCAAGGCTGAGTTCCTGCTGGTGATCGTCGGCGGCGTTTTCGTCATGGAGATGCTCTCGGTGATCGTGCAGACGAGCTACTTCCGGTACACGCGCGTGCGGTTCGGGGAAGGCCGGCGCGTCTTCAGAATGGCCCCCATCCATCACCACTTCGAAAAGCTCGGCTGGCCTGAGCCGAAAGTGGTTACCCGTTTTTGGATCCTCGGAATCCTGTTCGCGATGCTCGCGTTCGGAACTCTCAAAATCAGGTGAGCGAATCTGATGCGGCCAAGCGAAATGGAAATGGGGAATGAGCGAATTGAGTGGAGTGAGTGTGGCGATCATCGGCCTCGGAGTCAGCGGCATGGCCGCGGCCCGGTTGGCCCTCAATAGAGGAGGAGACGTCTATGTCTCGGATCTGCGTACTGAACCCGCGCTTGCAGCTGGTGGAGCCGAACTGCGAACAGCAGGCGCCAGGATCGAGTTGGGAGGGCACGACCTCGAGCGATTGGCGGGAGCCGACCTCGTCGTCGTCAGTCCAGGAATCCCCCCGGGTGCTCCGGTGCTTCGAGCGCTCTCGGATCGTGGTGTTGGGTGGATCTCCGAGCCTGAGTTTGCCGTTCGGTTCTTCTCTGCACCACTGATCGCGGTCACGGGAACCAATGGCAAAACGACGACGACGCTCTTGGTGGCGCACCTGCTCCAGGCGGGCGGGCTGCGCGCGGCTGTGGGTGGCAATGTGGGTGGCGGGCTCGCGCCAGCGGCCTCGGAGCTCGCTCTGCGTACGGAGTCTCCAGATTGGTACGTACTGGAAATGAGTTCCTTCCAGCTCGCCGACGTCGACACGTTCCGGCCGGATATCGGGGTGGTCACCAACCTGTCGCCCGACCACCTCGACCGGTATCCCGACCTCGACGCGTACTATTCCGACAAGGCGCGGATCCTCAACCGCGCCGACGCGGGCAGTGTTTGGGTCCTCCCCGCGGACGATGCCGCCGTCACGTCTCTGATGGTGGAGACCCCCGGTACGCGCTTCTTCTTCGGTGAGCTGGAGCACCCGGGAACGCACGCGTTCGTCGCCGAGAGCGTGCTGACGTTGCGTACCGACGGCAGGTCCGACGACCTAGTCACGACCGACGAGCTGCCACTTCTCGGTCGGCACAACCTTGCCAACGCACTGGCCGCGTCCATCACCGCGCGGCTCGCCGGGGCGAATCTGGAGGGACTGAGGAGCGGCCTTCGTACGGCGCTCCCGCTTCCCCACCGCCTCGAGCCGGTGGCCGACCTCGACGCCGTGCTCTGGGTCAATGATTCCAAAGCGACCAACGTGGCCGCGACCCGCTCTGCGCTTCAGAGCCTTGATCGGCCGGTCGTGCTGCTCGTGGGCGGAAAGGACAAGGGAGAGGACTTTTCCCGACTCGTTCCTGACGGCGCTGATGTGCGCGCGGTCATCGCCTACGGCGACGCTGGCGCGCGGATCGCGAGCGAGTCGTCGGGAAGCGAAATGGTCGCGGGGGGGCTCGAGGGCGCCGTGCGACGGGCTGTGGCCGTCGTTCGAGCGGGCGACGTTCTCCTGCTCTCACCGGCTTGCTCGAGCTTCGATGAGTTCCAGGACTACGAAGAGCGGGGGCGGGTCTTCACGGCGCTCGCGCGCGCTTTGGCATGAGAGCCCGCCCGATGGACATCGCGCCCGCAGGACCCGTCCTCCTGCCCGACTCTGGGTTGGGGAGGGGCTGGGAGGGTGCGACGCTGATGGGACTGACCGTCGTATTGCTGTCGTTCGGTCTCGTGACGCTCTACAGCGCCTCGTCGGTCCTCGCGATGAGGGAGGGGCTTCCCGACACGTACTTCCTGTTGCGCCAACTGACCGCGGCGGCGGCGGGGCTGCTCGTATTGATCCTGTGCGCGCTGATGCCCTATCGCTGGTGGCAGCGCTGGTCCTGGCCATTGCTGGGCGTGAGCGTTGCGTCGCTCGTCGTGCTGGTGCTGCCCGGAACCGAAGCGATCGCGCCGGTGATCAACGGTTCACGTCGTTGGCTGCAGCTTGGTGCCATAGGGGGGCAACCCTCGGAATTTGCCAAGATCGCCTTCATCGTCTGGACCGCGGCGATGGCAGTGAAGAAGGCACCACAGTTTCGGTCGCTGCGCAAAGGACTCGCCCCGTTCTTCGTGATCTGGTCACTGGTGCTGATCCCGATAGCGCTCCAACCGGATCTCTCGACCGCCATGCTGATCGGATTGCTCGGCGTCATGATCGTCTTCGCGGCCGGAGTGCGTATCACTCACTTCCTGTTCCTCGGTCTGCTGATCGTGCCGTTTCTTCAGAAACAGCTCTCGGTGGGCTTCCGCGCCGACCGCATCGAGGCCTTCCTGAACCCGGCACTGGATCCCACGGGTGCGGGCTTCCAGGTCCGTCAGTCGCTCGTTGCGCTCGGATCCGGTGGTCTCACCGGCGTAGGCATTGGGGAGGGGCGGCAGAAGTTCGGTTTCCTGCCCGAAGCCCACAACGACTTCATCTTCGCGATGATTGGCGAGGAGTGGGGCCTGCTCGGGGTCATCTTTTTGGTCGCGCTCTACATGGGCATCGTACTCGTCGGTTTCCGGATCGCGAGCCGCGCGCCGGATCTCTTTGGCGAGCTGCTGGCGCTCGGCTTCACCAACCTGATCGTGCTGCATGCCGTGCTGCACATGTCCGTCGGCCTCAGCTTGGTCCCACCGACCGGGCTCGCGTTGCCGCTGGTTTCCTGGGGGCGTTCGAGTCTGGTGGTAACACTCGCCGCGATAGGTGTCCTCATCTCTGTGGCCCGCTCAGCTCCGGGCGGTAAGGCGGCCCGTGCATGAGCGTCCTGTGGTCGTCTTCTCGGGCGGCGGGACTGGCGGCCATCTCTACCCCGCGCTGGCGATCGCAGACGCGCTTCGGGCACAGCGAAGCGACGTGCGCGCGGTCTTCGTCGGCGCCACTCGGGGGCTGGAAGCCCGCATCCTTCCGGAGCGCGGAGAAGATCACCACTTGCTGCCCGTTCGGGGGATCGATCGCGCGCGGCTCGCGTCGAGCTGGCGTGTCGTTCCCGCGCTTTGCTCGTCGCTCTATAGCGTCGCACAACTCTTTCGCAGGTTACGACCGGAGGCCGTCGTGGTGACCGGCGGCTACGCGGGAACCCCCGCGGGGCTCGTCGCAGGCATGCTGGGCGTGCCGCTGCTGCTGCAAGAGCAGAACTCTGTCCCGGGCTTGGCGACGCGGGCGCTCAGTCGATTTGCGGACACCATCCACGTCGCTTTCCCCGAGGCGATCGAGCGGTTGCCGAGGAGCGTGAGGGACCGTGTACGTCAGAGTGGCAACCCGGTGCGCGCCGCTTCGCCACGCAGTCGGGCCGAGGCCCGAAGCCTGTTCGCGCTACCCGCCGACGCCCTCGTCGGGCTGGTAACCGGCGGAAGCCAAGGCTCGCTTGCGCTCAACGAACTCATCCTTCAAGCGATCGAAGGCGTGGTCGCGAATGGGCTCAGCCGGCCCGAGCGACTTCAGCTTCTGTGGTCCGCCGGTTCCAAGCACCACGACGTAGTGGCCGCGAGGCTCGCGCGATTGGGCGACCCACCGTGGGTGCACGTGCTCCCCTATATCGAGGACATGCCTTCCGCGCTCGCTGCCGCCGACCTGGCGGTTACCCGGTCGGGAGCCATGACCACCTCAGAGTTGCTGAATCAGGGCCTGCCGGCGGTGCTGGTGCCGCTTCCGACGGCGGCGGCGAACCACCAAGCACACAACGCGATGGCGCTCGCGCAGGCGGGCGCCGCAGTGGTAGTGAGCCAGGCCCACCTCACCGGTGAACTATTGTGGGCCGAGGTTGTTCGTCTTGCCGAGGACGAGGCGACGCTCGCCGACATGCGTGCCGCGGCCCTGAGTCGCGCACGGCCCGACGCAGCCAGTGAGATTGCCGCCGATGTCGAGCGGTTGCTCGCGACACGGGCGGGCGTCGGATGACAGGGTCGACCGTCGATCTCCGCTCGCTCTCAGCGGAGCATCCCGTGCACTTCGTCGGCGTCGGAGGCGTGGGCATGTTCGCGCTCGCCGAGCTTCTCCTGCATCAAGGCGGGAAGGTCACGGGCTGCGATCTGAAAGAGAGCCAGGCCCTCGACGACTTACGCGCTCTCGGCGCGCACATTCACGTGGGTCACGACGACTCCCACGTCGAGCAGGCGTCCGCGCTGGTGGTGACGTCCGCGCTCCCAGCAGACCATGCCGAGATGCTGCGCGCGCGTGCGCTCGGAATCCCGGTGCTCAAGCGCGGACAGGCGCTCGGTGCATGCGTGAATGCCGGGGTCCTGGTCGCGATTGCTGGGACTCACGGCAAGACGACAACCACCGCGATGGCCACTGAGGTCCTCGCCAGAGCTGGAAAGAATCCGACGGGTCTGGTCGGTGGGCGCGTGCCGGGCTGGTCGGGCAATCTCCGCTTCGGCTCCGACAACCTGTTTGTCGTGGAGGCCGACGAGTACGATCGCTCGTTCCACACGCTCACGCCCGACGTAGCTGTGGTCACCAACGTCGAGGCGGATCACCTCGACATCTACGGCGATCTGCAAGGCGTGCGCGAGGGTTTCCGGACCTTTCTTCGTGGCATGCGCAGCGGGGGTCGGGTGGTGGCGTGCGCCGACGATCTGGGTTCCGCGGCGCTGCTGTCTGGCGCGGGCGCCTCGGGTTACTCCTACGGAACGTCGGCCGGCTCCATGCTACGGGCCGTCGACGTGAGCGTCACGTCGATGTCGACCAGATGCAGGGTCGTGGAAGACAGCGTCGCCGTCGGCGAGCTGACGCTGTCGATCGGGGGTGTGCACAACCTGCGCAACGCGCTCGCGGCAGCCGCCGTGTCTAGGGCATTGGACGCCGAATGGGCGCCGATCCTCGAGGCGCTCGCGAGCTTCCGTGGTGTGAGACGCCGTTTCGAGCGGCTGGGGGAAGCCAACGGCGTAGCGGTGATCGACGACTACGCGCACCACCCGACCGAGATCGAAGCGACGCTGGCGGCGGTGCGTTCGATGTTCCCCGGCGCCCGCGTGGTAGCGGCGTTCCAGCCGCACCTGTACTCGCGAACGCGTGATTTCGCGGATGCGTTCGCGGTCTCGCTAGCGTTGGCCGACCTCGTGTACATCACCGACGTGTTTCCAGCCCGTGAAGCCCCGATTGCAGGGATCACGGGGGAGACCGTGGTAACGGCGTTGCAGCGGGCGGGTCAGAGCGACGTTCGCTACGTGCCCGAGGTCGACGTGCTCGCCGAAACCCTGCTGGGCGAGCTTCGCCGAGGTGATGTGCTAGTGACGCTCGGCGCGGGCTCGATAGAAGACGTCGGACAGAGAGTGCTTGATGGACTGGAGGCGAGCGTCCATGCGTAGAGAGCTCCGCATTCTGCTCGTGACCGTTCTGCTCGGCGCCGCGTGGACCTGGGGCCCGCAGGTTCCCGAGGCGCTGGCTGGGATGGAGGCGTTCCGCGTCACCGAGATCGAGATCGAGGGACTGCGCTACCTCAAGCGGTCGGCTGTGCTGGAGACGATGCGGGTCGGTCCCGAGACCTCGGTCTGGGGTGACCTCGACTCATGGGCGGAAGCGTTGCTGACGCACCCGCTCGTTCGCACGGTTCAAGTCCAGCGCAGGATTCCGCACACTCTCGTGATCTCGATCGGCGAGCGCGTGCCGGTGGCCTTGGTCTCGACCCCGACGGTCGAGCCCGTCGATCGTGACGGCGTTCGACTCCCGCTCGATCCTGCTGAGCACTCCTTCGACTTACCGCTCGTTGATGTGGGACGCGCTCCTGCCGCTGGTTCGAGGCTGCTTCCCGGGCAAGCGCGCGAGCTGGTGGCCGAGGTCGCCCGCTTGATGAGCGTCGACATTGCGTTCCTGCAGATGGTCTCCGAGGTGCGATGGGGCGAGCGCCGCTCGATCGTAGCGCGCGGAGTCGACCCTGATGTGGTGTTCCTGCTGCCTCTCGGCGTATCGCCGGAGCGCCTGCGCGAGGGCTTGAACGCTCTGGCCCATGCGCTCTCCAATGCGCCGGGCGAGGTGCCTGAAGTCATAGACCTGCGATTTGCGGACCAAGTGGTGGTCCGCCGCACCAGCGGAAAAGCGAGTGACAGCTAGATGCGTTCCAATCTCATAGCGGGACTCGACATCGGGACCACGAAGACATGCGCCGTGATCGGTGAGATCATCGGGGATCCGCGGCGGCCGGGTCTCATCATCCTCGGCGTGGGACAGGCCCGAACGGGCGGTCTGCGCGGAGACATGGTGACGAACATCGAGGAGATGACCGCGTCGGTGCGTGCGTCGCTCAAGGAAGCCGAGCTCATGGCCGGAGTGGCCGTTGATCGCGTTTACGCTGGGATCGGAGGCGACCACGTACGAGCCACGAGCTCGATGGGCGTGGTCGCGGTTTCCGAAGAAGACGTCACGGCTGACGACATCGAGCGAGTGCACGTGGTCGCGCGTGCCGTCGCCCTGCCTCCGGACCGCGAGATGCTGCACGCGATCCCGCAGGAATACAGGGTCGACCAGCAACGGGGGATCAAGGATCCACTCGGCATGGCTGGTGTCCGGCTGGAGGCCGAGGTGTTCCTGGTCACGTGTGCGATCACCGCGTCCGCGAACATCCGTAAGGCCGTCAACCGGGCGGGATACCGCGTACAGGAGCTGGTGCTGGAGCCGCTGGCGGGAGCCCGTGCCGTGCTCACCGAGGACGAAAAGGAAGTCGGTGTGGCGATGGTGGAAATCGGTGCCTCGACCACCGACTTGGCGGCATACTACGAGGGCAAGGTCCAGCACGTGGCGATCCTGCCGTTCGGCGGCAACACGCTTACCGCCGACTTGGTCCGCGGTCTGTCGGTTCCATACGCTGAAGCGCAGAAGGCCAAGGAGCACTACGGTACGGCGTTCGCGCAGTTGGTCGATCCACGGGAGACGGTTGAGATGCCTGGGCCGTCTCCGGGGCAAAAACGCGCCGTCGCGCGCGAGTTGATCGCGCACATCGTCGAGCAGCGCCTCGACGAAATGTTCAGTCTGGTCCAGGGCGAGCTTCAGGACCACGGGTTGCTGGACAAGCTCGGCGCCGGCGTCGTACTCACCGGTGGCACCGTCGCCATCCCCGGCATCCTCGAGTTGTCCCAGCAGATCTTTGCATCGCCAGTACGACTTGGCGTGCCGAGCGAGGGCCTCAGTGGGCTCGCCGACTCCGTCGGCCGCCCTCGCTTCGCCATCGCCACAGGTCTCTCGCTTTGGGGCGCGGACCGCTTCGCAGAAACCGGCCGTGGAGCCTCCACGATCACTTCCGGCGTGCTCACCAAGCTCGGCACGTGGCTGAAGGAATTTTTCTAGTGCGGCCGCTAGTGCATTCGCTTTTCCAACACTCCGCTAGGGAGGAGACATGATGATCTTCGAGTTCGAGGAGACTCCAGTCCGGAACGCCCGCATGAAGGTGGTCGGGATCGGTGGTGCGGGCGGCAACGCCATAAACCGCATGATCGACGAGGACCTGGAGGGCGTCGAGTTTATCTCGATGAATACCGACGCTCAGGCGCTGAAGGGCTCGCGCGCCCAGGTCACGCTACAGATTGGGAAAAAGCTGACGCGCGGCCTCGGCGCCGGCGCGCGCCCTGAGGTGGGGCGGCAAGCTCTCGCTGAAAGTGAAGAGGACGTCCGTCGGGCGCTCGAGGGAGCCGACCTTGTGTTCGTGACCGCGGGCATGGGCGGGGGTACCGGGACCGGTGCCGCCCCCATGGTTGCCGAGATTGCTCGTGACATGGGTGCGCTCACGATCGGGGTCGTGACGAAGCCGTTTTCGTTCGAGGGAAAAAAGCGGGAGCGCCAGGCGAACCAGGGGCTGGCCGAGCTTCGTCGCAGTGTGGACACCATGATACTCGTTCCCAATGACCGCTTGCTCGCGGTCGTGCCCAAGGGGACGTCCTTCCGCGACGCGCTCAAGAAGGCGGACGAGGTGCTGCTGAACGCCACGCAGGGCATCAGCGACCTCATCCGCGTGACCGGTGAGGTAAACGTCGACTTTGCGGACGTGCGCACGATCATGGCCGTGCGCGGCCCCGCGCTCATGGGCTCGGGCTTCGGTGAAGGCGACAATCGGGCGCAGGAGGCGGCCCAGGAGGCGATCTCCTCTCCGCTACTCGACGACGTGTCGATTGCCGGTGCGAGGGGCGTTCTGATCAACATTACGGGCGGCATGGACCTCGCCATTGACGAGGTTACGCAGATCTCTTCGATTATCCAAGAGGAGGCGGGAGACGAAGCTGAGATCATCTTCGGTGCGGTCCACGACCCGGAGTTGGAGGGCAAGATCCGCGTGACGGTGATCGCCACGGGCTTCGATACTGCGGCGGACGAAAAAGTGATTCCGGGCAATTTCCGGCGACCCCGGCCGCAGGCCATGACGGCCCCGGCTCAAGCACCGGGTCAGCCGCAGGTGCAAGAGGTGCGTCAGTTCGAGGCGGTCCGAATGGCAGTAGGTGGTGGCGGTGTGGAGGAGGTACTTCCTCTGAACAGGTTCCCCGAGCAGACCGTCTCGCGCGAGCAACTCGTGGAGCTCGACATTCCGACGTTCATCCGTCGCCAAATGGACTAGAGAGTGCCCTAGCGCTCGCTGATTCTGAGGCGACCGGGCCGCCCGGCGGAGACGTCCGCCGGGCGGTCGTAGTACCTTGGAGGCATGTACTTGGTGAAAACTGGGAAGCACGCGCGCTGGAAATTGGTGATGGTGACGCTCGGCGTCGCCACGACGGCGTCGTGCTACCAGGAGCCGCCCGATGTAGGCACGCTTGATGCGGTCTATGCTGAGCCCGCGGAGCACGTGCGAATCTCGGTGCTGCGAGACGGGCAGACGCTCGGGCAGCTGTTGGAGGGCTCGGTCAGCTACAACGAGCGGGCGTCGCTGTTGCTGGCGCTGCGGGAGCATGCGAATCCTCGGCGGATGAGGGTTGGGACCGAAGTGACGCTTCGCTTCCGCAGGGGAGACGAATCCTTGCGAGGCGTCGATGTAGCGACGAGCCGTGACGAGACCGTGCGCCTTTCCCTCGTCGAGGGTGCCTGGTCCTCGGAGCTCGTGCGCACGCCCATCTACGTGGACACGCTGACCGCCGCCGGCGAGATCAATACCAGTCTTTGGGTGGCGGTGGTCGGCAACCCCGTGCTCAATTCCATGTCCCCGGGCGACGCCAACCGGCTCATCGACCAGCTCGACAAGGTCTTCCAGTGGCAGATCGACTTCTCTCGTCAGATCCGTGTCGGAGACACCTACCGCTTCGCGTTCGAGCGCGAAGTTCGTCCGGACGGCTCCATGCGAGCGGGTCGCTTGCTCGCCGCGGAGATGGTCACCGCGAACACCGCATACCACGCGCTCTGGTTCGACCCCAACGAGGACGGCGACGGCTCCTACTACAATCTGGAAGGGGAGTCGGTTCGTGGGGAATTCTTGCTGAAACCGCTGACCTACCGACGGATCTCCTCGACGTTTGCCAACTCGCGTTTTCACCCGCTTCTCAAGACGTGGCGTGCGCACCGGGGCATCGACTACGCCGCGGACCGGGGCACTGACATCATGGCGACGTCAGACGGCGTCGTGATCTACCGCGGTGCGAAAGGGACGTTTGGCAACACCGTCGAGATTAGGCACGGCAACGGCTTCATCACGCGCTATGCCCACATGAGCCGCTTCCAAGCCGGTGTGAACGTCGGCACACGGGTCCGACAGAGCGACATCATCGGACACGTCGGCATGACAGGCCTCGCGGGGGGGCCACACCTCCACTACGAGATTCTCAGCGACGGGCGCCAGATCGATCCGCTTTCGGTCGACCTGCCGGCCGGCGACCCGGTTCCGTCCGAGAACCGATTCCGTTGGCGGTTCGAGATGACCGCCCACGTCGCGCTGCTCGAAGCGATCCCGGGCGCTGGGCCGGTCCGTATGCTCGCCGACGACCAAGACCGCGACCAGCCCGAGGATCACCCCGGGGGAGCGCAGTAGCGGCTTTGCAGCGGGCATGACTCGGGGTCTCCTGTTCGTCGTTCTCGCCGCAGCGGTGGCCAGCTACTCCTTTTGGGTGTACCAGCGCGTTGAGCTGCCAGTACGGGGAACACGCCTCTTGGCCTCCGTTCGGGCTGTGACGCTCGTCGTGATCCTGGCGCTACTCTTCGATCCCCGCATCCCGGGCACGGGCTCGACCGCTGCTTCGACCCAGTGGGTTCTACTCGACGCCTCGCTCAGCATGGCGGCTGAGCTCGACGGCTCGAGCCCCTGGCGGGAGGCCCAGGCGAGGGCGGCTGAGCTCGTAGATGAGGGCTGGGGCCTGGTGACCTTTGGCGACAACACTGGTGCTCTTGAGGAGCTCGACTACGCTCCCGACCAGGTCCGGACCTCGCTGGCGCCGACGCTCGAACGCGCCGCCGAGGCAGGCGTGGCTGCGGTGCGAGTACTCTCTGATCTCCGCTTCGAAGATGGTGTCGCCGTGCGTGCCGCGCTGGAGGCGCTGCCTCTAAAGGTCGACTTCGAGGCGTTCGGCGAGGGTCTGGTCAATGCGGGTATCTCGCTGCTGCACGTAGACGCCGCCGCTCGTCCCGAGGGCGTGGTGACTGCCATCGCGGAAGTGCACGGAACGGGGGTGGATAGCGCGACACTAGAGGTGCGAGCCGACGGAGAAGTCGTGGTCTCTCAGCTCGTGGATCTGCCCGACCCCGGGCTCCGTCGACGCATCGAGATCGAGATTCCGGTTCCGGGCGCTGCCGGCCGTGTCCGTTACTCGGCGCGGGTTACGACCGCATCCGATGCTTTCGCATCGGACGACGAGGCGATCGCGTATGCGACCGTCGGCCACGAAGAAGGCGCGCTCGTGCTGGTGTCGTTACGGCCAGACTGGGAACCCCGCTTTCTGCTGTCGGTGCTCGAGGACGTTACGGGCCTACCGGGGGTCGGATACCTACTTGTGGAACCTGGACGGTTTGTGTCGATCGGGCCGGCGGTGGACCGAGCGGGCCCCGTCGACTCGGCGACGGTGGGTCGGGCAGTGCGTGATGCGGCGCTGCTCGTCGTTCACGGCATTCACGGCGACGTGGACGCGTGGAGCCGCCGACTCCTCGAGCGCACGTCCAGCGCGATTCTGCTCGCGGGAGACCGAGAAGGCGCGGGGCTCGCGGGCGTGCGCACCGCGTCGCCCCTGACAGGGGAGTGGTACGCTTCCGGAGACATTCCGCCGTCGCCGTTGGTCGGTGAGCTGTCGGGCGCCAGGCTGCTGGGGCTTCCGCCGCTCACCGATGTCCTAGTCCCTGCGGACGGGATCACCGTAGTCTCTCCCCTGAACCTGCAGCTTCGAGGTATAGGCGCTCCCGCGGCTGCGCTCCACCTGGACAGGAACGGCGGGGGGCGGAGGGCGCTCGGCCTCGCCTCGGGGTTTTGGCGGTGGGCGATGCGAGAGGGCGCGGGTCGCGACGCGTATCGCCGTCTCTGGTCGGGAGTCGCTGGATGGGTGCTCGCCGACGATTCGATGGTCCCGCCGGAGCCGCGACCGGCACAGTGGGTGTTCGACCGCGGTGATCCTGTTGTCTGGTCGTTGCAGGGCGATTCCGCGGGCGTGCGCATCAACGTCCAGAGGGGCGACTCCGTGGTCGCCGACACCTTGTTCCGTGGAGGAACGTCGCAGTCCCTCGGCGCGATGGCTCCGGGGCTGTACAGCTATCGGGCATCGAGCGAAACCGGTGAAGTGCTGGCAGTGGGTCGATTCGACGTTGCGGCGACCTCGTCCGAAATGATTCCAACGCCGACGCTACCGGAACCGATTTCTGCGGGGGTGGCCACATTCGCGGAAGAGCGGGGGGGGCGTCCGTTGCGCACGTCTCCATGGCCGTACTTGCTGCTGATCATGCTTCTCTGCGGGGAGTGGGTGGCACGAAGGCGAACAGGACTGCGTTGATGGCTCGCCTCTTCAAGAACAAGCTGGAGCGGAAGAAGGGGCTGTGGCGGAGGGTGGTAGACTTGGCGCTCACCGACGTTCGTGTCGTCGCGGGAGGCATGGACTCGGGTTCGCTCGAGGCTCTCGAAGAGCGGCTGTTGGCCGCGGACTTCGGCGTACCCGCGACGATGCGGCTCATCGGGAGTGCGGAGCAGGTCCTGAGGAGAGGCAAAGCCCGGGGAGGTGCCCAGCTCCTTGAAGCTCTGAAGGGGGAAATCCGGGCGATCTTGGAGGACACCGACGAGGTGTTCCTGCGTGCTGCGGACTCCGGGCCCACGGTCTTTCTGATGGTAGGGGTCAACGGCGTCGGAAAGACCACGTCCGTGGCGAAGCTCGCCCACTTCTTGGTGGGAGAGGGCCGCAAGGTCATGGTGGCCGCGGCGGACACGTTTCGGGCCGGTGCGGTCGAACAGTTGGAGATCTGGGCGCACCGGATCGGGGTCGATTTCGTACGCGGTGCGCAGGGCGGGGATCCAGCGGCGGTCGCGTTCGATGCGCTCGATGCGGCCGAAGCCCGAGGTACCGATGTCGTGCTCATCGATACGGCGGGGCGTCTGCACACGAACTCGGGGCTGATGATGGAGCTCGAGAAGATCGACCGAGTGGTACGGCGGCGCATCGAGGGCGCTCCGCACGAGACGCTCTTGGTTTTGGACGCCACTGTGGGCCAGAACGCGGTGCGCCAGCTCGCCGCCTTCAAGCAAGTCGTCGACGTGAGCGGTATCGTGCTCGCAAAAATAGACTCCTCTGCGCGCGGCGGAATTGTGGTGGCACTTCGGGAGGAGTACGGCGTTCCCATCAAGCTCGTCGGCACCGGCGAGGGGCTGGAGGATCTGGAGAGCTTCGAGCCCCAAGCGTTCGTGGAGGGAGTCTTCGAGCGATGACGTGGGCGTGAGCTTCTCCCAGCTAGACCGCCCGGCCCAGTTCCTCAAGGGGGTAGGGCCGAAGCGTGCGGACGCTCTGGCCAAGATGGGCATTACCTCGGCGCGAGATCTTCTGTACCACATCCCCCGGCGCTATGACGACGCGTCGACACTCACCCCGATCGGGAGCCTCGAGGTCGGTCTGGACGCGACCGCGGTCGGTCGGGTGCGCAGCAAGGGAGTCATCCCGACCCGGCGCGGGCTGCGCATCTTCCAGGTCGTGCTGGAAGACGAAACCGGTATGATCACGGTCGCCTGGCCAGGGCAGCCGTGGCTGGATCGCAAGATCCGCAACGGCGACACGCTGCTCGTGACCGGGCCGGTAAAGTTCTTCCACGGGCGTCAGATCCACCCGCGCGAGTTCTCGACTCTGTCGCGGTCCGGTGACACCGAGCCCGAAACGGGCACGATCTTCGTCAGCTACCCCGCCAGCGAGGACGTGCCCCAGTGGGTGCTGCGAAGGATTTTAGGCAGCAACCTCGACGAGCTGCTCTCCTGGGCCGACGACGACGAGTACCTCACCGGGGCGCAGCGCTCGTCGCGCCGGCTGCCGGGTCTCTCTGAGGCGTTGTCGGCATTGCACCGTCCCGTGAGCCTCTCCGACGCCGAAGTCGGACGGCGCAGGCTCGCATACGACGAGCTCTTCTTCCTGCAGCTCGTGCAGGCCCAGACCCGACGGCGTGCGACCGAGGTCGAAGAGGGCATCGCGCACGAGCGCAGCAATGAGCTGATTCGACCGCTGCACGAGAGCCTTCCGTTTGCCTTGACGACTGCACAGGCCGCGGTGCTGAGAGACATATACCAGGACATGAAGTCGAAGCGGCGCATGAGCCGCTTGCTGCAGGGCGACGTGGGGTCGGGCAAGACCGTGGTGGCGGTCTTCGCCATGTTGCTGGCTGCGGAGGGCGGCTATCAGGCCGTGCTCATGGCGCCAACGGAGATCCTCGCCGAGCAGCATGCTCGCAGGCTATCGGAATGGCTCGAGCCGCTGGGCATCGACGTCGTGCTGCTCACGGGCAGCCTCACGGCTGTCGAGCGCCGAAAGGCCCTCGAGTCCATCGAGTTCGGACAGGCTCTGATGGTCGTCGGAACACATGCGCTCATTCAGGACACCGTAAGCTTCTCTCGGCTGGGGCTCGTAGTGGTCGACGAGCAGCACCGCTTCGGTGTACGGCAGCGGATGGCGTTGGTCGAGAGGGAGGGACTCCGTCCTGATGTGCTCGTCATGTCCGCTACGCCGATCCCTCGATCGCTCGCGATGACGCTATATGGCGATCTCGACCTCAGCGTGCTTGACGAGTTGCCGCCGGGTCGCACGCCGGTCACGACCGTCATGAGGACCCCAGACCGCAGAGACGCTGTCTACGCTTTCGTCGACGAGCAACTCGCGGAGGGGCGGCAGGCCTACGTAGTCTATCCTTTGGTGAGCGAGTCCGAGAAGGTGGATCTGCTTTCCGCCACCGAAGAATTCGAACGCCTGCGCAAGGAGGCGTTCCCCCAAAGACGCGTCGGGCTCTTGCACGGCCAGCTCCGGCCCGCGGAGAAGAACGAGGTCATGCGTTCGTTCTTGGCGGGGGACCTCGACCTCGTAGTCGCCACCACCGTGATCGAAGTCGGCATCGACGTGCCCAACGCCACCGTAATGGTGATCGAACACGCTGAGCGCTTCGGGCTCGCCCAGCTACACCAGCTGCGGGGGCGGGTGGGTCGCGGGGCCACCGAGAGCCACTGCATCATGATCGTGGAGCAGGGAGAAGAGGCACTGGAGCGCCTCAAGGTCTTCCGCGACACCTCGGACGGATTCGAGATCGCGCGCGCGGACCTGCGCATCCGGGGCCAAGGAGATCTCTTCGGGAGCCAGCAGCACGGGCGCGATCCCCTGCTGCGTTTCGCCGATCTCATGATCGATGAGGACCTCTTGATCGAAGCCCAGCGAGCGGCGCGCGAACTCGTGGCCGCGGATCCCGAGCTCCAAGAGCCCGCGCAGAGGCGGATGCGGGAACTCTTGGAGTCCCGGTATCGTGAGCGGCTGGAGATGTATGGCGTAGGGTAGGCGTCAACGTGGCGGCGCTTCCCTAATGCCGCCCTCGACTCCACTCTTCTTGTCTTGCGAAGCAACCTTCTTCAATAGCCTTCTAATGGTCGATATCGAGCGGTTGGGTGAGCATGTCGGTGAGATGGTCACCGTGCGTGGCTGGGTGGAGGCGACCCGTGGACATGGTAAGGTCGCGTTCCTCGTCGTCAGGGACGGCACGGGTACCTTGCAGACCGTCTTGGTCAAGAGTCAGATCGAAGAAACGATTTGGGATTTGCATGGCTCGTTGAGCCAGGAGTCGTTGGTCGCGGTAACAGGCGAGGTCAAGGAGGACGCCCGGGCCCCCGGCGGATACGAGCTCGGGGTCACCGCACTCTCGCTGCTGTCCGGGGCCGACGAGTACCCGATCCAGGCCAAAGAGCACGGCGTCGACTTCCTGCTTGATCACCGACACCTCTGGCTGCGTTCGTCGCTGCAGCGCGCCAGCCTCAAGGTGCGCGCTGAGGTATCCCAAGCGATACACGACTTCTTCTACGGTCGCGGTTTCACCCGGATCGATACGCCTATTCTCACGGGCTCGATTGGTGAGCATGCCGGGACACTTTTCGAGACGGGGTATTTCGGCGAGACGGCCTATCTGGCCCAAACGGGTCAGCTCTATGTCGAGGCTGCGTGTCCCGCGTTCCAAAAAGTGTACTGCTTCGGGCCAACGTTCCGGGCGGAGAAGTCGAAAACGCGGCGACATCTGACCGAGTTCTGGATGATCGAGCCCGAGGTCGCGTTTGCGGACTCGGACGACAACATGCGCCTACAGGAGGAGTTCGTTTCGTATCTGGTGGAGAGAGCCCTCGAGAACTGCGCCGACGAGTTCGAAGTGCTCGAGCGTGATACCACCGCTCTGGAGCGCATCAAGACGCCCTTTCCCCGCATCAGCTACACCGAAGCGGTGGAGCAGCTGAACCAGAAGGGCTCCAAGACTGAATGGGGGCAGGACTTGGGCGCACCGGACGAAGCGGCGCTCATGGAAGATCAGGATCGTCCGCTCTTCGTATACAACTATCCGAAGGGCGCCAAGGCCTTCTACATGAAGGAGAACCCGGACGATCCAAGAACGGTTCTCTGCAACGACCTGCTGGCACCTGAGGGGTACGGGGAGATCATCGGCGGAAGTCAGCGAGAGGACGACCACGACCGACTGCTCGCTCGTATCCGGGAAGAGGGTCTGCCCGAAGAGGCGTACAAGTGGTACCTCGACCTGCGCCGATACGGCACCTTCCCGCACTCAGGATTCGGCCTCGGGCTCGAGCGCACGGTCGGGTGGATCACGGGCCGCCACCACATCCGCGAGATGATCCCGTTTCCGCGGCTCATGAACCGGCTCTACCCTTAGCGTTTCGACATGCCGAGAGCTGTGCTGGACATGATGGACCGGCGTCCCATTTGGGCGATGCCGCCGTGGGTCCCCGAGCGGATTCGCGCCGCGTTGCCGGACGCTTGGCAGCTCGTCGTGATCGACGAAGAGACGGACGGCTCAGGTGACGGACGTGGTCGGGTTACGGCGGCCGTGCTCGACGCCGTCGCGTCCGCAGAGATCTACTTCGGCTACGGCATCGCTGCCGAGCTCATCGAAGCGGGCCGGGCGCTGCGTTGGGTCCACTCGGGCGCCGCGGGCGTGGGCAAGTCCTTAACGCCCGTGATGCTTTCCAGCGAAGTGATATTCACCAACTCCGCCGGCATCCACGCGGAGCCCATTGCCGAGTATGTGATCGGCATGATTTTGTTCTTTGGTCGAGGACTCGACTTGGCGGTCACCAACCAACGCACCTCCGCGTGGCACGCGGACGCCTATTATCGCGATGAAGCGCCGCTCAGCGAGCTCTCTACGTCGACCGTGGGCATCGTCGGGTACGGAGGCATCGGCAAGGAAGTCGCGCGACGCGCTGCGAGCCTCGGTGCGCGCGTAGTCGCTCTCAAGCGCAGCGAGCCTGGGCCCGACGATGCGGCTTTGACGCCTGTCGGAGGTGGAGCGTCGCTCGCGTCGAACATCGATGTCGTCAACGGTGCCGAGGGCCTGGACCGGGTCCTCTCCGAGAGCGACGTGCTCGTCCTGGCGGCCCCGGAAACCGAGCGGACGCGCGGCATGATGGACGCTGATGCGTTCCGCAGAATGAAGAGCGGAGCTCTGCTGATCAACGTGGCACGCGGGAAGCTGGTCGATGAGGAGGCTCTGTTGGCTGCGCTTCGAGAGGGACGCCTGCGAGGTGCCGGACTCGATGTGTTTGCGAAGGAGCCGCTCGCCGCTGATCACCCGTTATGGGCGTTCCCCAACGTGCTCGTCACACCGCACGTATCGGCGGTGACACGTGGGTTTTGGGCTCGGGAGACGGCGCTTATTCTGCACGATCTCGATTGCTTCCTGCGCGGCGCTGCCCCCGCGGAGTGGGAGAACCGCGTCGACAAGGCCGCCGGCTACTAGAGCTCCTCTCTTTTCACTTCATCCCACAGGGCATCCAGAGCTTCGAGACCTGCGCTCTCAAGCGGGATGCTCCTCTCTAGCGCGATCTGCTCGAGCCGATCGAATCGAGCCTGGAACTTGGTGTTTGCGCGGCTCAAGGCGGTCGTTGGGTGGGGTCCCGCGAGCCGCGCCAGATTCACGGCCGCGAAGAGGAGATCCCCGATCTCTTCCTGAACGGCCTGGTCGTCGCCGGCTTCGACCGCCTCCCGTACTTCTTTCAGTTCCTCACTGACCTTGTGCCACGCCCCCTCGTAGCTTTCCCAATCGAACCCGACCGCGGCCACTCGCTCCTGGATGCGGAACGATTTGGTCAGAGGATCGAGCCCCTTCGCCATGCCCGACAGTACGTTCTCGTCCGGCTTTCTTTCAGCCGCCTTCAAGGCCTCCCAGTCTTGTCGCTCACCTTCCCCGAAGAGATGGGGGTGCCGCCGGATCATCTTCTCCTCGAGGCGTGCGTAGATGCTGTCCGAGTCCATCGTGCCCGACTCTTCAGCCACGACGATCTGGAACGCGAGGTTGAGCAGCAGGTCTCCCAGCTCGCCCTCTACATCTTCCGGGCCACCGTCACGGATCGCGTCCACGACCTCGTGCGTTTCTTCGAGCAGGTGCGGGATCAACGACTCCGCGGTCTGCTCAGCATCCCAGGGACAGTTCTCCCGCAGGAAGCGGACCAGCCTGACCGCCCGATCGAGGGTTCCGGGCCCTGGAAAGTGGTGCCGATCGGCTTCGTTGTCGGGGGTGTGGCTCATGAGCGCTCGGGGTCGTATGTGAGGCTAGTTCTTGGCATCTTTCTCGGCTTATGTCAACGAATCCAACCGCCCGAGCTTGGGCCGAAATCGACGCTCAGTCGCTCCTGAATAACGCCAGGACCGTGCAGTCGTCGATCGGTCCCGACACGCGCCTGCTTCCGATGGTGAAGGCGGACGCCTATGGAGTGGGTGTCACCGAGGCGGCGCAGGTGCTGGAGCGCACGGACCCTTGGGGATTTGGGGTGGCCACCGCCGAAGAGGGCGCGCAACTGCGCGCGCTGGGCGTCACACGCCCGGTCGTGGTGGTGAGCCCGGTGCCCGAAGGCTCGCTTTTAACTGCGCTGGAGTCGGAGTTGCAGGTTGGGATCTCCAGTCTCGACGCGCTTCGAGAGACCGCGGACATGGCCGAGTCTCTCGGGTCGCGCGCCGGCGTGCACCTCGAGGTCGATACGGGGATGGGTCGGTCCGGCCTCGATTGGCGTGCCGTGGATACTTGGGGTCCGCACGTTTCGCAGGCCACCGGTGGCACGCTGCGCTGGGTCGGTTGCTACACGCACCTACACTCCGCCAACGAGGGGCCGGAGTCGGTGCACGAACAGTGGCGTAGGCTGCAAGGCACGCTCGAGCGCCTCCGCCCACCTGAAGGCGTCGTGGTTCACGTACTGAACAGTTCGGCCGCATTGCGCTTGCCCGAGTATGCGGTAGCGGTGGTACGTCCGGGCATCTTCCTGTATGGCGGTGAGATAGGCACGGGGCTCGTGGTGCCAGAACCCGTGGTCGCGCTGCGAGCGCGTGTCGTGCACATCAAAGAGGCGGCGCCCGGGGACAGCGTCGGTTACGGCGCTACCTACCACGCGCAAGGCGCCGAGCGGTGGGCCACGCTCTCGATCGGATACGGAGACGGGCTCTCTCGAACTCTCGGCAATCGGGGACATGTGCTGCTACGCGGCGTTCGCGCCCCCATCATTGGACGGATCTCCATGGACGTGACGGTGGTAAACATCACCGGTGTCCCAGATGTCGGGCGCGGCGATATCGCGACGTTGATCGGCACCGACGGCGACGCTCGCATCACCTTGGACGAGGTAGCTGGACTGGCCGGTACCATTAGCTACGAAGTGCTGACCGGCCTCACGCCGCGTATTCCCCGGATTTGGAAGGGTCTAGATGGATCTTGAGCGTCTGATCGACGAGGCTCGAGCTGTCTCTGAAAAGGCTCATGTGCCCTACTCGGGGTTCCAGGTGGGTGCGGCGTTGCTCGCGGAAGACGGATCCGTGCATGTGGGATGCAACGTCGAGAACGCGTCATACGGTCTGACGGTATGTGCGGAACGGTCGGCGGTGGCGAGTGCGATCGCCCAGGGTGTGAAGAGCTTTCGCGCGGTAGCGATCGTAACCAACGGCGAGCGGCCAGTCGGGCCGTGCGGGGCATGTCGTCAGGTCCTGGCGGAGTTCGCATCGGACCTGATTGTGGTGTCGGAGGCCGGTGGTCTTCGAAAACAGTGGACATTGGGCGAGCTTCTGCCCTCACCCTTCGAGGGTCTACCGGAATGGCCTGGCGGGCAACACGATTGAGACGAGAAAACGTGCGAAGTAAGCTCATTGGATCATTGCTCGCCTTGGCGGCGCTCGGCGTCGTTGCCTGCGCAGAACAAACGCCCACTTCACTCGACGAGAGCCTGCTGCCCGACGAGCCGATCACTTTGGAGTTGCACATCCCGTGGGAGGACTTCGCGTCCAACCTGGAAGTGATCGGTGGATATGGATCCCCTTCGGAGCTGGGCGCCGGCGTGCTCGCCAATTCGTTCGCGGGCACGCTCGACGCCCGCACGCTGCTGCGTTTCGGGGCGTATCCCACTACGGTTTCCGTGAGGGATACCACGGGAACCACCCGGCCCGACTCGTCGCTCACCTTCATCGGCGGTCGCGTGGTCGCGTTCCTCGATACCATCGCGAGCACCAACGAGGGACCTGTGCTGCTGCGCCTGGGAGCGATCCAGCACCCCTGGGACGTGAGTACGGTCACTTGGACCACCGCGGTCGACACGATCAACGATCGGCGGCCGTGGCCGGAGGAAGGTGCCGGGCCAGTGGTGCCTCTGGGTACCGCCGAATGGGACCCGGCGACCGGTGATTCCGTCTGGTTCGAGCTCGACTCGGCGCAGGTGGCTGCCTGGGCCGATACGTCGGAAGTGAGCCGAGGTGCGCGCATCGACTTGCTCACGGAGGGCGCGCGCATCCAGATCGCGACGGCCGTACTACGGCTCAACACGCGCCCGAGTCTGAACCCCGACTCGACGTTCTTCCTCGTCGCTCCGCGCGAGGAGATCACCTTCATCTATAGCCCGTTCCCGGAGCCTCCCCCGGACGGCATTCGGGTCGGCGGGGCGCCGGCGTGGCGAACGGTGCTCGACATACGAGTGCCGACGCAGCTCAACGGCCCGGAGGCGCTTTGTGCGGTAGTCGCGTGCCCAGTGACGCTGCATTCCTCCGAGCTCAACTACGCGGCGGTGGTATTGCGGACCCGAAGAACCCAAGATGCGTTCCAGCCCACTGATACTGTCGCGATCGATGTGCGGCCTGTGCTCAGCCGGGTTGCGTTGCCGAAGGCTCCGCTTGGGAACTCGCTGGTCGGCTTTGCGGGTCGCCTCATCGGGCCCGAGTTCTTCGGGGACCAGGCTGGGCAGGATGTCGAGATTCCGATCACGATCTTTGCGCGGAATCTCGTATCAGGCACGGACGCGGCGGGCTTCGATCCTCCTGAGACGCTCGCGCTGCTCTCGGTGTTCGAGCCGGTCTCGATCACGTTCGCGTCGTTCAATGGCCCAGGGGACGAAAACGCTCCCTTCCTCAAGCTGATCGTAACCATTGGCCGATCCGTGGAGCTACCGTGAGGTCCCTACTCGAGCACACACGGGTCTTCTTGTTGACTGCGGCGCTGTCCTTGAGCGCGGCGCCGCTGTGCGCGCAATCGCTCTACAACGCGGCGGGGCTCGGCCTGCCGGCAGAGTCGATCGACGGGCGCGGACGGGCGTTGGGCAACCTCGGCATCGGGCTCTTCGGACACGCCATTCTGCCGAGCGATCCAGGTGCGGCCGGTTTGCTCGTCATCCCCGCGGCGGTGCTCGTGGCTCAGCCGTCCTGGGTCGAATACCAGCGCGGTGCGGACGAGAGCGGGAGTTTTCAGGGCAACCGCTTCCCATTGCTCGGCGTCGGATACCCGCTCTTTTCGGGCATGTTTACCGCCAACTTCGGTTCCTTCCTCGATCAACGCTTCGACGGCCAACGAGATGTGACAGTGGACTTGCTCGACGGCCCCACGGACGCCAGCGACTTCTTCGAGCAGAACGGCGCCGTCTCCCTCGTCAACTTCGGCTACTCGAGGCGGCTCAGCGACCGACTTGGCGTAGGCTTCTCCGTGGGTCGGTACGCGGGCTCGCTCACGCGCCGGTTGATTCGTGACTTTGGCGACGCGTCCGCCGCCGCCAACCTCACGCTCTACGAGGTCGGCGGCCGCTGGAGCTATTCTGGCGCGTCCCTAACAGCGGGCTTCGCTGCGGACTGGGGCACCATTGTCCGCGTCGCAGGTAGCGCGACCTGGACCGGCTCCCTCAACGCCACCGGATCGGAGGGGACGGACGGGAGCGACCGTTCGTTCGACCTTCCGTTTCAGTACCGGTTGGGGACCAGCGTAGTGCTGGCACCCGGACTGCTCATAACGGCGAGTGTAGTGCGCGCCGATTGGGGAGATATCGCTGACGACCTGAGCACGCCCTCTACGGTGGGGACCACGAACGGATTCGGCGTGGGCCTCGAGTTGTCGCGGGCGCGTCTCCTTGGTCTCACCGCACCGCTCCGATTCGGCTACCGGAAGAGTAGTCTCCCATTTTCCTTCGGGAGTGGGGGCGCGACCGAGACGACCTTGGCCGGTGGCTTCGGGTTCATCTTGAATCAGACAGGGGGGATCACTTTGGCAGGGGCGGACTTCGCGCTAGAAAGGGGTGAGCGTTCCGACTCGTCACTCACCGAAAAATTTTGGCGTGCCACGTTCTCACTGCGAGTAACCGGCTATTAGGCGGCCGACGGTTCCGGAGATCCTTAGGCCCACATAACCCATCCCAGCATGCGCGTCTTCTATCACACCTTCGGCTGCAAGGCCAATCAGTACGACACTGAGCGGATGCGCCAAGAGGTGGAAGCGCGTGGCGGCGAGACCATGCTCAGGCGCTCGGACGCAGACATCTACGTGGTCAATACCTGCACGGTGACCAACAAGGCGGATGCGGGCGCCCGCCGCTTCATCCGGCGCCTGGTACGCGAGAAGCCAGAGGCGCAGGTCGTGGTGGCGGGCTGCTCGGCGGCGCTCAAGGCCGACGAATACCGCGCGATGCCCGGGGTTGTTGCGGTCATCGAGGGACATGATCCGGTTGCCGTCGCGGGCGCGTTGGAGCCGGCGACGCCGGTGCAGATCGAGCTGCGTTCAGCCTTGGACCGCATCGACACCGAACCGATCGGCGGCGAGCTGCTGCGGACGCGCCGGGGCGCTACGCGGGGGTGGCTCAAGGTGCAGGATGGATGCGACCGCAAGTGCTCGTTCTGCGCCACGCGGTTGGCTCGGGGCGAGTCGCGCTCCCGGGCGCCGGATCAGGTAGTGGCCGAGGCGCTGCTGTTGTCCGGGCGGCATCCCGAACTGGTCGTGACTGGCATCCACATCGGGCACTACGGGAAGGATCTGGATCCGACCTGGACGCTCTCGCGCCTCGTGGCCCTGTTGCTGGACCGGGTCCCCGACGCACGGTTCCGCCTGGGCAGTATCGAAGCCACGGAGGTAGACGACCTGCTCATCGACCTGCTCGCAACGTCTGGGGGACGCCTCGCTCCGCACGTGCACATGCCGCTGCAGAGCGGGGCGGATCCCGTGCTCAAGCTCATGCGCCGGTGGCACACGCGTGAACAATATCGAGTGCGGGTGTTGGAGCTCGCCGAACGTGTGTCTCCTCTCGGACTCGGCGCGGACGTCATCACGGGATTTCCGGGCGAGAGCGAGCATGACCACGACTCCACCCGAGCGCTGATCGATGAGCTGCCGTTCACCTACCTGCATGTATTCCCGTTCTCCCCTCGTGACGGGACCGTGGCCGTCCGCTTGCCTCATCCGGTGCCGCAGCGCGTGTCAGGGCAGCGAAGCCGTGAGCTGAGGGAGATTGCTCAGGCGAAGGGCAGAGAGTATCGGGAGACACGCGTCGGCGGGTCCGCCGAGGTGGTCGTCGAGGGTGACGGGGGTACCGCGCTGACCGGGGACTATCTGCGAGTTGGGGTGGGCGGTGCACTTCGCACGGCTCACCACCATGAGCAGACCGGCACGCTCGAGCGGCTTCCGACGGGTACACTGCAGGGGGACGCGGACCATCTGTATATTGCGTTGTCCCAGCAACCCTCCGTGATTTCAGCATGAACGAGCCCGGGTCCAAGCGCCGCGCGTACGTCGAAACGTACGGATGTCAGATGAACATCAGCGATGGTGAGCTGATGGAAGGCGTGCTCGAAAGTAACGGATACCTCATCGTCGCCACGCCCGAAGAGGCGGACGTGGTACTGATCAATACGTGTGCGATCCGGGAGCATGCAGAGAAGCGCGTGCTCGGGCGCGTCGCGCAGCTCAACGGACTCAAGCGCGAACGCCCCGACGTGGTCATCGGCGTGACCGGGTGCATGGCACAGCGCCTGGGCGAGACCCTGCTCGAGCAGGCGCCCTACGTGGATCTGGTCATGGGGCCCGACGGATACCGGGCCCTTCCCCAGACCCTCGCTAGTCTCGAGCAGAGGCGGGAAGCTCCGGGCGCACGTACGAGCAAGAGGGGGCCCCAACTCGCGGTGCTCGATCTCAGCCTGGGAGAGAACTACCAAGGGCTGGAGCAGCGCCGAGCGGAGGGGCCCACTGCGTGGCTTCCGATCCAGCGAGGCTGCGACCACCGCTGCACGTTCTGCATCGTGCCCTACGTGAGGGGGCCCGAAAAGAACCGTGCCGCCCCAGAGATTCTCAAAGAGGTGCGCGGCCTGGTGGAGACCGGCATCACCGAGGTTACGCTGCTCGGCCAGACCGTGAACTCCTACGAATGGGGCGATTGGAATTTCCCACGCCTCGTGTCCGACGTGGCTCGGGTCGACGGCATTCAGAGAGTGCGTTTCACGTCGCCGCATCCAAACGACGTTACCCCTGAGCTAGTGGGTGTGATGGCCACCGAGGCTGCGGTCTGCGAGCAGCTGCACCTGCCGGCGCAGTCCGGGAACAACCGCACCCTGAAACGCATGCTGCGCCGATACACGGTAGAAAAGCTGCTGGAAAAGGTCGAGCTGGTGCGCAGTGCAATTCCGGACATCGCGCTCTCGACGGACATCATCGTGGCGTTCCCCGGTGAAACGGATGAAGAGTACGAGGACACGCTCGACCTGATGCGCGAGGTGCGTTTCGACGAGGCGTTCACATACAAGTACTCGCTGCGCGAAGGCACGCCCGCGACGAAGCTGCCGGAAGAAGACTTCATCGACCCGGATCTGGCGCAGGCGCGTCTGGAAGGGCTCATCGAGGTGAGCCGCGCTATCCAGGCCGAGATCAACGCTGCGGAGGTCGGTCGTGTCGAGCGGGTTCTCATCGAGAGGAAGGGCCGAAGGGAAGGCCAGATCCTTGGCCGAACCCGTCGCAACAAGGTCGTGGTCTTCGACGGCGAGCCTGCTCGCGCCGGCGAGTACACGGTGGTCGAACTGCAGACCACGACCGGCGCGACGTTCGCGGGAAGGGAGGTAGCGGGGCCGGCGATGGCAGGACTGAAGTGAGCCGATTCTGGGGAGCGCTGGGAATCCTCATCGTCCTGGCGCTCTCTCTAGGTTTCGCATCGCTGAACGGGAGCCAGCGCGTCACGCTGGATCTTGGCATCAAGACGCTCTACGGAGTCCCACTCACCTTCATCGCGTTTGGTGGCCTGATCACGGGCATGGTGATCATGCTCGTGGCGGGCGTTCAGTCGGACCTCAAGGTGCGGCGGATCTTACGTGACCGGCTCCTGGAGGAGGATCGCGAGGAGCGCAGCCGGTTCGCCGACCGCGATCAGCGTGAATTGTTCGAAGGAGGCGGGGCAGAGAACTGAGGCATGATCTCGGCCGGAGGCGATCGTAATCAGGTCGTTACCCACGGTCGCCACCGCGGCGTTGGCCTTTGCGGCCGGCATCGCGGTGAGTCGCTTCGGCGCACTCGTTACGGTCGCGCCGCAAGTGTCGGTGGTTTCGGTAGGTCGTCGCAACCGGTACGGGCACCCGTCGCCCCGTGTCCTAGGTCGGCTGCTCGCCTCGGGCACGACCTTGTACCGGACCGACCTGGACGGCACCGTAACCCTCGTCGCTCGGCCCGACGGTACGTTCCAGGTGCGTCGAGAGCGTTGACGCGCTCCTGAGCGGTTTCTATCCTCGGGGGTCTCCGTGCTCGTCACGGCTCCGGCCCGCTCACCTCACGTCCCGAGAGCGTACATGCTCGAAAGTCACGTGGTCACGATCTCGCGCTTCGTTGTCGACCAAGAATGCCTGGTCCCAGAGGCGACCGGGGCGTTCACCAGCCTTCTGCAAGACATCGCGCTCGCCGCCAAGGTGATCGGGCGCGAGGTCAACAGGGCTGGGCTCGTGGACATCCTCGGTGCTGCCGGCAAGCGAAACGTTCACGGCGAGAACGTGCAGAAGCTTGACGAGTTCGCAAACCGTGTGATGTACCGCGCCCTCGACCACACCGGCCTGGTCGCGTGCATGGCCTCGGAGGAGAACGACGACTACATCCCGATCCCGGAGAAATTCCCCGCCGGGGACTACGTGGTGATCTTCGATCCGTTGGACGGTTCGTCGAACATCGACGTGAATGTGTCGATCGGGACCATCTTCAGCATCCACCGCAAGATCACCAGCGGCGAGCGAGGCACATTGGAGGATTGTCTCCAGCCCGGCTCTCGGCAGGTTGCTGCCGGGTACGTGCTTTACGGGTCTTCGACCATGCTGGTGTACACCACGGGTGCCGGCGTGCATGGCTTCACGCTCGATCCCTCGATCGGTGAGTTCGTGCTCAGCCATCCCCAGATGTGCTTTCCGGATCCGCCGCGCCGGGTCTATTCAGTGAATGAGGCGTATTTCGACCGTTGGTCCCAAGGTCAGCAACGCCTCATCAGCCACCTGAAGAACGATGGTCGCTTCGGCTCACGGTATATCGGGTCGTTCGTGGCCGACTTCCACCGCACGTTGCTCCAGGGCGGCATCTTCATGTATCCCTCGGACCACGAGAACCCGTCCGGGAAGCTTCGACTGCTCTATGAGGCCGCCCCCATCGCCATGATCGCCGAGCAGGCCGGGGGCCGCGCCAGTACTGGGCTACAGGACTTGTGTGACGTCGTCCCGGAGTCGCTTCACCAACGCACACCGGTCTACGTCGGTTCGGCTGATTTCGTCACGTTGGCGGAGGGCTTTCTAAACGAAACCTCAGAAATCTGAGACTTGCCCATTTTCCGCGGTGCTTCAGAATACTGACGAGTCCCTAACTCGTTGCTGTGAAGTTGCTTAGGCCTGGACACGAAGTGGCACCCCCTTGCTTGGAAGCCCCTCGGTCCCATGTGCCCAATCCGGGCACCTCATCCATTCCTCAGCGGAATAAGGTGAGAATGAAGCGTTTTGAGTACTTGACCCTCGCAGCGCTCGTGGCAGTCGCTGCTTGTGACGAGGGAGTCGACCCAGTCGTCGCTCCTCCGGTCATAGGCACGATCGCGGGCGCGGTCACAATTGACGCCGTCGCTGCTGTTGGCGTTACGGTGACGCTGTCGTCCGGTCCTACCGCGACGACGGACGGCACTGGCGCCTTCCAGTTCAACGACGTCCCGGTATGGTTCATACACGTTGACCATCACGGGCTACGCCTCTGATGCGATGTTCACAACCACCATCAAGGGCGCGACGATCGCGACTTCTGGTCAGGTGGTTACCGCCAACTTCGACGGTTCCTACGTCCGCACATCGGCCATTATCGGCTCGGTGTCCGTGAGCGGAACCAGCATCTTGGGCGTCTCCGTTGCCATCGGCGGTATGTCTACCGCTGCAACGGCTACCGACGCCAACGGTCAATACTCCTTCAGCGGTCTCCGCGCCGGGCGCTACACCGTCGAGATGACGAATCCGAGCACGGCTTCGTATGACTTCGGTCCGGCGGGGGCGATTCGCGTAGCGGGGCCTTTGTGCCTCCAAGCGTGACGCGCCGTGCGGGCCGCTTTCCAGCCCAAAGCGTGGAGCCCCCGGCGGCGGGCGCGCTCCCTGGGGTATCGACGCGACGCACCCCCAACTTACCGGGCACAAGAGCCCCGCGTCGCGTCGCTAAGCGAGCCCACAATCCACGG
>Ga0209445_1000031_pt1 | contig 74935 bp, 71 predicted proteins | sample MarorgKNORR_S2LV_4_FD_188223 | JGI IMG/M metagenome (GOLD analysis project Ga0209445, IMG submission 188223) | Marine microbial communities from the Southern Atlantic Ocean, analyzing organic carbon cycling - NADW_A/KNORR_S2/LV (SPAdes) (version 2) | ecosystem: Environmental > Aquatic > Marine >... | reverse complement strand
CTTCGGAGTTCACAGGCAGCTTAACAAAAGAGTATGTGGTGCCCAGGAGAGGACTTGAACCTCCACGACCTTGCGATCACTAGCACCTGAAGCTAGCGTGTCTACCAATTTCACCACCTGGGCATATTCAAAGTGGATTTTGTCCAGCATCTTGCCAAATTGCAGTTGGGGTCCGCTGTTTACCACAACACTACTTGGGCCTAAGACAGGAATAATTCCGGTCTGGCGAGCGGAGCGCAACTCTATCGGGAGAGGCAGATACTGTCAACTCCGCTGGCACTGGAAATTACCCGCCAGACTGTAACAGACATCGAATGCGCCTGCGTGTATACTTCTCCCACATCTAGTCCTATGCCTTCCCGTAATGTCAAAAAACCGTAAATCCAGGGATCCCTTCGCCGGGCGCGAAGCGGAAAAATACGCCAATCCTATTCCCAGCAGGGAATTTATCCTCCAGCACCTGGAGCAGGTTGGCGAGCCTGTTAGCCACACTACCCTGTGTCAGCAGTTGCGGCTCGAGGATGAGGAGTCGGTCGAGGCATTGCGGCGGCGCCTCAATGCGATGAGCCGCGACGGGCAGATTATCAGTAATCGCCGTGGTGTCTTCGGGCTGGCGGGCCACATGGGCCTTATCAAGGGCAAGGTGCAGGGCAACAAGGACGGCTTCGGCTTTTTTATTCCGGAGGATGGCTCCGGAGATCTGTTCCTCAATGGCCGCGAGATGGAGAAGCTGTTCGATGGCGATCAGGTGCTGGCTCGGGTGTCGGGTGTCGATGGTCGCGGTCGCAAAGAAGGCATGGTCGTCGAGATACTGAAGCGACGCTACCAGCAAATCGTCGGGCGTTATTACCACGAGCAGGGCTTTGGTATTGTCGTCCCCGACAGCAAACGCATCCCCCACGAGATTTTGATTCCTGACAAGGCCGCCGGTCATGCCCAAGACGGCCAGTTCGTGGTGGCCGAAATTACCGAATATCCATCGCGACGACGCAAGGCGATCGCGAAAATTGTCGAGGTGCTTGGTGATAGCTCAAAACCAGGATTGGAGATCGACATCGCCCTGCGCAGTCATGACATTCCTCATGAATGGCCCACCGCCGTCACCAGGTCGCTAAATCAGTTCGATGAACAGGTGCAAGAAAAACACCTGATCGGCCGCAGAGATATGCGTGATGTAGCGTTCGTCACCATCGATGGCGAGGATGCCAAGGACTTTGACGATGCAGTCTATGCCGAACGTCAGCAGCGGGGAGGATGGACGCTCTTCGTCGCTATCGCCGACGTCTCTCACTACGTCACGCTCGGCAGTGTCCTCGATGAAGAAGCAACAAACCGCGCTACTTCGGTTTATTTCCCAGGCCATGTTATTCCCATGTTGCCGGAGAAACTCTCCAATGGACTGTGTTCGCTCAAACCTGGAGTGGACAGACTCACCATAGTTTGCGAGATGAAAATTTCTACGGCGGGTGAGATGACAGACTATTGCTTCTTCGAGGCCGTGATTCATTCCCATGGTCGTATGACTTACACCGAAGTCGCCGATATTGTGCAAACGCCGGCAACCGAGACTCAGGAAAACCTACGCGCGAAGATGAGGCAGCGCCATCAGTCACTGTTGCCCCACCTCGATGAACTCTATTCCCTCTATCGCGCACTGCGCAGTGCGAGAGATAACAGCGGCGCCATGGATTTCGATACCACAGAGACTCGCATCGTGTTCGGTGAGAACAAGAAGATACGGGAAATCGTGCCGGTTTATCGAACCGATGCCCACAGGCTTATAGAAGAATGCATGTTGCGTGCGAATGTTGCCGCCGCCGAATTGATGGAATCCAGCAAGTTGCCAGCTCTGTATCGAGTGCATGAGGGGCCGAATCCGAACAAACTGGAAAACCTGCGTGAATTTCTCAGCGAGTTGGGTCTGTATTTGCCCGGCGGCGACAAACCCGAACCCTCGGATTACAAGAAAGTCTTGCAGCAAATATCTAACCGGCCCGACAAGCACCTGCTGCAGACAATGCTCATTCGCTCCCTGATGCAGGCAGTTTATCAACCGAAAAATCTAGGGCATTTTGGCCTGGGTTATCCAGCCTATGCCCATTTCACATCACCGATTCGTCGTTACCCCGATCTGCTGATTCATCGGGCGATTCGTTTCCTGATCAGAAATAAATCCTCCAGGCATCTGCAGAAGCAGGCCGATGCCGGTGCCCTCTCGAAAAAACAGATCTACCCTTATTCCGCCTCGGATATGCAGGACCTTGGTGAACATTGTTCCATGGCGGAGCGGCGAGCGGATGCCGCAGGCTACAGCGTCATGGACTGGTTGAAATGCGAGTATATGCAGGACAAGATCGGCGACGAGTTTAACGGCACCGTGTCCTCCGTCACCAGTTTTGGCTTGTTCGTCGAACTCAACGATATCTATATCGAAGGGCTGGTACATATTACCGAGCTCAGCAACGACTACTATCATTTCGATCCGGTGCGTCATTGCCTGGAGGGTGAACGCAGCCGAACTTCCTATCACCTTGGCGATAGTGTCGAAGTCAAAGTAGTACGGGTAAACCTGGATGAGAAGAAGATTGATCTGCAGATGACAGGCAGTGTTGCCGCGGCAAGGCCAGCGCCGCGTCGGCGCAAGCCCGGCAAGAAGAAAGGTTTTCCCGATCGTGACCGCTCGAAAAAACACAAAGATAAAGGTAAGGATCTGAATAACGGGGAAGGGAAAAAGAAAAGCAAGTCCAAAAACCAAAGGCAAGGGGCTAAGGCAGAAAAGTCAGGCGGAAAACGCAGTGGCGCTAGTTCGGCGACTAAAAAACCGGGCTCCAGTAAAACCAGCAAGGCAGGTAGCCGCAATAAGAGCAGGCGCAGTGGCGCCCCCGCTGCCAAAAGACCGCGGCGCTAAACCATGGCGAGCAGTCAAGATTGGATCATCGGGTTTCACGCCGTTACCGAGTTGCTCAAACATCAATCCGCCGATGTCCTGCAGTTAGTGATTCAGGACGGCCGTAACGACGAACGACTGCAAGCTTTGAAGTCCATTGCACTACAAGCAAATATCGAACTGGCTCAGTTGGCAAAACGGGAAATGGACAGACGCTTCCCGGGAGTACACCAGGGCGTGGCGGCACTGTACCGAAATCCGGTAGCAGCGAAATCCGAGAAAGAACTTGGGGTTCTGTTGGATTCTCTGGATCGGGCTCCGCTATTGCTGGTTCTGGATGGAATAACTGACCCTCACAATCTCGGCGCCTGTCTCCGCAGCGCCGATGCGGCAGGCGTCGATGCGGTGATTATACCGAAAGACAAGTCCGCCACTCTCAATGCCACGGTGCACAAGGTTGCCAGTGGCGCGGCAGAAACGGTCCCCCTGTTTGCGGTAAGCAATCTTGCGCGTTGCCTGGAGTCGCTGCAGCGGCGCGGCATCTGGTTGGTGGGAACGGCAGATGAGACCGGGAAATCCCTGTTTGATCAGGACCTCACCGGTGCTCTGGCTCTGGTAATGGGCTCAGAAGGCAGGGGATTGCGGCGTCTGACCCGGGAACGCTGCGATTATCTCGTTGCCATCCCCATGGCGGGCAAGCTCAGCAGTCTGAATGTGTCGGTGGCCACCGGAGTCTGTCTCTTCGAGGCATTGCGGCAGCGGCAGAAAGGAAATTAAAGGGGCAGAGAACTAAGCGACAAGTCGCGCCCATCCCCCGTCACATTGGCGATACTCGCCTCTGTTTGTGCCATTTTCTTGGGGATTTACTTGCATCCCAAGGTCACTTTCTCTAGAATTCCCGCTCTTTTATTGGCGGGCTCTGTTCCTGCCCCACATAACTCCTTGTCTTACCATGCACAGCTGCTGTGCGATGGGAGGCTGCAACCATGAGGAGTCTCTATGAGACACTATGAAGTAGTATTCCTGGTGCATCCCGACCAGTCTGAACAGGTCCCCGGGATGATCGAGCGTTACACCCAATTAATGAGCGACAGCGGTGGCAAGATTCACCGTATGGAGGATTGGGGCAGACGCCAGCTAGCCTATCCTATTAACAAGATTCACAAGGCCCACTACGTACTGATGAATATCGAGTGCGACGGTAAGGCTCTGGAAGAATTGTCTACCTTGTTTCGTTTCAACGATGCGGTATTGCGTAATCTTGTCATCAAGACAAAAGAGCCTGTCACCGAAGAATCACTGATTCTCAAGGGCGAGCGCGAAGGTAAAGAACGCCGGCAGAGAGCTGAGCAGAAACGCAAACTGGAAGATGAGGCTGCTGCCGCTCGCGCCAAACTTGCCGCTGCCAAGCAGGAAGCCGAAGCGCAGGCTGAAGCTGAAGCTGCTGCGGCTTCCGAAGCTGAAGCCCCTGACTCGGAATCCGAAGCTGAAGCCCCTGACTCGGCACCCGAAGCTGAAGCCCCTGACTCGGCACCCGAAGCTGCAGATGCGGAGAAGCCAAACTCTGCCGCCACAGACGGAGAAGCGGAAGAAGTTCCAGAAGCGGCCGCCGCCGACGCCACCGAGGCAGCTGTTGAAGAAGCCGACAAAGACTAGATGTCGGGTTTCCTCCTTCTAACCAATTAATTCAGGAATAAAATTATGGCTCGTTATTTTCGTAGACGTAAATTTTGCAAATTCACCGCCGAGGGCACCAAGCAGATCGATTACAAGGACCTGGAAACTTTGAAGGCCTATGTGTCGGAAACCGGGAAAATTGTTCCCAGCCGCATCACTGGCACCAAGGCACGGTATCAGCGCCAGTTGGCGACCGCGATCAAGAGAGCGAGATACCTGGCGTTGATTCCTTACACGGACAGCCACCACGGCTAAATAGGTAGAACCATGCGCGGCCTTGCTAAATTCGTGATGACCGGACGCAAGCAAGCTTTCCTGGCGGTGTTACTTCTGGGTCTGGTTCCTCTCGCCAATTTGCTGAATCCGGTGATTGTCGGCCTCGTCTTGTTGCGCAAGGGCACCCGGGAAGCCGCCTATGTGCTGGCCTGGGCAATATTACCGATCGGTGCCTGGGCCATGGCCGGTGATCCGGTGCCCCTGATCATGCTGATAGGAATCAGCGGGCTCGCCTACTTGCTGCGGGAAACCGAGTCCTGGGAATTCACGCTGTTGGCAGCGATTGCAATCGGCGTATGTGTTGAGCTTTACCTGAGGCTGCAACCCGCCGTATTGGACGCGGTATTTCAGCAACTCGACGCTTACCTGGCCGCGAATAGTGCGCAGGATTTTCAACCGGAGCAATTCAGGGAAGTGCTGACCAGCTTTATAGGCGCGGTCTACATGTTCCTGGCGATCGTTTTACTGATGTTGGCTCGATGGATGCAAGCTGCCCTGTATCACCCGGGGGGGTTTCAAAAGGAGTTCCACGGGCTACGTATTGAAAGAAAGGTGGCGCTGCTATTGCTGGGGCTTATGTTACTGGCGAATTTTGGTGTATTGCTGCCGGCATCATGGGTTTTGTATTTGATACTGCCGCTGATGTTTTCAGGCCTGGCCCTGATTCATGCGGTAGTAGCATGGAAGAAGCTATCCACGATGTGGTTGACTGCGCTCTATGCATTTCTAATGTTGCCGGTGGTTGCGCAATTACTGGTGCTGCTGGCACTGATAGATAGTTGGTACAATTTTAGAGCACGGTTTAAGAGTGCCGTGTGACAGAGATTTGAAATGAGGACGAGAGTATGAACGTAATTTTGCTGGAAAAAATAGGCAAGCTTGGTGAAATTGGTGACACGGCCAGTGTCAAATCCGGCTACGCCAGGAATTTCCTGTTTCCGCAGGGCAAGGCGATTCCGGCCACGAAGGCCAACCTGACTGAATTCGAAGGTCGAAAGACTGAATTGCTTGCGAAATATGATGCCAAGCTTGCGGAATCACAAAGACGTGCCAAACTGGTTAACGGCGTAAGTCTCAGCATCGAAGTCAATGCCAGTGACGAAGGTCATCTATTCGGTTCTGTGGGCACTCGCGAGATTGCCGATGCCGTAAATGCCCTGGCCGGTAGCGATATCGCCAAGAGAGAAGTTCTGTTACCGAATGGTGCGATTCGTGAATTGGGAGCAATCGAAGTTGCACTGGATCTGGGCCATGACATACGTGCGACTATCTCCCTCGCTGTGGTGAGTCTCAAATCAGCCGCCGGGGTCAGTGAGGACGGTAGTATTATTGAAGAGATAGATCAGAGGGAAGCGGCCGAGGCTGCTGAAGCATCAACAGCGGACGCCGTCGATGCGCCTGCCGCTAAAGAAGCAACCGAGATGTCGGCGCAGTCGGTCGAGGCCTCAGGCGAAGAAGCGCCCGCTGAGGAGGCAGCCGAAGCCGTTTCTGAAACCAAGACCGAAGCAGACGACAGCAGCAATTAAGTTCCGAATTTACAGGTCACATCCTTGACCTGCTCAACTTCATGAAGCACCATCTGTTAGCTCAGTAGGTGCTTTTTTTTTAGCTAAAACTCACAGAATTTATTCATGTCCCTCGATACATTCAGCAGCAGTGATGATGCAAACAAGATAGCGTCGCTCAAGGTGCCGCCCCATTCGGTGGATGCTGAGCAGGCTGTGTTGGGTGGCTTGATGCTGGATAATACCGTGTGGGACGACATCGTCGATGTGTTGGCGACAGAAGACTTTTATCGCGCGGAGCACCAGTTAATCTTTCAGGCGATGCTGCGGCAGAGTGAGGCTAATAGCCCGGTAGATGCGCTGACGCTGGTGGAATCCCTCAATAGCCTCAATGAGTTGGACAACGCCGGCGGCCCCGAGTATCTGGGCGAGTTGGCAAGCAATGCGCGGGGCACCGCGAATATTCATGCCTACGCAGATATCATCCGCGAACGCGCGATCTTGCGTCGTCTGATTTCTGTCGCTCATAAAATCGCTGACAACAGCTTTAATACCGGCGGCAAGAAAGCCGCGGAAGTTCTCGATGATGCCGAGGAACAGGTTTTCAACATTAATGATGAGCGTTCCAAGGAGGCCGGACCGATACACATTACGCCACTGGTAACGGCCGCGGTTGATCGCATCGATGAGTTGGTAGAGTTGGGCGGCAACCTCACTGGTTTATCGAGTGGGTTCAAGGATCTGGATGAGAAGACGTCGGGCTGGCAAGAGTCAGACTTGATCATCGTCGCAGGCAGACCCTCCATGGGCAAGACCGCCTTCGCCATGAATCTGGTTGAAAACGCGATTATGCACAACAGTGACGCGGTGGTGGTATTCAGTTTAGAAATGCCTGCTCAGAGCCTGATTTTTAGAATGCTGTCATCGATTGGCAAAATCGATCAAACAAAATTGCGAACCGGTCAAATGACAGCCGAAGACTGGCCAGGCTTCAACGATGCTGTGGCAAAACTAAAAGACAGGCCCCTCTACATAGATGACAGTTCCGGGATTACACCCATGGAGATGCGAGCAAGATTGCGTAGAATCGAGCGTCAAATTGTCAAGGAGAAGAAGAAACTCGGAATGGTAGTGGTGGATTACTTGCAGCTCATGCAGCTAAAAACTACCACCGAAAACAGGGTCGGTGAAATCTCGGAAATATCCAGATCGCTGAAGCTATTAGCGAGAGATTTCAAGTGTCCGGTTATCGCCCTGTCGCAGTTGAATCGGGGGCTGGAACAACGGCCCAATAAGCGCCCTGTGATGTCAGATCTGCGTGAATCAGGCGCCATCGAGCAAGACGCCGACGTTATCATATTCATCTATCGGGATGAGGTTTACAACGAGGATTCGCCGGACAAAGGCGTCGCCGAAGTGATCATCGGCAAACAGAGAAACGGTCCAATCGGCACGGTCCGGCTCAGTTTCATCGGCAAGCACACGCGCTTCGAGAACCACAGCCAACCGCGTTATGATGACAGTTACACTCACGGCTAATACTCACGGCCCCGGTTGATAAGGTGGGCTCAGGACAAGGGAATGGATGAGCCACGTAAAAGAGTCTGGGCGACGATCGATACTCAGGCGCTGCAGAAGAACCTGGCACGGGTTCGCGCTCTCTGTCCTGAATCGAAAATAATTCCGGTCATAAAAGCCGATGCCTATGGTCATGGCATGGAGCAAATCGCGCGCGCCATTATCGATTCTCATACCGCGATAGCGGCCTTTGCCGTTGCCACAATGGCTGAAGCGCTGGCACTGCATAGCCTGAAGTTGGATATTCCGATTTTACTGCTGCCGGGTTTCGCCGAAGAGCAAGAATTGGGGCTGTGCATCGATGCCGGCGTTGAAATGGTTGTGCATTCGCCGTATCAGCTCTCCATCTTGCAAGATCGCTTCGAAAGCGACATCCCCTCCGGTGTTCCAAGGCTTTGGCTAAAACTCAACTCGGGCATGAATCGCCTGGGTTTTTCTGCTGCTGAGTGTGTAAAGGCTTATCATACCCTGCGTCGTTTTCCGGAAGTTGAGCTGGTGCTGATGTCCCACCTGGGTTGTGCCGATGACTCGCTCAGCGCAATAGCGGGCGAATTCACCAGCAAGCAAATTGCCGAATTTAATAGGGTCAGGGATCAACTCGTGCAAGAAAGTGGCCGGGCAGTTGTCTGTAGCATGGCTGCATCGGCGGGAATTCTGGGTCTGCCGGAAACCCACTACGACTATGTTCGCCCTGGTGTCATGTTGTATGGTGCTTCGCCACTGGCTGATGAAACCGGTGAGGAACTGGGCCTGTTGCCGGTGATGACTTTACATTCCCGGCTCATCGCAATCAATGAAGTAGCCGCTGGCGACTCGATCGGATATGGCGCTACCTATGTCTGCGATCGCGAGACCCGGGTCGGAGTGATCGCCATTGGCTACGCCGATGGTTATCCCAGGTCTGCTACTAACGGCACCGCAGTGCTGATCAAGACGCCGACGGGGCTGCTACGCACGCGCTTGATTGGCCGAGCTTCCATGGACATGATTACGGTAGAACTCACTGGCATGGATGATGTGCAGGTAGGTGATGAGGTGGTGCTGTGGGGCGTCGGGCTCTGTGCCGACGAGGTTGCGAGACAGGCGGGTACGATTTCCTATGAACTCTTCTGCAAGCTCACCGAGCGAGTGGATTTTGAATATGCTTAAGGTAAATGATGACAAGCCACGTTTACCCGTGAACTGATTCGATGGCAAAAAATAAAGTAGCATTTGTTTGCACAGATTGTGGTGCTGAACATGGACAGTGGCAGGGTCAGTGTGCAGCGTGCAAGGCGTGGAATACACTTTCCCGTTTCAACCTGGGTAGCAGTGCTTCTCCCGCCACCAAAGCCGACTTTCGCAAGTCATTGGCTGGCGCTGAAAATTCCAATGTGCAGACCCTGTCTGAGATCGACCTGCAGTCACTACCCCGTTATTCCAGCTCGATTGGGGAATTGGACCGAGTGCTCGGCGGTGGATTGGTGCCGGGGTCCGTCATCCTGATCGGTGGTAATCCCGGTGCCGGCAAGAGCACCCTGTTATTACAGGTCATGTGTCTGTTGGCCAGTAACGGCAGGTCTGCACTGTATGTCACTGGAGAAGAATCCCTGCAGCAGGTGGGTATGCGGGCGCAACGACTCAATCTTCCCCAGGAAAATCTGCAGCTGCTGACGGAGACAAATGTCGAGAAAATCTGTCGGGTGGCACAGCAGCTTCAGCCCGAATTACTGGTTGTCGATTCGATCCAGGTGATGCACAGCGGCGATGTGCCCTCGGCTCCGGGCAGCGTATCTCAGGTGAGAGAATGTGCTGCCTATTTGATTCAATATGCCAAGCAAACCAATACTGTCTTGTTCCTGGTCGGCCACGTAACCAAGGAAGGCAACCTGGCGGGACCCAAGGTGCTGGAGCATATGATCGACTGCTTCATTATGCTCGAGGGAGGCAACGACACCAAGTATCGAGTGTTGCGGGGACAGAAGAATCGCTTCGGCGCGGTGAATGAAATCGGTGTATTTGCCATGACCGAAACCGGTTTGAAGGAAGTGAAGAATCCATCGGCTATATTCCTGGCCAGAACCGAAGAGGACGCGGCGGGTTCCCTGGTGATGGTGCTATGGGAAGGCACCCGTCCCCTGTTGGTTGAAATTCAGGCTCTGGTCGATACCAGCCAGCTGGGAAATCCGCGTCGACTTGCGGTGGGGCTGGATCAGAATCGCCTGTCCATGTTGCTGGCTGTCCTGCACCGGCACGGTGGCATCTACATGGCGGATCAGGATGTATACGTCAACGTGGTTGGCGGGGTTAAGGTTAACGAAACCAGCGCCGACCTGGCGCTGCTATTGGCGATCGTTTCCAGCTTTAGAGACAAGTCCCTGCCGAAAGATCTGGTGGTTTTCGGTGAAGTCGGGCTGTCCGGTGAAATACGTCCGGTGCCGGGGGGGCAGGAACGACTGCGAGAAGCTGCCAAGCATGGATTCACCCGCGCCATTGTGCCGAAGCAAAATATGCCGAAAACCAAAATCGATGGTATCGAAGTCGTCCCCGTGTCCAAGGTGGCGCAGGCGCTGGAGGCGATATAAACCAGATCGGCTGGCACTCGCCAGCGTGTTTTGCGACCAGCGGTTAATCCGGCGCTCTGTCAAAATCTGCCCGAATAGTGCGGGTAGCCCAATAATAGTGCAGGGCACACCAGAGGTTCACCATCACGGTTATCGACATGGCATAACGCAAGGCGTTGTCGCCATAACTTGGTGTCAGGTAGTCGCTGACGAAGCCGGTTAGCATTGGACCCAGGCCGAGCCCGATCAGATTCAATACGAAGAGCAAGACCGCCGAAGCCATCGCCCGCATGCGGATGCCCACCAGGAAATGGGTGGAAGCGATACAGGGTGCCAAATACCAGCCGCCGGCAAATACTGGCAGCAAGTAAGAGAAGGCTGCGGTGACGCCGGTGGGCATTAGCAGGAATGTAATCAGCGCGAAGGGGATGGCGAGTAGGGTGGAGATAAAAGGTATCCAAACATACCAGGTTTTGTCGCCAGTGTTGTTGGCCATTCGATCCGACATCCAGCCGCCGAAAAAGGTGCCGGCAAGTCCGCCAATACCGGCGATCAATCCGTAGTACAAGCCAACATCCAGAATCGGCATGCCGTGCACACGGCCTAAAAACAAGGGCATGAAGTTGCCCATGCCGTAGGTGACAAAGGCATGGAGGGCGCAGGCGAAACTGAGGTGGCGAAATGATTTCCGTTCCCAGAGAAAGCCCACCACCCTGAAGAACCCCGGTGGTGCTACGTCTTTACGCGCTTCCGCCATGCCGCGGGGTGGTTCCTTGATGACAAATCTGACTAACAGGGCGAGGAAAATTCCCGGTAAGCCGACGACAACGAAGGCGATACGCCAGTCAAAGAATTGCACCAGGTAGGCGCCACCGACGGTGCCTACCAAAATGCCACCGTAAACGCCGAGAGAATAAACCGACAACGCCGTGGCTCTTTGGTGCGCAGGAAAAATATCTGAGACGATGGAATGGGCGGGGGGAGAGCCACCGGCTTCACCGATACCGACACCGAACCGCGCCAGGAACAACTGAGAAAAATTCTGCGCCGCCCCGCATGCGGCGGTCATTATGCTCCAGATGGTGACGGAGATGGCGATGACATTGCGACGATTACTGATATCGGCCCAGCGAGCGATGGGGATACCCAAAGTGGTATAAATGCAGGCGAAGGCTAGTCCCGATAACATGCCGAATTGGCCATCGCTGATAGCGAGATCTTCGATGATGTAACTGGCCAGGACATTGATGACCTGTCTGTCGACGAAGTTGGAAACATAAACGGTGGTGAGAATACCCAGTACCAGGTAGCGGTAATGGGGGTTTTTATAGGCTTGGATAATCGAAGCGCGCTCGGCGTCATGCTTCGAGTCTATGTGTTCGTTGGGTGTGCCCGCAGCTTCGGTAGTGCTTTCCGACATACTCTGACTCCAGTTTTTTATTTTCCTGCCACTACTAATGGGGCTTCTCGCGACCGGCTTTGCATCTAAGCATTTATTCGGCGGCCAGTCTACGAATTAGCAAGGCACTCAATTTGGCGCGCTCTAGCAGTGTGCTCACCCGAGCCTGCTCTCGTTCGAAATCGGCACTGGTTCCGGTGATCTCCAGTGAATTCAGTGTCGCTAGGCCTACGGTTTGGGTCAGTGCGCCATCGGTCCCGCCGCCGGAGTCTTACCCACCTAATTCCTGGCCCATCAGGCTGCCGGTAGCGCGGGCTTTTTCCAGCAAATAGCCGGATTCCTCTGTAGGTGTCTTCGGTGGACGCTGCAGATTGGTCCAGCTTTCGGCAGTGATCTCGCCGGAATCGATGGCGTAGCTGCAAAGATTTGTGATCGCTGTTTGGGGTCTATCTCCATAAACAGCTCAGCTAAGCCGCCGGCCAACTCGGAAATTCATAGCCTCACTATTGCCGAGGGTATCGTAGTACACACCGGGGCCATGTCTTTCGCCGTCCATCCAGGCACCCACATATCGATCACCGTTGGCAAAGTAATATATACCCTCGCCGTGTATCTTATTGTCCTGGAAACTGCCCTCGAAGCGATTGCCGTTGGCAAATGAGTAGCTGCCTTGACCACTCATGAGATTTTGTCGCCATTGGCCCTGATAGCGATCACCGCTGGCCCACACCTTGGTGCCATAGCCGTCCTGCTGATCCTCGCGCCAACCGCCGGAGTAGCGATTTTTATTATTCCAGTTAAATGTGCCCTGACCGTCACGTCGATTATTACTGAACATGCCCTCGTAGTGGTCTCCATTTGCCCAGCTAAAGGTGCCTCGACCATCCTGTGCGCCGTCGCGCCATTGGCCTGAATAGCGGTCACCGTTGGCAAAGTTGTAGGTTCCCTGGCCGTCGATTCGATCGTCAAGCCATTGACCATCGTAACTATCACCGTTAATGAAAAAGAAAGAACCTCGGCCATTCCCGCGATCATTCAGGTAATGACCCGAATAGCGCTCGCCACTGACCAGGTAGAGGGTGCCCGGTCCGTTCTGGCGTCCATTGCGAAACTGGCCTTCATAGCGATCGCCATTGAAAAAATAGTGAATGCCCTGTCCGTGTTTCTGATCCGCTCTGAACTGCCCCTCGTAGCGATCACCATTGCTGAGAGTCAGGCTGCCGCGCCCCTCAAAGTAGTTGTTTTGACATTAGCCTTCGTAACGATCGCCGCCCACCCATCGATAAACGCCACTGCCGGTGATACAACTACCGCGCTGCCATCCGTTCTCTGCCGCCAACACTGGTAGCGAAAAGAACAGCAGCGATAGCAGCGTCATTTTGTGTGTTTGAGCCTGGATTAAGCGGATCTTCATTTAATTACCTGGGCCAGGATTATTAAGCTAATTGATATAATAACTGACAGTGCATTGCCTGCAGAAAGTATATCGCAGAATTCAGCAACTATGTCCCGGTACTACCGGGGGTCGAAACTATCCGTGAATAGCACTCGCTTGCTGATGAGCCAGCCAGATTCGGTCTTCTTCCAGTTGTTCCGGTAAATTCCGGAACTGCGCACTACCGCGGCCCGGTCTGCGGCGGTTTGATGCGTAATCAGTGCCATATTCTCTGTGATGGCCGATGTCGGCGAAAGTTCCAGAAAAACCAACCCGGAAAAATGATGACGAGTCTGGCGATCCGCCAGGCGGCCCCGGTGGGATGTTCTGGCATAGGCTTTTATGGCTTGTCTGCCGACGATGCGGGAGCCCGCTACCAGGGAACCGGCGAGCCAGCGCTCCATGACGCCATCGAGGGTGAATAAATCCGCGAATCCAGTCGAGTCCTTCCCATCCCAGCGATAGGAATATTGTGCCAAGGCGGCGGCTATGGCGAGTCTATCGCTGATGGTCTCGAGAGATTCTGCCGCCAGTGGCTGCCCGTGGAAGAAAATAAGCAGTGCCACGAGCAGCCTGCAGTTGGTGCGCCACGGTGGTGAGGTGACGGGCATAGTCGAGTACTCCCCTGGGTGGAAGGGCTCAAGACTAGCAGAAAGCCTGCCGGGGTTTAACTATTACAAGATGAATGCCGGTTCCAGAACCGCTATTGGTCAAGGGATTGGCATTGTGTGCACGGGCATTAACTATGCCAGCTTTCCAGAACATGGACATCCACCGGCTAAAGAAATTCTGTTGCTGGACGGGATTTTCTCTGACGAAAGCGGGGACTATTCCGCGGGCACTTATTTTCGAAAGCCGCACATGGGTCAGCACACACCCTTCGTGGAAGCAGAGACCCTGATCTGGGTGAAGGCAGGTTAGCTGCCTAATTCTTAAACCAGAACTCAATTTCGGCGGTATCTGCCGTAAATTCTGCGGCGTGCTCTTTGTTCGCGGGCACGTGGTACCAGTCACCCGTTGCGATGCGTTGGGTTTCGCCATCCATGGTGAGTAACAATTCACCGCGGGTGAGGACCCCGATATTTTCACTGTCGTGTCGATGGGCTTCAATTTTGGTTCCTGCAGGATAGCTGGCAAACAGGACATCGCAATTTTTTGCTTCCAGCTTGAAGGCTTCGAAACGGCCTTTGAATACAGGAAGCGCACGAATCTGAGCGGGGTAATAATTGTGTAAAGCCATGGAACTGCCCTTTGTCTTTGTAATGGGTTCGCGTCCAAGGGTAGCCAATGTCGGCAGAATAGGCCAGTTGGCCGGAGTCGCTGTTCCCGGAAGCTGCCAGTGATGCCACCTGGAGCAGGCGGTGTCTGCAACTGACCTGTCATCGGCGGAAATGAATACAGCCTTTGCCCAGAGTTGGTGGTAGTCTAGGCAGCCTCGGATCGACAAATTGATTAATGGAAACACCGCCGCAATTCATTGAATAGATGGGGGACCTCGTCGATCTTGTTTAGACCCCGCGTATTTTTACGTATCCATTGCATTGAGTAACAGGCAAAGACCTGTCTGAGGAGCATAGAATGACCACATTTGCGATCGTAAACCTCGTTGTGTTTGCCGCCCTGCTTAGCCTCCTGTTTCAACTGGCTAACAAAAAGGTCGGTCTTTCACGACGGGTGCTGGCAGGCCTGGTAGCCGGTACATTGTTTGGTTTCTATCTGCAGGGAGTTTTCGGTTATACCGACGTAGTTACCGAGCAAACGCTGGAATGGACCGGAGTGATCGCAAATTCCTATGTCAATTTGCTGCTCATGATCATTATGCCGCTGATCCTGATAACCATGATTGCCGCTGTGCTCCGGGTCGAAGAAATCAAGTCTCTCGGCAAGATCGGCGGCACTGTGGTGGGTATTCTTATTGCCACCACCGTCGTCGCCGCATTGATTGGCATCGTGATGGCAACTGTATTTGGATTGAATGCCGGGGAGTTGGCGGCTGGCGCCCGGGAACTGGCTCGAGCGGAAGTACTGGAAGCCCGGGTTGGTGGCGTGTCGAATTTGAGTATCTCGGATTTGCTGGTGAGTTTCGTTTCCCAGAATATATTTAGCGACCTTGCAGGCTCAAGACCCATATCGATTATCGCCGTGGTGATTTTTGGTTTGCTATTCGGCATTGCCGCACTGCTGGTCGCCGAAGAAGATTCTGCTCATGGTGAGCGGATTCGCGCGTTCGTAGATACCATGCAGGCGGTCATCATGCGGCTGGTTAAGATCGTGATAAACCTGACCCCTTATGGCGTGCTGGCATTGATGACCAGGGTGATTGCCACCTCCGATGGCGGCGCAATTGTGACCCTGATTAGTTTTGTCATCGCTTCCTATATTGCCATCGCGCTCATGTTTATGGTGCACGCGCTGTTGATTGGATTAATGGGCGGCAACATTAAATCCTACTTCGAGAAGGTCTGGCCGGTGCTGACGTTTGCGTTTGCGACGCGTAGTTCGGCCGCTACAATCCCGCTGACTATAAGGGCACAGATTGAGGAGCTGAATATTCCTGCCCCAATAGCCAATATTACGGCCTCCTTCGGGGCCACGATCGGCCAGAACGGCTGCGCCGGTATTTATCCGGCGATGCTGGCGGTGATGGTGGCGCCGACCCTGGGTGTGGACATCGACATAGGGTTTATTGCCAGCCTGCTGCTGATAATCGCTATTAGTTCTTTCGGCATCGCGGGAGTTGGTGGCGGCGCAACCACTGCGGCCCTGGTGGTATTGCCGGCTATGGGCTTTCCAGTGACAATCGCAGCCCTGCTTATCTCCATCGAGCCGATGATTGACATGGCACGCACCGCACTCAATGTGAACGGCGCTATTACTACCGGTGTAATCACCACGCGTCTGTTAGGGGATAGGACCAAGATCGAGCCAACCCAAATGGCGAATCCTGGCCTGGGAGAAAATTAACTACATTGCCAGCGCCAGCGTAATCATCACTGATTTCACCTGGGGTTTCGGGGGCCGTCGGTCGTGGGGAAAATTCACAGTCAGAATTGACTGTGGATTTCTACCGCTGGCAGGGAACCCTGGCCCACACAGAATCGACAGACGGGAGCATCCTCATGCGACTTGTTTTCAGCCTGCTTCTATTTTCCCTGATCAACAGTGCTTCCGCCCAAGCTGGCTTCGACGTATTCGAATCGAGTATCACCGAGATTCAGACTGCGCTGGAGCGAGGGGAAACCACCTCCACGGAATTGGTAGTCCAGTATCTCGCCCGCATCCAGGCCTACGACAAGCAAGGCCCGGCCCTGAACAGCATTATTCGCATCAATCCCGCAGCCCTGGAACTGGCCGCATCACTGGATTCGGAGCGCGAAGCTTCCGCTGCCCGCAGTCTGTTACATGGAATTCCCATTGTCGTAAAAGACAACTACAACACCGTCAGTATGCCAACCACCGGCGGTTCGGTGGCACTAGCGAATTTCCGACCCACGATCAATGCCACTCAGGTCGATAAATTAATAGCGGCCGGCGCGATCATATTGGCGAAGACTAATCTCCATGAATTTGCCTATGGCATCACCACCGTTAGCTCCCTGTTGGGTCAGACTCGCAACCCCTATGATATTCGCCGGGTACCCGGAGGATCGAGCGGTGGCACCGGGGCTGCCGTCGCCGCCAGCTTTGCTGCCATTGGCTTAGGCTCCGATACCTGTGGCTCCATCAGAATCCCCTCGGCTTTCAATAATCTGATCGGGCTTAGACCGAGTAAGGGCCTGTCCAGTATCTATGGCGTCATGCCCCTGTCGCATACCCAGGATGTAGCAGGGCCTCTGGCCCGCAGTGCTGAAGATTTGGCCATCGTGCTGGATATCGTCAAGGGCTATGATCCCAATGATGAGGCCACTGAGGTGGCGAATGCCGGTGATTTACCTGGCTTCTTGGATCAACTCGGTAGCATCGACCTGAATCGGCTCCGCATCGGCAAATTAAGTAGTTACCTGGAGCGTGCCGACAGCGATGTGAGGGGGGTAATCGAGGCTGCGCTGGAGTGGTATCAACAGCAGGGCGTCGAGATCGTGGAGGTGGAAATTCCGGAACTAGCTTCCCTGATCTCCGGCTCAGGAGTTATCGGCCACGAATTTCGCGTCGATTTGAACCAGTATCTTTCCGCTTTCATGAGCCAGAACGTAGACAGTCTTGCCGACATCGTCGATCTTGGCCTGTTCCACGAAGCCGTTCGTGGCGTCCTGACGCGCAGCCGCGGAGCAGAGCTGAATGAAGAGCGTTACCAGACTGCGCTGGCGACTCGCATGGCACTGCGTCAAGCTATCGAGACGGTGTTCGCCGACAACGATCTGGATGCTATCGTCTACCCGCCGATTGGCCAGACTCAGGTCTTTATCGGTGAATCCCAGCCCGGTAATAACTGCAGTATCGCCGCCAATGCGGGCTTACCGGCGCTTTCGATGCCAGCCGGATTTAGTGATGACGGCTTACCCATTGGCATGGAATTATTAGGCAAGTTCTTCGATGATCCGCGCCTGCTGGCGATTGCCTATCCCTATGAACGGGCACTGCAGACCCGCCAGGCGCCATCGACAACACCGGCCCTGGAGGCGGGGCTGGCGCCAGCCACCACACGGGTGAGCCTGTCTTTCCGGCGCGCAGGGGTGGACCTCGATGGTGGCTTCGAATTCGATGTGTTGACGAATCGCCTCAGTTTCGAGGTAGCACTGGGTGCTGGCAATGCTGCGAGCGTCTATGCTGTTACCCTGGTAATTAAAGATGAGTCCGGTGCCGAATTAGCCGGTCCGGTAGTGCTCAATATGCTAGGGCCCGATACCAGCAGGGCATCGGGTAGTTATTTCATGAGCCAGCGGTTTCGCCAGGCCTTCAATGAGGAGCGCGTGTATTTGAAGGTTTTTGCTAGCGGCCTGCCCCCGGCTGGGGCCATGCAGCCGTTGCGCTGAGCCCCCTCGGTTGCTTTATAATGCAGGCTAACTTAAGCTGGCTTGGCAGGTTGTTGAAAAACTCTCAGCCGCCACGATACTGCGTTACAATCTGGCTCAAAATGCCCATTTAGGGCGTGTAAACCCCGCTTTTTCGCCAGATTGTGCCTCGCACTCGCCAGAGAGTTTTTCAATAACCTGCCGGTGACATGTCTTACAACTCCCAACAAGAGGAGGTCGGTCAAATGCGACGACTTATCTTTCCAGGAATGATTGGTTCAGTGCTTTTAGGATTGCTCGGCTCTTCGGCCCTGGCGCAACAGAACAGCGTTGAGCTGGATTTCGATTATTTCAAGAATGAAGTTCAGCCTGTATATCTCGCCAAGAGAGATGGCAATATCCGGTGTATTCAATGTCATACCCGCAGCAGCGGTTTTAGAATCCAGGCGCTTGAAGAGCACAAATTGTTCTTCACCGAAGAACAGTCCCGCATGAATTTTGAATCGGCCAGTCAATTTGTTTTGCCCGGTGCAGACCCCCTCCAGAGTCGGTTCCTGACCCACCCCCTGGCGGTGGCTGCGGGAGGCGATCCCTTCCACGGTGGCGGCAAACATTTTCCGTCCCAGTATGATCCGGAATGGCGAATCATGGCGGACTGGGTTGCCGGTGCTACCCATCGGCGCACACCATCTGATGTGGTTGTACGCATTATCCAGACCAACGCCGCCGGGGACAATTCCACGATCATCGACCCGGTTACCAACGAAATCGTGGCCGAGATTACCGACATCGAAATTCCTCACGGTGTCGTTGGCGCGCCGGACGGCTCTCAGATCTATATCACCAACGAGTCCCTGCACAGCCTCGACATTGTGGATGCTAGAACCTTGCGGGTGAAACGCCGGATACCACTCAGTGGCCGACCGAATAATGTGGGAGTAACCAGCGACGGCGGCAAGGTGTATGTCGCCATCATGCAGATGCCGGGTGCCGTAGATATTATCGATGTAGCATCCATGACAAAAATCAAAACTGTACCCGTTAACGGCGCAATTCATAATGTTTATGTGACGCCAGATAGCAGGTACGCGGTGGCCGGTTCTATTCAGACCAGAACTATCAACGTAATCGATACCGCCACCGATGAAGTGGTCTGGGAGCTGGAAATGGACGCCGGCATCAGACCCATGACCTTCAGCACCAATGCCGATGGTTCTACCAAGAGTATTTTTGTGCAACTCTCCGGTTTCCATGGCTTTGCAGTGGTGGATTTTGCCCGGCAAGAGGAGGTTGCACGCGTAGAACTTCCCGCGATACCGGGCCAGGAAGCCCACTATGATGGACTACAGGGCGCGCCAGCACATGGCCTGGGTGTTCCCCCTAATGGCAAGACTGTTTGGGCTACCAGCAAGGTCTATAGCCATGCCTATGTATACTCTCTGCCTGAACTGGAACCGGTTGGCAAAATTTTTGTTGGGCAGCATCCGGAATGGATTACTTTTACCCCGGATGGCAAAACCGCCTATATTGGCGCAGCGGGCGACCACGTGACCTATGCGGTGGATGTGGAGCGCATGGAAACAGTAGCTGTGATTCCAGTGGGCCAGGTACCCAAGCGTGTTGGCACCGTGTTAATGGCGGTAGACTAGCAGCCAGGACTGCTGATCACTCGAGTTATCGCCATGACCAGGGTAGTCAGGGAAGAACCACCGTGATGTCGAGGCTGTAATCCCCCGTCTCTTCTTCAAAGGAACTACTAACACCTATCCAGTAGGTGCCGGGGGGCAGTAGTTGCTGGATGCGGGAATCGAAGCTGAATGCGGACCGGTCGTCGTTCTCCAGGACCAGACTGCCCAAAGATTGATCGGGCAATATCTCCACCACCAGCAGGTAGGTGTCGAGTTGGGATGAGCTCAGGTCGAACTGCAGATTGGTGGTGTTCACCACGTCTAATTGATATAGATCCAGGAAACTTTTTGCAAACAGAAAATCAGTACTGCTGAGACTGCCCCTGATTTGCGGATTCGGATTAATCTGAACCTCGGCGTCGTAGATGGATTGAAATATCTCAAATGACGGTGTGGTACTACTGGTAGAGGCCACCATCGAGACAGCGTAATCTCCCACCTCACCGACACCGGCACTACTGGCGCCCAGCCAATAGGTGCCAGCCTGTATGTTTGTAGTGATGCGGGAATTGCGGCCGGGGCCGGAATCGTCATCGACAAAGGTAAAGGCGTCTATGATGTCCTGTGTCGAACTCACCCGGACCAGATACAGGAAAGTATCGATTGTGTTGGAACTAAGTTGTATATCGACGGTGGAATCGTTGACAAACGTAAATTGGTAAATGTCGAGTAAGCGGCCATCCAGGTCTGCATCCGTGTTGGCTAGGGCGCCGCTAAAATTGACCGTGTCAGCGGGGCCACTTAGCTCAGAATTTCTAGGCAGGCTGACATCGATTCCATAAATAGTGCTCAGTGTGGCACCCCCGCCATAAATAAAATTCGCACCAGCAATATCATCCGCCTGCAGGGAATCGATCTCGCTGGTGAAGGGCTGCATGATGGCTTCGATGTCCGCACTGACATGGGTCATACCAAGTGCATGGCCAAGTTCATGCAGGGCGGTTCGCTCAAATTCGGCGGTGTTATCGAAGCGTAGTGGTCCGCCATAAACGTCCCAGGTTTCGTTGTTGTTAAAGACAATATCTGCATCGGTAATATTGAATCCGCCGGTACATTCCGGGTTCAGGCAAACACCGGCGGTGAGAGTGACGGCTAACACATTTTCATTGAATTCGGTGCCGCAGACTGTGTCGGTAAAATCCACACCGGTGGTGTCGTCACCAAAACCCGATGGCCCGCCACGGTCGATACAGGGATCCAAAAATTCATTCACCAATAAAAATTCGAAATCCGTTGCGTCGGTCCATGCATCCATGGACCGAATGAAGGCTTCATTCCAGGTGGTGCCGCTGGGCGAGGCACCGTTAATATCTACATGAAAGGTGGCCTGGGCAAATTCCTAGAAATTGCCTGTGAGTTCGAAGGCGTGATTGGTCGGCGCCCAGAACAGCAATAGCAGGGAGATTGTTGCATATTTAATCAAGGACTCTCTGGTTCTCCATGAGATCCTGAATTCTTGCCTTGAATTCATCAACCGAGAGTGCCCGCCTTATCAATATGGGGCTGGATTCCGTGGTCACTCCTGCAGCGGCATCACCGCCACCCTGAATAAGCGCTTGCGGTTTTTTTATTGCCAAAGGAATCCCGGATACACTCTGTATTTCGGTGACGGGTTTTTCGTGTGCTGTGCTAATCTTACGCTCGCCATCGTCGTCGACGATGATGAAGTGACCCTGTGACCAACCCAGTAGAGGATTGATCAAATCCCGACTGGTGGACTCGACGAAATAAATTCCCTGTTCCCCCATTTGCGGAATTTTTAGTCCGCTGACCTGTACGATGCGGCCCTCGAATGCACCGCCCATGAATTTGAGTTCAATCGATGCTGCGTCGTAGTCGCCTTTCATTACATCGACAACGTTAAAGGTGACGTAGGTGCTAATGATGCCACTGCGGCTGTCTTCCCGGGTTTCGGTGACAACCACCTCACCCTCAAAGATAAATTCGGCGTCGGCAGTAAGTTGATCGATATCGATTCCGAGTATAGTCGTGGCGACGATATCCGCAGTCACTATCAGCAGGCAGGTGCAAACCAGGCAACAGGCCAGGAGTCGGCGCACAGGTGTGCGGCGAATGGCCGGGACGAGTGGAGGTCTATGGCTGGATTCTGCCGTATCCCGGCCAGGCCCGGCATTTGATGGTTGAATCATGAGGTGTTCTCCCACTGAGTCGATCGGATCAGTATAGAGCAGCCCCCTAATCAAGCATAGGGACAGAGATACAGGACCAAGGACAGGCGACACCGCTTATTTATTCCCGGGGAACGGTCAATCTTCGAGTACTGGCGCAGAAAGTTGCAATAAGGTGATCAATGGGCCTAACTGCTGCGCCCGAACAACCAGATCCGGAGATAATATCAATGCCATTGCCGGTTAATAACGCCTAATTCACGGTTTCGACTACCGATCGCTCTGAAATAGAAGCGTACTGCAGCGTGCTGCGTGTGCTTACTTCACTGGTATCGGGGCTTGTGGGTAGTATGCTCGACGCTTCGCATACCTGAATTATCGAGGCTCCCCAATAATAAAAAATGCAGTCTAACAGTTTCGCCAACATCATTTCCGGGTCCCTCCTCGCGCTGGTAAACATATCGGTTGCTGTGTCTGTTGCCGCCTTACTGTTTGCCCAGACCGATCCACGACTAATGGTGCCGGGTATCGCTGTTTTACTCATGGGTACCCTGGTCACAGGCCTGGGCGGTTCCCTCTTTAGTGATCACAAGGCCGTCATCTGTTCGCCCCGCAATGGATTGGTGCCCGTTTTTGCGGTCATGGTGAGTAGTATCTACATCAGTTTTGATTCCCAGTACTCCATTGCTGCCGAGGCCACCATCATCGCCGCCATCATGGTTAGCACGGTGGTTGTTGGCCTGTTCCTGTTGTTGCTGGGTCGGTTGAAGTTGGGAAATCTGGTTCGCTACATTCCCTATCCCGTCACCGGGGGGTTTTTTGCCGGCATTGGCTATATCTTCATCCAGGGTGGTTTAACTGTTGCTGGCGGTGAACAACCCAGCTTCGAAGCCGTTTCAAATTCGGAATTTATTCAACTGGTTACACCGGCGGTGGCATTGGCCCTGTGTCTCATCATGGGCAAGATGTTTAGAGATAATGCCCTCTCGGTGCCAGCTATCTTGTTCGCCGCCGGGCTAATTTTTTATGCCGTGCTGTTCCTGAACGAAATCGGCCTGGATGAAGCCGCGGCCAATGGTCAGCTGCCGGCGATCGAATCTACCGGTTCATTGATTCCGGTTTTTAATTGGGACTATGTACAAGAAATCAGATGGATGGTGATCATGGAACAGGCCGATAGCATCGTAGTAGTGGCACTGCTGTGTTCCGTGATGCTGCTGTTGGATGTCTCCGGGATCGAACTGCTCGCTCAGAAAGACCTGAATCCGGATCACGAACTCCAGGTGATGGGTTACACCAATGTAGTCAACGGGGCTCTGGGTGGCTTCCCTGGTGTCCACGATGTTTCGGATACGGCGCTGGTAGAGACGCTGGGTGGCAAGGGTCGCCTCACCGGGTTTATTTATTCGACCTTGATGGTTGCTGCGATATTGGCGGGTGCGGAATTCATGAAAATCGTGCCCACCTTTCTTCTGGGCGGACTGCTAATTTATGTGGGCCTGGAATTTCTGATCGACTGGGTGTGGAAGGCTCGCGACGAATTGCCGCTGTCCGATTACGTCGTCGTTATCCTCATTTTGATCGTAATTATTCTCTCGGATATATTGAAAGGGGTTACTTTTGGATTCTTTGTCGCGATTATTCTTTTCGTGGTGAATTATTCCAAGCTCAGTGTAATCAAGATTGAAACCAATGGCAGTGATCATGCCAGTAATGTTGATCGTGATCTGGAAACGCGGGAGCTATTAAACAAGGAAGGCAATCGTGTTCTGATTCTTGTTCTTCAGGGATTCATCTTTTTCGGTACGGCGGATAAATTAATTACCTCAATTCGTAATCGTATCAAGGACCCGGAGGCGTACAAGGTTGATTTCCTGGTGCTGGATTTTCATCATGTAAGCCAGTTGGACACTTCTGCGATCATTACCTTTTCCAAATTGGCGCAGCTCAGCGACCGGGAAGGATTTCACATTGTAATCAGCGGCGCCGATGATGGTTCGCTCAAACAACTGGTGAAGCATGGGTTCTTTACATTTGGAGATCAGGAGTGGAAAAGAGTTTACAAGGAGCAGTTGGATACTGCTGTGGATTGGTGCGAGCGCAGCATTCTGGCGGATTTGAAGATTGATACCGGCGAGCATAAGCTGGCCCTGGCAGATGTGCTGGGCCGTATCGCCTACGAAGAAAGTGATGTTAAATTGCTCTCGGACTTTTTCGTGACCGAGAATCGCAAGGCGGGCGAATATCTCTTCAATGAAGGTGACAAGGGTGAGAGCTTATACTTCGTTGGCTCCGGGACCGTGCTGGTGGTCTTGAAGGCGCTCAATCAGAAAGAGCGCATCTTGCGGAAGTACAAGTCGGGAGCGATTCTGGGTGAGATGGCGATCTATACAGGCGAGAATAGAACCGCGAGTGTGAGAATAGAAGAAGATGCGCAGCTGTTCAGACTGGATAAAGAAAAGCTGGAAGAAATGTCACGTAAATTTCCAGCTTCTACCGCGGCCCTGCACACATATATCGTTCGCGTGCTCGCCGAGAGATTGGGTCGGGCCAACCGTAATCTGAGCCGATACATCTAATCTTCTGGTGCAGACGTCTTTTGAGCCCGGTTGAAGATTTTCTCAATGCGTTTTCCGTTAATGCTATCGACCCGGGAATTCAAATTAAACGGGCTTAGCCGTGGCGTAGTAACCAGGTCTGATGAATTTTTCGACTACGTTGAAAATCTTTGTCCAGGCTTGCCCGGGTGTAATCTTTTAGCTCATAGGATGCGGACACCACATCATCCAATTTGAAATTGCGTTTGTTTGCAGAAAAGATAAGCAGCCCGTTTTTATCGAGCTTCTTCATCGCATTCTTAATGAGTGAGACATGATCTCGCTGGATGTCCAAAATATTGTCGGTACTTTTCGAGTTGGAAAAGGTGGGCGGGTCCAGGAAAATCAGATCGAAAAGCGTAGCGCCCGACTCCAGGTAGGCCATGCAATCCTCTCGCTTGAGCCGGTGCTGTTTCCCGCCGATGCCGTTAAGACTATAATTTTTCCGCGCCCAATCCAGGTAAGTATTGGAAAGATCGATGCTGAGGCTTGAGGCTGCGCCACCCAGGGCGGCGTGAACGCTGGCGGTAGCGGTGTAACAAAACAGATTGAGGAATCGTTTGTTGCGCGCATTCTCATAGATAAATCTTCGCATTGGCCGGTGATCCAGAAACAGTCCAGTATCGAGATAGTCGTGCAGGTTAACCAGGAATCTGGCCTCGCCTTCGAGCACCACAAAATCCTGACGGTGTTTGTCCCGATATTCATTCAAGGCCTGGTACTGCTGTTTTCCGCGCTGCCGCTGACGGGTTTTCATGACGATAAGGTCGGATGAGATGTTCAAGGCCTGTTGCACTGCTGCCCGTGCCTGCTCCCGGCGCAGAGAGACCTTGGCTTCGTCGATGGAGGCAGGTGGTTGATATTCCTGCATGTGGACGAAACGGCCGTAGCAGTCGATGGCAAAGGCATACTCTGGTAAGTCGGCGTCATAAAGCCGGTAACATTGTAGATTCTGTTGCCTGGCCCATTTGCCAATGCTGCGCTGATTCTTCCGCAGCCGATTGACGAGCATAGCGGATCCTTGGTCGTGGAGAGGTGGATCGGTTTTATTTGAATCGTTCATGGTTGGTCTATGTTTACTAGAATGCCCGCATCAACAGAATAGGAGGAATCTATTTTACCTGAAAATAGAAGGTCAGGAGAGCATCCCCTAAGCCACCGGCTGATCTGTGGGACCCACAAAGATCTGCACAAGATGATGGAGGTGGGCAGTTTCAGAGAAGATCTATTCTACCGGATCAATATTTTTCCAATTGTCATGCCACCACTGTCCGAGCGCGTATCCGATATTCCTCAATTGGCCAGGGCCCGACTCACAAAGCTGGATCCCGGAAAAAACTACCGCTTGAGCGATTCCGCAATCCCCTTCCTCAGGCTAATAGAGTATCGGGGAAATATCAGAGAGTTACGGGATATATTGAACCGCGCCATGGTCATGTCAGACACGGATGAACTGGATCACGTGGCGATCGAGCTCGCTCTGCCTGAAACAGGCTGTGTTTGATGCGCGCGGGCATATGACGACAATCCAGGGTTGGGTTTCGCGTTACACCGAATCCTGATGGGTTTATCTAAACAGGCTTAGATCAATACTATCCGCCATCAGTTTGTAGCCCATATCGTTTGGATGCAGATTATCCTCCGTCAGCGCAGGCAGGATGCGGGACGGGTTAGCGGGATCTTGCACAGCTTTTTCGAAATCGATAATGCCGTCGAAGGCGCCAGCGTTGCGGATAAATTCATTCACCTCCTGTCGCACCAATTCACCCGCTGGCGTAAAATAAACCGCCCCTTCATAAGGGGTGAGGGTGGCGCCTATAATTTTGATGCCGCGGGCGTGGGCTCGAGCGATAATTTGCTTGTATCCCGCAATAATCTGCGCCGCAGGGGTCGGCGCGCGACCGGCCATGGAAGCCATGCCGATATCGTTGATGCCTTCCATCAAGACCATGTGGGTGACACCGGCGAGCGCCAGCACATCGCGCTCGAATCGGGCCTGCAAATTTTGTCCGAACAGACTGTTGTCTTCCGTTGTTACCTGATTGCCACTAATGCCGGCATTGAGCACGGCATATTTGCCGGTATCGGAATCCCTAAACAGCCGTCGTGCAAAATGATTGGGCCAGCGCTGATTGCCACTGTCAGTTGAACCCCAGCCATCGGTGATGGAATCTCCAACCATCGCGATGGCGGAAACAGAGTCGCTATTGATCACATCGATCGCCGTTAATAAATTCCAGGCAGTTGTCTCTGCCTCGATTGGTAAATTTATGCTCGCCACATGATTGCCGGATTCGGAGATGTAATTGGTCTGGTTTGCTAGTGCGTGGGCCGTGAGGAAGCCGCTATTCTCGGGCAGGTAGAGACTGACAGTCAGGTTCGTGAGTTCCGGCACCATGAAGTCGATGGGGTCGCTGATGACCGTTGCGCCTCGCGGGATAATGACTTCGGCCTGGCCACCGAAGCGCAAGCTCTGGCTGCTGCCAGGACGGATAGAGGCGCCCTCGGCATGCAGAGCAACCGAGGCCGCAGCAATTTTCATGGCCCGATCGCCGTGGGTGTTGGAAAGGCGCAGCCGCAAACTGCTGCCACCGACACTGGTATGAACGATCAGGCGCAGGGTCTGATCTTCTACTGTCGCTGGATCCGCTGAAGAATTGGCCACGGTGCTGGGGCTGGTCGCCCAGGTAGAAACCCATCTGGCATCGCCGTGTTCCTGGGCCGATAGCTCGACGCCCGACAGGCTGATCGATACCAGCAGGACTAGAACCAGATGCAGTATGGATTTGCTAAACAATTTGTCTTTTAGATGTGAGGACATGGGAGTACCTGCGCAGTTGTATTTTTATCGGCTTCGAGTAAATCACAGATCGCCCAAAATGAGAATCCAAAACCACTAGAAGTTGAGGAGCTATAGTCTTGTGTAGTTTGCTTGATGAAGTTCAGTGACAGCGCGCTGCGCTGGCGTATCCTTCCGCCTCAGCAGCTTGCACCCCTCCTCGGTGCCCTCCCTCTGTCACTCGGTGCTACGCTTTAATTGCTGATGCAGAAGGATACGCCATCCCATCGCTTGGATGTTCATCGTAGAACCTTAGCGTAATTGAACTAATAGCTTCTTTTTCTGCGAAGTGGGACTACAGTGCTAACATGCTGGCTCGCAAGGCTGCGCTGAGCCGTCTACGGGAATTGAGAGAGAGGAAGTTATGGATTTGTTGCCGGCCATAGAAATGGAATCGCCCAAGGGAGCCGAAGTCGATGCCTCGGTGATCTGGTTACACGGATTGGGAGCCGATGGCGGCGATTTTGCACCCCTGGTCCCGCAGCTCGATTTGTCAGATCAGTTCGGCATCCGATTTATCTTTCCCCATGCACCCTCTATCCCCGTCAGCATCAACAATGGCTATGTTATGCCGGCCTGGTATGACATCAAACAGATGGATATCGATCGCCACGTGGATGAAGAACAATTGAGGCAGTCGGCTCGTTGGGTACATCAGCTGATTGATAGGGAAGTCGAACGGGGCGTGGACAGCAGGCGTATCATTATCGCCGGTTTCTCCCAGGGTGGGGCAGTTACCTATGAGGCGGCACTGACCTATCCACAGGCGTTGGCTGGAATTATGGCCCTGTCCAGCTACTTCGCCACCGCAGACAGCATCGAGATCGACCCCATCCAGAACCAGATTCCCATCATGATCTGTCATGGCAGTCTGGATCCGGTATTGCCCGAGTCCCTCGGCCGCAAGAGCCTTGAAACCCTGGAATCCCACGGCTTTAAACCGCAATACTATAGTTATGCCATGGAACATGCAGTCTGTCCCCAGGAGATCACCGATATCGCAGCCTGGATTAGATCTGTCCTCGACTAGCGTGTCTCAAGCAGCCCTGAACCAGGTGGCAAAACCTCTGCCAAAACAAAAACCAAGCAACTGTTGACCTTAGACCTGACTCTAAGGTTTATAATGGTGCTGATTCGGTCAGAAGGCCGTTGTTTCGAGAAAACCAGTAAGAGGTTTCCTATGCTAAAGATCAGTGAATTATCCGCCAGGACCGGGCTTTCTACGCACACGCTGCGCTACTATGAAAAGCACGGTCTCATCAGCGCCAGTGAGCGCTCCGAGGCCGGTTATCGCTATTACAGCGACACCGATGTACGGCGGGTAGAATTCGTCCGCACCGCACGCCACATCGGATTCTCACTGAACGACATCTCGGATTTGCTCTCCATCCGGCTAGACAAGAGCCGTCATAGTTGCCAGGAAGTCACGGATATTACCGAGGCGAAACTCGCGGAAGTGAACGCCCGCATAGCCGAATTACAATCCATGCGGCAGACGCTACAAATCCTACTGGATAGTTGCTGTGGTGGACCCGAAAGCGCCACCCACTGCTCGATCATGGAAGCGCTGGAGGCAGAACAGGAAGCAGAAGTGGAGAAAGATCGGCGCTTGGGGAGTGATGCTAGATGAACCTACTCAACATTTTCTGGAACCTCGTCATCGAAAGTGCGCCGTGGTTGCTGATCGGCTACTTACTCGCCGGCATCATCAAGCAGGTGATCCCCAGTCGGTGGATACAGAGCCAACTCGCCAAACCTGGCCTGCTGTCAATCGTAAAAGGTGCAGTTATCGGTGCACCGCTGCCGCTTTGCTCCTGTGGTGTCATTCCCACCGCCCTGGCGATCCGGAAAGCGGGTGCCTCAAGAGGCGCCACTGCTTCCTTTTTAGTGGCAACACCGGAAACCGGCGTAGATTCCATCTCCTTTTCCTATGCCATCCTCGGGCCGGTATTTGCAATCGCCCGACCTGTCAGTGCATTGATGAGCGCGGTGGTAGCGGGGGTGCTGGTCAATGCTTCCGACACCCAGGATGTGCTCGAAGCATCCGCCTCGAGTACGGGTCCCTGCTGTGGAGGCAAGAAAGAAGAGCCAGTTAGCCAGGCCAGCCTCGGCCAGAAATTGATGAGTGCCGTTCAATACGGCTACGGCAGAATGATTTCAGATACGGCCAAGTGGCTGGTCATCGGCCTGGTAGCGGCTGCGGTGATCACTGCGGTGGTACCGCAATCGTTCTTCTTGCAATGGGGGGACGGTGTTGTTGCCATGCTGGTGATGGTGTTGGTTGGCCTGCCCATGTACATCTGTGCAACGGCGTCTACGCCGGTGGCGGCCGGTCTGCTGTTCGCCGGTGTGTCCCCGGGGGCGGCGCTGGTGTTCATGCTCACCGGGCCCGCCACCAACATTGCGACCATGGGTGTGATCAGAGAGCAGTTGGGCGGTCGCGCACTGACAGCTTATCTGGTCGGTGTCATCGGCACGGCGATTGTTTGCGGTCTCGCGCTGAATGAATTTTACCAGGCCTTTGGCTGGTCATTGCAGATAACCATGCAGGCGCATGGGGAATCCTATGCGCTGTGGCAGCAGTTGACGGCGATTCTCTTATCGGTGCTGGTATTGCGGGTCTGGGTACAGCCTCTGCTGCAAAGAAAACCGAAGCTGGCGGAAGCGCTGCCGGATTAAGCAGGTGCATTCTTGATGACATGGTGATTCGCGACCTGGTGATCCGCGTCGAGATAGAAAACCTGATCGGCCTTGCCGGGGAGAGACTGAAGACAGTGGCGGGTCAGTCTTTCGAAATGCGCGAGAAAACGCTCCAATTGTTCGCCGTTCATGATCCCCCTGCTACTACCCGAGCGCTTCGACCGTGCCGCCAGCTTCACTTCCTGCAGGCTGCGCCAGGATTTTACTTGTTCAAAAGCGGGCGCTTTCAACAGGATCAAGTGGTCGATACAGGCGAACCATCGCTGATAGCTGCCCCCTAATTGCGCATTGGCATAGCCTCGCCACAGTCCTTCACCATCCTCGTTTTCTTCGAGCGCATTCACGGCCGTTTCCAACTCGGAATCCAATTGTGGTTCTGCCCCCAGGAACCAGCCTTCGATAATGATGAGGTCGGCTCTGCCTCCGAAACCTGGCCATGTGTCGACGGCGAACAGATCATCGATCGCCTTGTCGAATCGTGGCAATTGGATTACCGAGCCGTCAGTTGCTGCTCGCAGGGCGTCTATGGTTGCGATGGCAAGCGCGGTATCGTGAGTGCCCGGCACCCCCCGGGTCGCCAGCAGGGGATGAATATCTGCCGCCAGTCGCTGTCGTTGCGCCCGCGACAGGTAGAAATCATCCATGCAGAGGTTGGCGATTCTCCTGCCTCGGCTTGTCAGAACCACCTCGATGAGTTTGGCGAGGGTGGACTTGCCGGTGCCCTGCGCGCCACTTATTCCGAGCACCATTGTTGCCGCGGGAGGTCCACTGGCAGCTTCTGTAAGCTGATATTCCAGCCGGTCGATCAAAGGCAGAAACCAATTGTGTGCGTCTAGGGCGTAACTATCCGGCAAGCCCTCATCAACGAGAAAGTTCGCCAGGGTGAATTCGTTGCTTGCTGTCATCGTCTAGGGGTCGAAATCGCACTGGTGTGAACGGCTAAGTATCCCATTGCAGGAGGACAAAAAACACCTCGACTGTAGCAGGTGGGATGGCCGATTGAATTTGCCGACAAAGCCAATTCGCTGTGATAGGATTCTTGACACGCAGTCCACCGCAACATTGGTATCTACAATGCCACGCCAATATTGTCAGCCTGATTTATTCACCTGATTTAGATTATTACGAAGCATGACCTCTTCACTATTGCCGGAAAGACCGCTGTCAATTTCGCCGACCCTGGCTTCTACCATAGGTCTGGAGGAGGCGGTCATGCTGCAGGTGCTTGCGGAGCTGATAAACCACGGAGCGACAGTAAAACGCCCACAGGCGAAAAATCTCGACTGGCTGGAACTGGATGATGCTAAGTTACAAGATGCCTTTCCATTTTGGGCGCCGGTTGACATCAGGCGGGTGCAAGCCAGTTTGCAGAATCTGGGCCTGTTGCTGATCGACCCGGACACACAAGCTTCCAGCAATTATTTTTTTGCCATCGATGAGGCCAGCGATGAGGATGCCGCGTCCACGAAAACAAGGCCATCGCAGCCGGGCCCTGCGGCGATCGCTACCGGCACAGCATCACTGATGCCGCCGAACTGGCAACCGGATGACGGCTGGATGCAGCAATGTAAGCAACAGGGAATACCGGAACCCTTTGCCCGTTCGCTGGTGACGGAATTTGTGGCCTACTGGCGAGAACGTGGACAGGCGCGGTTCTCCTGGGGTAGCGCCTTCTGCAAACACGCATTGAAGCAATGGCGGGAAGAGCAGTCGCGAAAGGGTGCCTACGAGTTGGCCAGCGTCATGGACGCCGAGTGGCAACCGAATGCCGATGCGGTGGGCATCCTCGAGATTGCTGGTGTCAATCCAAGCTTTATCGAGGACGCGATTCCAGAATTTGTCTTGTATTGGCGCGAACGGGGGATGGTGAATGGTGCCTGGAACACGAAGTTTATCGAGCACATCAGACGGCAGTGGGCGAAATTTTCAGCGTCGTTTGCCTATGATGACATACCGAGGCCGATTAGTGCTGACTGGCAGCCCAGTGCCGACTTTTATGAAATACTACAGCTGGCAGAAATCGAAGCGGATTATGCCAGGCGTAAGATTCCTGAGTTCGTCATGTACTGGAAAGACAGTCAACAGGTCAAGCCTTCATGGAATACGACGTTTCTCCAGTTCATAAAGCAGGATTGGGCAAGGCAATTAAAGCAGTTGGATAACGCGGACAAAACCCATGCAGAAGATCAAACCCTTGCTGGATCTAACCAGCAAAAAATTAGAGAAAAATTCCAGAAAATCGCCGACAGAAGTTGGGCAGAATAAACCCGCGCCCGCGGTCATGACCGTCGGTGTTGCCGAGCCGGAAGCGAATTTTGACGATGAGGACGGCATGGATCATGTCGACGCTATCAACCAGATCTTCGCGGAGTTCGAATTTGCCTACCACAACCAGTTTCACAAGGCCTTCGCCGAGACGGAGAGCCTGGTCATCGCGAAGAAATATTGGCTCAGTAGCCTGGAAAATTTCGCGCCGCTGCAGATCGTTCAAGCGGCGAAGCAGGTAATCAGGAGCCAGGATTATTTGCCGTCTATTGCCGCCCTGGTGCGGGCCTGTGAGCAGGGTCTGGATCTCTTTGGCCTGCTCCCTGCCAGGCAGGCCTATCTGGAAGCCTGTGGGGCGCCACCACCGAAACGTGAATTTCACTGGAGTCACGCGGCGGTCTACCATGCCGGCCAGGCAAGCGGCTGGTATCTGCTGGCTAACACCGCGGAAGCCACGGCGTTTCCCGTGTTCGACTACAACTATGCGCTCCTATGCCAGCGGGTCATCCGGGGCGAAACCCTGAGTATTGAGTTGCCCACACCCCTGCCCAAAAAAATCGAGCGCAAACTGGATAAGGCAGAAACCAAGGCGCGTCTCGCCATGCTCAGAGATGAGCTAGGTTTGTAGTCAGTCTCTGTCCCTGAGATATCCCTGGAAAGTATCTAGCTAAATCAAAAATTTCTGTATAAAAAAGACCCGGCCATCTTGCCGGGTTTGGCCGAACGTATGTGTCGTTTGTCCGCGAATTCGAGTTGCCTAGTCCCCTTGCGCACAATCTGGCCATGCTTATATCCTTCAGTTTAGACAGGTTAAGCAAGGACTGTCTGAGCCGCAGGCGAGTTTCCGCAGCGCTGAAAAAATGGAAGCGCGAATGGTCGCAAGGAAAGTAGGGTGGAGGATTTTCGCCGGGAAAGTATCTTAAGAACGGAGCACCGTAACTCACCACCATAGCCTTCACTCAGCGGAGTAACCAAGCCACTCTTTTTGAGCTAAATTTGTTTGATTTAGCTAGATACTTTCTAGGGATATCTCCGAGACAGACATGGTTTCTGGCTACAAAGTCGGAATCAGGTGCTTAGTTTCCTGTACTTGATGCGGGTTGGTTGCGCGCCATCACCGAGACGTTTCCTGCGGTCGAGTTCGTAGTCCGAGTAATTGCCTTGGTGCCACCGCACCTGACTATCGCCTTCGAATGCGAGGATATGGGTGCAGATGCGGTCGAGAAACCAGCGATCGTGTGATACCACGATCACACAGCCTGGGAATGCCAGCAGGCCTTCCTCCAGGGCGCGAAGGGTTTCTACATCCAGGTCGTTGGTCGGTTCGTCGAGCAACAGCACATTGGCTCCCCGCCTTAGCAGTTTAGCCATGTGCAGTCGATTACGTTCACCACCGGAGAGGTCTTTGACGAATTTCTGCTGATCGCCGCCCCTGAAATTGAAGCGGCTGGCATAGGCGCGGGAAGATATCTCGTATTTGCCAATTTTCAACATCTCCTGGCCGTCGGACAATTCTTCCCAGACGGTGTGGTCACCGTTTAGCTGGTCGCGACTCTGGTCCACATAGGCCAGATCTACCGTGTCACCGATGTTTATGGAGCCACTATCTGCCTGTTCGCGGCCAATCAGCATGCGCAGAAAAGTCGTCTTGCCGGCGCCGTTGCCGCCGATAATGCCGACGATGCTGCCCTTGGGGATGCTGAAACTCAAGTCATTGATCAGGCTGACATCACCAAAGCTCTTGCTCAGATGCTTGACTTCAATCACCTTGTCGCCAAGCCGGGTGCCAGGCGGGATGTATAGCTCCGAGGTCTCGTTGCGCTGCTGGAAGTCTTGCGAGTTAAGCTCCTCGAATCTAGCGATACGGGCCTTGCTCTTGGACTGCCGTCCCTTGGGATTGGCGCGTACCCACTCCAGCTCCGACTTGATACTGCGCTCGTGGGCTGCCTGGTGTTTCGCCTCCGTATGGAGACGTTTTCCCTTGGCTTCCAGCCAGGCGCTGTAGTTACCTTCATAAGGGATACCGTATCCGCGGTCCAGCTCCAGAATCCAGCCGGCGGCATTGTCGAGGAAATAGCGGTCGTGGGTTATCGCTACCACGGTGCCCGGATATTCCTGCAAGAACCTTTCCAGCCATGCTACGCTCTCCGCGTCGAGGTGGTTGGTGGGTTCATCCAGTAGCAGCATATCGGGTTTCGACAATAGCAGGCGGCACAGTGCAATCCGCCGTTTTTCGCCACCCGATAGATGGGCCACCTCTGCCTCCCACGGTGGCAGGCGCAGGGCATCGGCCGCACGCTCCAGAATGCGCTCTACTTCCCAGCCATCTACGGCATCGATCTTGTCCTGCAACTCACCCTGTTGCTGCAGTAATTCGTTCATCTCCTCATCGCTCATGGGTTCGGCGAACTTGTCGCTGATCGCGTTAAATGCATCAACCAGGTCGATGGTGTCTTTGATGCCCTGCTGTACATTCCCCCGCACATCGCAGGACTCATCCAGCACCGGCTCCTGGGGCAGGAATCCAATTTTGATATCCGGCTGCGCTCTGGCGTCGCCGTTAAATTCCTTATCCAGACCAGCCATGATCCTGAGCAGGGTAGATTTCCCCGAGCCATTGAGTCCCAACACACCAATCTTGGCACCGGGGAAAAATGACAGTGAGATATCTTTCAGTATCTCCCGTTTAGGTGGTACGACTTTGCTAACCCGATGCATGGTGTAAACAAATTGAGCCATTCTATTACTTCCCGAAGTTGCACAAAATTCCGGTCGCTATTATGGCATAGCAGGCAGGCCCTGGTGATACTCCCGAGGCTTCCCCGATTATTGATGTTCAATGCGCAGGCATCATGTAGAATAGCGCCTTCGAAAATCCCCATCATGCAAGTTCATTGCTTACTATCCGGAGTACTCGATGTTTAATAGCGATGTCAGCCTGTCTGAGTTCGATCCAGAAATCAGCGCAGCCATCGAAGCAGAAAATATCCGTCAGGAACAACATATTGAATTGATCGCGTCTGAAAACTATACCAGCCCACTGGTATTGTCGGTTCAGGGAACGGTGCTGACTAACAAATATGCCGAAGGCTATCCGGGCAAACGCTATTATGGTGGTTGTGAGCATGTGGACGTGGTCGAGTCCCTGGCCATTTCCAGGGCCCGGGCTTTGTTCGATGCCGACTATGCCAACGTGCAGCCCCACTCCGGTTCTCAGGCCAACGCGGCCGTTTATATGGCCTTGTTAAAACCGGGCGACACGGTACTGGGAATGAGCCTGGCAGACGGTGGACATCTCACCCATGGTGCCGGCGTGAGTTTTTCGGGTCGAATTTACAATGCGGTTCAATACGGCCTCAACAAGGACACCGGAGAAATTGATTACGATCAGGTCGATGCCCTGGCGCAGGAGCACAAGCCGAAGATGATCATGGCCGGATTCTCGGCCTATTCCAGGGTGGTGGACTGGAACCGATTTCGCGAGATCGCGGACAGCGTTGGCGCTTACTTCGTCGTGGATATGGCACACGTCGCCGGTCTGATAGCGGCGGATGTGTATCCGAGCCCGGTAAACATTGCCGATGTCACCACCTCCACTACTCACAAGACCTTGCGTGGACCCAGGGGCGGGTTAATTCTAGCGCGGGCAAATCCGGAATTGGAGAAGAAGCTTAATTTTGCTGTGTTCCCGGAAAGCCAGGGCGGACCACTAATGCATGTAATCGCCGCTAAGGCCGTGTGCTTCCTCGAAGCCATGAGTGAAGACTTCAAGTCTTATCAACGGCAGGTATTACAAAATGCCAGGGTCATGGCCCAGGGTTTTATTGATCGCGGCTATGATGTTATATCCAATGGTACCGATGACCACTTGTTTCTGCTGAGTCTTATCAAGCAGGGCATCACCGGTAAGGATGCGGACGCAGCCCTGGGGCGGGCAAATATTACAGTTAACAAGAACGCGGTACCAAATGACCCCAAGCCACCGTTTGTAACCAGTGGCTTGCGCATTGGTTCTCCAGCCATTACTACTCGCGGACTTAAAGAAACCCAGACCGCGGAGCTGACTATCTGGATGTGTGATATTCTCGATGATCTGGACAACGATGCCAGGATCATGGAAGTCCAGAAAAAGGTGATTGATCTTTGTTCCAGCTATCCGGTCTATCAGCAATTATAAACACCTTGCTGAAGCCTTCATAGCCGGATAAACAGATAATACAGAACGATAGGTATTTTATGCATTGTCCTTTTTGCGGTGCCTTCGACACCAAGGTAATTGATTCAAGACTGGTTGCTGAAGGTAATCATGTGCGCAGACGGCGCGAATGTATTACTTGCGAAGACAGATTTACTACTTACGAATCTGCTGAACTGGTTATGCCTCGTATCATCAAGCAAAATGGTATTCGAGAACCGTTCAATGAAGATAAGCTTCTGGCTGGGTTTAACAAGGCGCTGGAAAAAAGACCGGTCAGTACCGAGAAGGTGGAAGAAGCAATTGGTCGCATTAAGGCTAACCTGCGTTCTACGGGTGAGCGTGAAATTCAGTCTCGTGCTGTGGGTGAGCAGGTGATGAAGGAATTACGTGAACTGGACGAGGTGGCCTTTGTTCGTTTCGCCTCTGTTTATCGCAGCTTTAAGGACCTCGATGAATTTCGCCAGGAAATCGATCGTCTCTCCCAGGATAGTTCCAAAGAAAGCCCAAAATAGTCCCGCTAACCCGGCTCTGGTAGTATGTGAAACCAAGGCATCACTGTATTATTCAGGGGTGCCCTAACTACCAGCGTTAGGGAGCGCACGGTTTCATGCAAACTCTCTCCAACAATGAGCTAAACGAAGCGAATATTGACTGGCCGGTTAATATGCGGCGAGCAATTGAGCTTGCTTGCAACGTCATTACGGCGACACCGAACCCGCGCGTGGGTTGTGTCCTGGTTAAAGACGGTGTGGTTATAGGCGAGGGCTGGCATGCGGCAGCGGGTGAAGATCATGCCGAGGTCATGGCGCTGAATAATGCCGGTGAGCGAGCCCATGGCGCCACCGCGTTGGTAAGTCTCGAACCCTGTTCACACACCGGACGCACCGGACCCTGCACCGATGCCCTGCTTGAGGCCGGTGTCGCCGAAGTTGTCATTGCTGGCATCGACCCCGATCCCAAAGTTTCGGGTAAGGGTGTAGCGGCGCTTGAGGGGGCGGGTATTGCCGTCGTGCACCTGGTCGATTTTGAAGGCGCGGCGAGGGCAATAAACCCCGGCTACATCAAGCGACAGCAACTCGGACTCCCCTACGTGTGTTGCAAACTGGCTATGAGCCTCGATGGTCGTACTGCCCTGGCCAATGGTGAGAGCAAGTGGATAAGTTCAGCGGCAGCCCGAGCCGATGTGCAAAAACAGCGGGCGCGCAGCAGCGCCATAGTGACAGGAATAGGCACGGTGTTGGCGGACGACCCGTCGCTAAACCTGCGGGGGGAAGAACTCGATCTCGATCCAGAATCCAGGGCACACAACAAAATGTCTTTGGCCCGGCAGCCTTTACGGGTTGTGCTCGATAGTCATTTACGCACACCCGCTGCCGCCAGGATTATTGCAGCGGATGGTGAGGTATTAATTTACACCGTGAAAGCTGTGCCCAAAGATCAGGCCTTCCCCGACAACGTTGAGGTCGTTCGAGCAACGAAGGCGGCGTCGCGTGTCAGCCTTCAATTTGTGCTAGAATCGCTGGCCTCCAAATTTGCATGCAATGAAGTTTTGGTGGAGGCAGGATCGACCTTGAGCAGTGCATTTATCCAAGCTGGTCTGGTAGACGAGTTGCTCGTCTATATTGCGCCCCGATTACTGGGTAGTGATGCCAAGGCATTGTTTGATCTTACCGGATTACAATCATTGGCGGACAGTGTCGATTTTGAAGTCAAAGATTTAGACAAGGTGGGCGGGGACATAAGAGTGACACTGGTCCCGGTTTGCCCTGCGGTTGATTAATCAGAGGTTCCTTAAAGATGTTTACCGGAATCATCGAAACAACAGCTACGGTCGAGAGTCTGCAGCGGCTACAATCGGAATGGCGTCTCGTAGTTGGTAGCGGCGAGCTGGACTTGGCGGACCTACAGATTGGCGATAGCATCGCCGTGAGTGGATGTTGTCTGACCGTTGTAGAGCTGAGCGTTGACAGCTTTGCCGCAGATGTTTCTGGTGAAACCATGAATTGCACAACACTCGGATCACTGAAGCCAGGTTCCAGGGTTAATCTCGAGAAGGCGATGCTGGCGACAAGTCGCTTCGGCGGCCATATCGTAAGTGGACACATAGACGGTGTAGGTAAATTGGTCGGCTCCACAGCGGACGGGGGAAGTATTCGAATGGAATTCGATGCGCCGATTGCGCTTGCCAAATACATAGCGGCGAAGGGATCGATCTGCATCGATGGAGCCAGTCTGACCGTTAACGAAGTGTCAGGTGCCACATTTACAATTAATGTGATACCACACACCCAGACCGAAACTACAATTGGTGACTATGTAGTTGGGCGGGGAGTAAACTTGGAAGTAGATTTGGTAGCGAGATATCTTGAGCGCCTGATGCAAAAATTATGAAAATGAATGCAATAGAAGAAATCGTTGACGATATCCGCCAGGGTAAGATGGTGATATTGATGGATGATGAAGACCGGGAAAATGAGGGTGATCTCATTATCGCGGCAGAGCGCGTGCGCACGGAAGATATCAATTTCATGGCAACCAATGCCCGGGGTTTGATCTGTCTTACGCTGACGCGAGAGCGCTGTGACTATTTGAATTTGCCCTTGATGGTTAACGACAACAACACGACTTTTAACACCAGCTTTACGGTTTCTATCGAGGCGGCGACTGGGGTTACCACCGGGATATCGGCCGCGGATCGAGCCCGAACTATACAGGTAGCCGTGGCCCGCAGCAGTTCACCGGAAGATATTATACAGCCAGGCCATATCTTCCCGATCATGGCGCAGCCTGGTGGTGTATTGCGTCGCGCGGGTCATACCGAATCTGGTTGCGATCTGGCCAGGATGGCGGGCTATTTACCCGCAGCGGCGATCGTGGAAATTATGAACGAAGATGGCTCCATGGCACGGCGGCCGGATCTGGAGAAATTTGCAGACAAGCACGAGTTAAAAATTGGCACCATAGTCGATCTGATTCACTACCGGATCGCCAACGAGCACACCGTGACTCGAGTCGAAACCAATCTGGTGCGAACCCGTTACGGAGAGTTCGAAGTCAGCAGCTATAAGGATTCGATCAGTGGCAGTCTGCACTTGGCATTTACCATGGGCACCATCACCGCCGACGAACCGACCCTGGTGCGTGTACATATACCGAATACGCTTCGAGACGTGTGTGAAGTATTCAATGAAGAGCACACCAGTTGGTCATTCAGCGGCGCACTGGAGAGAATCGGCAGCGAGGGCAAGGGCGTGGCTGTGCTATTATCTGGCGACGATTATGGGCAGGATCTGGCGCATAGCATAGCCTCAGCATTGTCCAGGGGTGACGAAACCACCGCCCCCAGCAGGCCGGGCAGCGATCTGACCATAGGCACGGGATCACAGATACTCAGAGATTTAGGTGTTGGCAAGATGCGGCTGCTGAGCTTTCCAGCTCGCTTCAATGCCATTTCAGGATTCGATCTGGAAGTCGTCGATTTCGTTCAATATGAAATTTCGTAAATGTACCAAGCGCTACCTGGCAGGAAGCAGACATGGGCACCGTCAAGACAATCGAAGGTAATTACAACAATGGCGCGGCCAGTTATGGTATAGCGGTGGCGCGATTCAATAGCTTTATTGTCGACAGCTTGCTTGCTGGCGCCCTCGATACCTTGGCCAAACATGGCGTCATGGACAAAGACATCACCATCGTCAAGGTGCCTGGCGCCTACGAATTGCCACTGGCGATAACAAAGATGGTCGAGGGCGATCGCTTCGACGCCATCATTGCCCTCGGCGCTGTCATCCGTGGTGGCACACCTCACTTCGAATATGTGGCCGGCGAATGTGTGAAAGGGCTCAGCCAGGCCAGTCTTGGCAGCGGCAAACCCGTAGGATTTGGTGTTCTCACCGTTGACAACATCGAGCAAGCTATCGAACGCGCTGGTACCAAGGCCGGCAACAAGGCCGGCAACAAGGGTGCCGAAGCTGCAAGCGCTGTACTGGAGATGCTAAGCTTAATGCGTCAGCTGGAGACTTAGGTGAGCGCTGGCAGCAATAACTCTGGCAGAAACAGTCGACCAAAACTCTCTCTCGCTCAACGCCGCAAGGCACGCCGCCTGATATTGCAAGCACTCTATCAGTGGCAGATCGCACAGACTGAGCCTCTGGTGATCGAAGCAGAGTTTCGGCAAGAGAATCCCGGGAAAATTGACTGGGACTATTTTTCCGAAGTGTTTCCTGAAATTCCCAAGCGAGTCGACCAACTCAATGCCCATCTGAATCCATTACTGGACCGCGCGGTTGGTGCACTGGACCCAGTCGAGAGAGCGCTTTTGTATTTGGGGACTTATGAGCTCGCCTATCGCATCGATGTGCCTTACAAGGTGGTGATCAATGAGGCGGTGGAACTGGCAAAGGTATTCGGTGCTACCGACAGCCATAAATACGTCAACGGTGTATTGGACAAGCTGGCACCAATACTGCGGTCGCCGGAACTCGAAAAGAAGTAGCCTCGATTGCAGTAAAGCAAACTCTTCCCAATCAAAGTCAAACCACTCAAGTACGATAATGAGTCAATCAGAATTTGAAATCATTCAACGCTATTTTGTAGACTCCGGCCTGGGATTTGCCCGCACCGGGGTAGTTCTGGGCATCGGGGATGATGCGGCGCTGCTACAGTTGCCACCGAATCGACTACTGGCAATTTCCATGGACACGCTGCTTGCTGGAGTCCATTTTCCTGCGACGGCCGAGCCTGCACTGATTGCCCGGCGGGCACTGGCGGTGAATCTCAGCGACCTCGCGGCCATGGCTGCCACGCCGCTTTGTTTTACCCTGGGCCTGGTGCTGCCAGAGTCGAACGGGGCCTGGCTCCAGGGTTTCAGTGAGGGACTGTTGGATCTGGCCAGAAAATATGAGTGTCCACTGGTAGGCGGTGATACGACTCACGGTGAGTTGAGCATTACTATCCAGGTACAGGGGACCGTCGATGCGGATAGAGTACTGCGGCGGGATGGCGCCGAGGTGGGTGACAGAATCTACGTCAGCGGTTTTCTCGGCGACGGTGCTATCGCGCTGGCGAGCCTCGGACTCGACTCTCATCTGGGCAGAAACTTTGCATTAAATAAATCGCAGCCTTCTGCGTCCTGTTTCGAGTATTTCAAGCAGGCTTATTATCAGCCGAAACCCAGGTTGGAGCTGGCTCAGGCATGTGCCTCGATCATGAGCAGCGGCATCGATATCTCCGATGGCCTCTACGGCGACCTGAACCATATCGTCACCGCCAGTGGCAAGGGAGCAGAATTGCGGGTTAATCTGTTTCCCTATTCTGATGCGGCCATAGCCTGTATGTCGGCGGATAATCGGATGCAGGCTGCGCTCTATGGCGGTGACGATTATGAGCTGTGTTTCACGGTGCCACCGAAATCCTGCCAGGCGCTAGAGCAGGCAGCCCTGGCGTTGAATACGAAGGTCACCTGTATAGGTGAGGTCATTCGGGGCAGCGAGATCATCTGTATCGATGCTTCGGGCTCCGAGTTGCCAGTATCGACAAAATCCTATGATCACTTTGGAAACCACTAAAACGTGACTACAGTTAAACCAGTTCCAGTTAAATCAATCTGGCGCCACCCGGTTTATTTTCTGGCCTTCGGCCTTGGCAGTGGCACCGTTCCCAAGGCACCTGGAACGGCTGGGACCCTCGTGGCAGTGGGCGTTTACCTGTTGTTGCCGCCCCTTTCAGCCCTCGTCTATGGCCTGATTCTGGTGTTGACATTTGTCCTGGGCATCTATCTGTGTGGCAAGACTTCGGCGGATCTGGGGGTGCATGATCACAGCGGCATCGTCTGGGATGAATTTGTCGGTTACTGGATAACCATGTTCATGGCGCCAGCGGGCTGGTTCTGGGTACTGCTGGGCTTCGGCTTGTTCCGGCTGCTGGATATCGTCAAGCCCTGGCCAATTAGTTGGGTGGATAAAGAGCTTAAGGGTGGTCTCGGAATCATGCTAGATGATGTATTAGCAGGTATAATGGCGGCCCTGTGCATTCAGGCCATCGCGGTATTTTCGATTTGAGAGTCCTGCGTGGGAAAGAGTGATAAGTTTTAGAGGAAAATCTGTTGACCGTAAAATTTGTAGCTTCCGCCGCCCTCCCCACTCAATGGGGGCAGTTCATAATACACGGCTTCAAGGATCAGGAAACCGGTAAAGAACATGTCGCCCTGTTGCTGGGTGAGTTACATTCAGGGGGGGCGGTAGCGGGTGACAATGAGCCGCTGCTTTGTCGTATACATTCCGAATGTCTCACGGGTGATTGTTTGTTTAGCCTGCGCTGTGACTGCGGTGCGCAACTGCGCTGCTCCATGGAGAGTATTGCCGAAGCCGGGCGTGGCATGATCCTGTATTTGCGCCAGGAGGGCAGGGGCATCGGTCTGTTAAACAAGATCAAGGCCTATGCCCTGCAGGATTCCGGCGCCGACACGGTGGAAGCAAATGAGGAGCTCGGTTTTGAGGCAGATAGCCGCGAGTACAAAATCTGCAAGCCCATGCTCGAATACTTTCAGGTCAAGAGCGTTCGCCTCATGACCAACAACCCGCGCAAGGTAGCGGCATTGCAAGAGATGGGAATAAAAGTTGAAATCGTGCCCATTCACACCGAATCAAATCCCCATAACGAAAATTATTTGGCGGTGAAGGTGAATAAACTCGGTCATATGAAGTAGGTCTTTGTCAACAAAGAGCAGCGAGCCTTGGCATCCAGTAAGAAGAATATAGTTGTCGATTTCATGCGCCATGGCGAGCCTGAGGGTGGCGAAGTTTTACGTGGGCGGGTGGATCATCCCTTGAGCAAACTGGGCTGGCAACAGATGCAACTGGCAACGGTCCCCGGCCTCGTCAACGGTCAAACTGCGGTGACAAGCCAGTGGACCGACATCATTTCTTCGCCCTTGCAACGCTGTCGCGCCTTTGCCGAGAAGCTGGCTAATCAGCTTGATCTTAAGCTGCTGATCGATGAGCGCTGGCAGGAAATTGATTATGGCGACTGGGATGGCATGTTGCTGAGTGAGTGGCGAAAGCTGGCGGCACCGCAGTTTAAAGCGTTTCGAGAAGATTTGTCGAAGCTCGCCCCCCCCAACGGTGAAGACTATCTCACGTTCAGAGATCGGGTGCTGAGTGCCTGGCTGGGGCTGTCACAGAAAGCTGATGGCAGCCATGTATTGATCGTAACCCATGGCGGCGTGTTGCGTGTGGTACTTCCCACCGTGCTCGGCATGCCCCTGAATCGCAGCACTCCTCTGCACATCCCCTTCGCCAGCTTTAGCCGGGTGAGGCTTCAGATAGAAGCAGGGCGCGTCAGTACCCGGCTGTTATTTCATAACGCTGCCGAATATGCCGCGCGCTAGTTGGAAGTCCCAGCCCAGATAGACCTGGCCAGGTCTATCTGGGAGCAAATAATTTCCGCACCCTGTAGGGCCCGTGGTGTGTGGCGCTGAACCAGGTCGGGGGGCACAAAAAAGAGCTTGTTGTTGGCGACGGCATTGACCGCGGGCCAGTTCTTCCAGTCATCGAGCCACTCCGGCCTTTCAATATCCATGCCGCTAGCGATGATAACCATTGGGTTTCTGACCAGAACGGCCTCCTTGCTCACTTTCGGCGCCACCCGATCGATGTCGGAAAAAATATTTTCACCGCCACATAGACTGATGATATCGTTGATCAGCTCGTTACCACCGGCGCTAATCAGAGGATTATCCCAGACTTGGTAAAATGTGCGAACTGCCGCCTTGTTTCTATATCGGTGATCGAGGGCGCGCAGTCGTGAACGGAAATTCTCTGCAGCAGGTTTTGCGATGCTTTCAGAGCCTGCAAGTATAGCCAGTCTCTCCATGTGCGAGGGTATGGATTCCAGATTTCTGGGTTCGGCGATATAAACATTCAGGCCCAATTCCCGGAGTCTACGCACCGATGCCCTGGGGTTACCACTGAGCCAGGCCACCACAAGGTCAGGTCGCAGTGCCAGGATTCGCTCCATATCCAGCATGTCATGCTGACCAACTACGGGTAGGGATTTCGCGGCTTCGGGATAGTTGCTGTATGCAATTACGCCCACAAGTTTATCGCCGGCACCGGCTGCATAGATCAATTCGGTGAGTGAGGGGGCCAGGCTAATGATCCGATTGGCTGGCGCGGCGAGCTCGACCAACGAACCTTCGTCATCTATTGCGGCAACGGCTTCTGACTCTGTTTTTACGGACTCCATGGCGAACAGGGTTTGAGTAAAGGCTGTCAGTAAAAAAATTGCAAAATTTGCCATTCCCGATTTAGTAACAGGAGCTGAGCTGGTGACCGTGTTGAGGCTAGATCCCATTAGTAGTCGATGCCCTTCTGCACTTTTACCCCGGCGTCGAATGCGTGTTTGCTTGCCTTGAGGTCGGTGACGGTATCGGCCATTGCCAGCAGTTCCCTCGATGCGTTGCGGCCAGTCACGATGACATGTTGCGCTGGGGGTCGATTTTCCAGGGCAGTGAGAACCATTGTCTTGTCCAGGTAGCCGTAGGTCAACATGTAGGTCATTTCGTCGAGGATCACCACATCAATACTGGCATCGGTTAACAGGGCATTGGCTTTCTCCCAGGTTGCTGTGGCCGCCGCGATGTCTTTTTCCCGATCCTGAGTCTCCCAGGTGAATCCCGTGTTCATGACGTGAAATTCGACCAGGGGATTGTCTTCGAACAACATGTGTTCACCACACTCCCATACCCCCTTTATGAACTGGATAACGCCGCATCTGAGGCCGTGGCCGAGGCTGCGCGCCAACATGCCAAAGGCAGAGGAACTTTTGCCCTTGCCATCACCGGTGAGCACCACCATCAACCCCTTGTCGATGGTGGCCGCAGCGACGCGGTTATCAATATGGGCTTTCTTGCGTTGCATCGCCTGCTTGTGGCGTTGGTTTCTTGCGCTGGCTTTAGCCATGAAGTGGTCCCGATGAGGCCTGTAAAATTAGAGAAGAAAATTGAACGAGAGCAGTAACAAACAACAGGATCAGGCTACCTAGACTGCTTCCGACTGAATCTTGCAGAGCTTGAGTTTGTTTCTGATGGCGTTGATGAAACCTTCACTGTCCAGATTAACAGCCGCCAGCATCTCCGGAACCTTGCCCTGTTCCAGGAATGCGTCGGGTAAGCCCAGGTTTAAAACCGGGATCTGGTAATTTGCCTGCAGCAGAAATTCATTCACTGCAGATCCGGCGCCACCCATGATTACATTTTCTTCGGCGGTAACGATGAGCTGATGTGAGGCAGCCATATCACCAATGCATTCTTCATCCAGGGGTTTTACGAAACGCATATCTACCACGGTCGCATCCAGCTTCTGGGCGGCTGCCAGCGCCGGAGTGACCATGCTGCCGAAGGCCAGGATAGCAACCGTACGGCCTTTGCGTCTGGTGATGGCTTTGCCGATTGCAACAGTGTCCAATGATCTGTCTACAGATGCTCCTGGCCCCTGTCCCCGGGGGTAGCGCACGGCCGATGGGCCAACGTGGTAATACGCGGTGCTTAACAGCTTGCGGGTTTCATTCTCATCGCTGGGCGTCATCACAATCATATTGGGGATGCAGCGTAGATAGCTGAGGTCGAAACTACCCGCGTGGGTTGGTCCGTCTTCGCCTACCAGGCCGGCCCTGTCGATGGCGAACAGTACATTCAGTCCCTGTAGGGCGATGTCGTGAATTAATTGGTCGTAGGCGCGCTGTAAAAAAGTCGAGTAAATGGCAACTATCGGTTTGATGCCACTGCAGGCCATACCAGCAGCGAAGGTTACACAGTGCTGTTCCGCAATGGCGACATCGTGAAAGCGATCGGGGAATTGCTCGGCAAAATCCTTCATGCCGGAGCCCTCGCCCATCGCCGGAGTAATACCAACCATCAGCTCATCTTGCGCGGCTAAATCACAGAGCCAGTCGCCGAATACCTTGGAGTAAGCTGGTAGGCTCGACGTCCTCTTCCTGTCCGAATGAGAGCGGCTGCCAGCTGGCCCTTTGGCTGCTTTGGGCTTGCTGGATGCGTCAATCTTGCTCATGGCATGCATACCGAAGGGATCGTTTTCCGATTTCGAGTAGCCCTTGCCCTTTTGGGTTACGACGTGGAGAAGCTGCGGTCCACCCAAGGATTTGATGTTGCCAAGCATCTCCACCAGGCCAGCGGTGTCATGACCATCGACCAGGCCAATGTAGTTAAAACCGATTTCCTCGAACAGGGTGCCAGGTGAGACCATGCCCTTCATATATTCTTCCGCCCGGTGTGCCGCTTTCGATGCCAGGGGTATTTTGGACAGCATGTGCTTGCCACCGCTGCGAATAAAATTATAAGGCTTGCTCGCCCACATGTGAGCGAAGTAACTAGACAGCCCGCCGACGTTATTCGATATCGACATATTGTTATCATTGAGAATCACCAGGATGTTTTGGTCCAGATGACCTGCATGATTCAATGCTTCGAATGCCATCCCCGCAGTCATGGCACCATCACCGATCACAGCGATGTTGTGGAAATCCTGATTCTGAACCCGGGCCGCCATCATCATGCCAAGAGCCGCACTGATTGAGGTGCTGGAATGACCGACGCCGAAGGCATCGTACTCACTCTCTGCTCGACTGGGAAATGCGGCCAGACCCCCGGTTTGACGTATGTTGAGCATTTCTTCCCGTCGCCCCGTCAAAATTTTGTGGGGATAGGCCTGGTGTCCCACATCCCAGATCAATTTGTCCGTGGGGGTATCGAATACGTAGTGGATAGCGATGGTGAGCTCGACGACTCCGAGGCCGGCGCCGAGGTGGCCGCCGGTTTGACCGACGCAATAGAGCAGAAACAGGCGCAGCTCCTCGGCCAATTCGGCGAGTTGAGCCACCTCCAACTGCCTGAGATCCGCCGGATCGGCTATCTGATCCAGCAGCGGCGTCTGTGGTCTGTTCGCTGGTATTTCGTCGAGCATTGTGGTTATTCAACTCCGGGAAGTCCGTCTTCCAGTTACTTCTGGGCCCTTAGAGGGCAGTAAGTTAAAGCAGTGCCGGGGAATCGTCAATTAATGCAGGCGCCGGATGATGTAGGTGGCCAGCTCTCGCAGTCGGTCCGCGCTGCCGCTGAAATCCCCGAGGGCCGCTACCGCGTTGTTTGCCAACTGTGTCGCCCTGGTCCGGGCTGCTTCCAGGCCTAATAGCGAAACATAGGTAGGTTTGTTCCGCAGCTGGTCTGAACCCTGGGGCTTGCCGAGAGTGGCGCTGTCGCCGATTACGTCCAGGATGTCATCTTGCACCTGGAAGGCGAGGCCGATGGCCTGGGCATATTGGCCCAGAGCGTCTTGCTGGGAGGCGCTGGTGTCGCCATGGCTCAAGCCTCCTAACAAGACGCTGGCCCTGATGAGAGCGCCGGTCTTCAAATTGTGCATGGTTTCGAGTTGGGCCAGGCTCAGTTGTTTGCCCACGGCTTCAAAATCGAGAGACTGGCCCGCAACCATGCCCTGGGCGCCACTGGCTTCACTGAGTAGAGATATCATAGTTAGTTGAGTCTCCGCATCAAGTGCTTGCTGTCCGTTGCTGAGCAATTGAAAGGCAAGGGACTGCAGTGCATCTCCCGCCAGAATAGCGGTGGCCTCATCGAAGGCCTTATGGGTTGTCGGTTTGCCTCGACGCAGGTCATCATTATCCATTGAAGGCAGATCGTCATGGACCAGGGAGTAACTGTGAATCAGCTCTACCGCACAGGCGGCTATATCTGCCGCTACCAGATCTCCGCCCACGGCCTGGTTGCTACCATACACCAACACTGGACGAATGCGTTTGCCGGCACCGAGCCCGGCATATTGCATCGCTGCCAGCAGCTGTGCACTGGCCTGTGGAAACGCGAGCTTGCTGGTCAGGGTCTGGTTCACACGCTGCTGGCACTGGCTTATGAATGTTTCCAGCGAAGGGGAAGGTTGTGAGCTCATAGAGATTAGTCTGATTCAACTTCGAGATCTTCAGTGTCACCGTTTTCGTTGATAAGCACCTGCACTTTCTGCTCGGCCTGTTTCAGGGCAGCCTGACATTCCCGCGTGAGCTTGATGCCTTTCTCAAAAGCCTGTAGAGAGTCCTCCAGGCTTAACTCCCCTTCTTCCATGGAACTTACCAATGCTTCAAGGTCTTCCAGTGCCTGCTCGAAATCAAACCCGGTCTGCTTCTTCTTCGTCATCTTCTGTCTTCCACAGGATTCGAGCTCTGGCGCCGAAATGTCTAGCGGCGAAATCCCCGTTTCCCTGTTCTGGGGGTGCGATTATACGCCAAGTCACTGCTAAATCACGTCGAATCACCGGATTCGAGGGGGAAATCAGCAACATCTCTTAGATGTGAGGGGTAGGGCCATTTCGTATTGTGGGGGGGAGGCGGAATTAACTTGCAATACATTGATTGAAAAATTCCTCTAGGGCGCCTTCTGATTAAGTATTCGATGTCTCAGGCCTGCAGAGCAACCAGACCTCTGCGTAGGCTCCCTAGCTCCTTATTCAGGGGTAGTCAGCCGGATTAACCATGTGCAGAGCGCACTTTACTCTGTACACTCCTTGCTTTCTTAGCAAATAACCACTACAGACATAACATGTTCCAACACGAGACAGACAGAGCCTATATACCCCGGGACTGGCGCATTGTCTTTGCCTTGATTCTCACCTTTTTATGGTTTTGTTTCCTGTGGATATATATCGCCAGGAATGTGGGTTGGGGATCGTTTCTCGACCTGCCTATAGCTGAGATGGGCGCATTTCTCGAGGGAGCCTTCGCTTTTCTCGCATTTCTGTGGTTGGTGATTGGCCTGTTTATTCAACAGTCCGTGCTGGCGCAAAATAACGAAGAACTGCGTCGTAATAATCTTCATTCCGAAAAGCAAACAGAGGCGATCGCCGCAACCGAACTAAATGCGCGACAGGAAACATTTTTCAAGATCGCAGATGCAAACCGCCGGCAATTGGGGGCTATATCAGGCATGCTATTCATCTCCAGCCAGGGTCCGGTGGGAAATAATAGTTTGTCTTCAGAGGATCTCGCGGAAGTCTGGAAGCAGTTCGCCAGCGGTGACTCGGAGGTTTTCTCCTGAATGTTTCTCACCATGGTTGTTGGGTCTGACTTCGATCTCTTAGACCTCTTCTACGGCACAAAAATCCGGCGCTCACACACCGACAATTTCCTGGTTGGTTTTGATCGGCTAATCAAGCTTGCCAGGAATTGTGACACTGACAATATAATTCTGGATTCATTAATCTATTCAGCGCATGGCTTGCTTAGTACCAGGATGCGGAAATTGCATCCGGATATCAGGTTTGAAATAATTACCGGCACCAATTCGGAAGCGTATCTTGAACGTATAATTAGAGAAGGTTCAGGTTCTGCGAATTAATTGTAAATGTAAATATCTAGTTAACTAAGGGGAGTAAATTATGGATGATTTAGTAATAATTGTGGGAGTCCTGGCACTTATTCAATACATCGCTTTTGCGATGTTAGTAGGTCGCGCGCGGGGGAAATATGACGTCAAGGCGCCGGCAACCAGCGGAGATCCTGTTTTCGAGCGCTATTTTCGGGTGCAACAGAATACGCTCGAACAACTGGTCGTGTTTCTGCCGGCTATTTTTCTCTATAGCCACCTGGGAAATCCTATGTATGCAGCTGGCTTCGGGGTGGTGTATCTAATCGGTCGCATGATCTACTTGAGAAGTTATGTGAAAGATCCAGGCTCACGGACCCTCGGTTTCATGCTCACTTTCCTGCCCAGTGTGTTGATGCTCATCGGCGCGTTGTTCATGGCAGCACAGAATTTGCTGGCAGCCTGACTTGAGTCGACGGCCACAGCATTTTCGTGGCGTATAGGGAGACATCAATGGCAGAAGCGGGAACGGCACAAGTGAGCGGGGATCAGGCCTTTACCCGCTCAGCTGGCAAGCAGCTTGGTTTGTATGCCTTCTACACGCTGCTAGCAATGTCGGTTTTACTCTATTTGTTGTCGGTAGCGGCAGGCAGCACCGCAAGTGGTCTCGGCAGCGGAGCCATAAATATCGAGAGCAACAGCATCACCATTACCTTGAGAGAAGAACCTCCACAATTGGATGCGAGTCGCGCCACCGACGCCTCGAGTTTTGTAGTGTTGGCTCATGTGCAGAGTACGCCTGAGTTAATCAAGCTGAAAGATGTGGATCGGCAGGTGGCCTGCCACCTCTACACTTGAGTCTGAGATTCGTCTTCCATCTGAAGAACCAGATTGGTGAGGCCGCGAAAATCTGTTTTACCGCTGCCCATGCGGGGGAACTCGGGAATCACGACGTATTTCTTCGGTAGTGCGAGGTTGGGCAACTCGGCAGCTAAGCGTTTACCGAGTTCCTGCGAGTCGATCTCGAGACTGGTGACTGCCACAATTTTGGACCCGCGCCTGGCATCGGGGAGTTCTACCGCGCAGCACTGTACTGCCTCTGGTGTAAGCTCGTTGAGGATTTCCTCCACCATCACCAGGGAGATCATTTCTCCACCGATTTTCACGAAGCGCTTGAGGCGGCCCCGGTGCCAGATATAGCCATCCTCATCCATGTAGCCGAGATCACCGGTGTCGTACCATCCTGATTTTATCTTCAGAGAAGATTCTTCGAGGTCATTGAGATATCCCTGCATTACCCCCTCGCCTTTCACCAGTATCTTGCCAATTTCTCCTGGGCCACAGGGGTCGCCGGTCTCGAGATGCTCGATCTTTACCTCGGTGCCCGGCAGCGGAATGCCGATGCTGCCAGGTTTATTATGGTTACGAGGATTCGCGGAAATAACCGGGGACGTTTCCGTGGTGCCATAGCCTTCGAAGATTTCTATGCCATGTTTTTCCCGGTACAGTACGCGCAAGGATTCCGGACATTTGTCGGCGCCGGATACCGTCAGCTTGATACTTGAGAAATCACCCGGCTTTGACTGCTTCACGTATCCCTCGAGGAACAGGGGTGTGCCTACAAGTAATTCAGGTTTGGTCTCCTTGATGATATTGGCAACGCTCTTGAATTCCAGCGGGCTGGCATAGGTGATAGAAGTCATGCCCAGGCACAGAGGAGTCCATAGATTGATTGTTAGCCCAAAGACATGGAAGTAGGGCAGCACCGCCAGAATATTGTCTAAACTACGGATGTCCATCATGTCGGTAAAGGCATCGATGTTGGACAGAATATTTTTCTGTGTGAGTTGTACAACTTTCGGCTCTCTCTCGCTGCCGCTGGTAAAAAGTATCACCGCCGGTTTATCGAGATTAAGGGGGCCGGTCAAACGTTTTAGCAGGGACAAGGGAAGTTTTGATTTGATCAGCGCGATGGTTTTTTCAAAACCACTGAGATGGGCGAGGATATCCTCGATGAAGATCATCTCCCCTAATTGCTCGCAAGCTATTTTTTCCAGCAGGACTTTGCTGGTGACGATGACTTTAAAATCACACTGCTGTTGTGCGTAGCGACAGTTTTTTTCTGCACCCATGGAGTAATTAATCATCACCGGGGTTCGGCCTCCCATGAGGGCACCGATAATAGTGAGGGCGGCGCCGGCGGACGTGGGCAACATGATGCCGATGCGGCCACGCTCAAGTTTTCGGAAGCGTCTTGCCAAAATAAGCGCGGCCAGCAGGGTTTGTTTGTAGCTGACATCGCGCCCAGTAGAGCGGTCGATAAATGCGATTTTGTCCGGGTTCTGTCGCGCCGAATCTATGAAGCGATGTTGTAGCATGGTTGCATCTTATCCCATCGGTCTTTGGCTTGGAACAGGAGTCAATCGGTGACAGCGGCTTTGATAATGTCATAAAATCCAGAGCAAGCGTCTTGCAGGCCTGGTCCACGATTTCCTCGGTGTTCATTCTCCGGTCTGTCTGCCGGATCGCTATGAAGCCCGACGATTATCTTGAAGCTCCCTCGGCCCAGGCGTAAACTGCCTGTTCTCTTTCCGACCAAGAGACGCGAAAACCCTCAAAAAGCTGCAACTTAGGTGGCTGAAGTTTTACCCCGATACTGATGTAGCCTAGACAACTGACGAAGAATACGCGGAGGCACCATGTCACTTAGAATTAATGATGTAGCACCAAATTTCGATGCTGAGACTACCCAGGGCGATCTCAATTTCCACGAATGGCTAGGTGACGGCTGGGGTGTGCTGTTCTCGCACCCGAAAGACTTCACCCCGGTATGCACCACTGAATTGGGTTACATGGCTGGCTTGGAGGGCGAATTCAGCAAACGAAATTGCAAGATTATTGGCCTCAGTGTCGATCCCGTCGGCAATCATGACGAGTGGGCAAAGGATATCGAAGAAACTCAGGGTCATGCCGTGAACTTTCCGATGATCGGCGATCACACTCTGGCGGTAGCGAAACTATATAATATGCTGCCGGCAGAGGAGCCGGGTAGCTCCGAGGGCAGGACGGCGGCGACCAATGCCACAGTTCGCTCCGTATTCATTGTCGGGCCCGACAAGACTATCAAATTGATGCTTACCTATCCCATGACCACCGGACGGAATTTCGACGAGATCTTGCGGGTGCTGGATTCCATGCAACTCACCGCCAAACACCAGGTGGCAACTCCGGTGAACTGGCAAAATGGGGATGACGTCATCATCGTGCCATCGGTTTCCGATGAAGAAGCCAGGGAAAAGTATCCCGACGGCTTCGAGACCATCAAGCCCTATCTAAGGACGGTGAAACAACCTGGCTGAGGTTGTGGCGACGACTGACGCCGTGTTCCTATTCGATTAGCGGTATTCGATTGTCCGGGTCGGGTCGAAAGATCAGGTAGGATATGTCAGTTTCCAGTTCGCTAAACCAATGGGGTGTGTGTCCGGGAATAATTATTACATCACCGGGCACGACTCGCCGACTGACTCCGTTGACAATGCCTGAACCGCGCACCCAATTGGCATTTTCCTGCTTCGCGTCAGTCATGCTGCCCCCGGTTACCAAGGTAGCGTAGCCGGTGAGCATGAAATAGATTTCCGTGGTGTTTACCTGGTGCAGATTTGATCCGCCGGCAAGTTCCTTCGGGCGGAAAACTCCGTAGACACCGACCCGGTAATCGCCGGTTACTTCGACGCTACGAATAGGGCGATCGCTGACCCGGTCTTTGGGCAGAGCATCGATGAACTTCGTTATCTCCTCTGCCGTGACGTCGGTGGCAAACGGCAGCGTGGCGGGCGCGGGTGTCTGGGCGGCGGTGAGACCCGCAAATATTATTATCAGGCCCGAAACAGCGATTTTTTTCATGGTGGTGGCTCCAGAAGTTTCCATTTTTTGATCATTGGCCTGTGCAACCAACTATGCAGTAACAGTCCAACTTCAAACCAAGCTCAGCAGGGATCAATCAGGGCAGTGTAAACGCTACCAGTTCCGGGCTGTGGACCCGGTCACCGATGGCAACGACTAGGTACTGCTTGCCAGCGTGAAGATAGCTCACCGGCGGTCCTGAGGTTCCTGCTTCCAGCTCGAATTCCCATTCGATCTCGCCGGTCTGCTTGTTATAAGCGCGGAACGTCGTGCCACCACTGTTGGTGGCAATTTCTACCGGCATATCGACAGGGATTCTGCCACCGGGTCGTTGGTTGGTCAGGCCTTCGCCGATAAACAACAGTGATTTCGTCAATAGCGGCGGCGGTCTGCCCGGCGAGCCCAACTGCCCGAGCTCGAGATGGGCTATAGCCGGATTATCACGAGGACCATCGCCATTGGGCACCATCCACACATGCTCGCCGGTATTCATATCGATAGCGGTAATGCGTCCATAGGGTGGTTTAAACAATGGCAGGCCCTGTGGTCCTGCGATCCAGCGTCTGGATCCCTTGGTATAGGTTAGATTGCTTAGGTCGGGATCGCCTGGTAATAGATCGGCGACAAAGGGAGAAGTAATCGACGGAATGTAGAGAATCCCGGTCTCTGGATCGAAGGCTGCGCCCTGCACATCGCCACCGCCCTGTGAGCCCGGTAGCTGGATCGTGCCCTGGGTGCCATCGGGGTCGTCACTTCTTACGGAGGGCGGTGTGAACAGCGGTCCGGTGACATAGTGAGTGAATATCTCCAATGCCTCTGCTCTAAGCTCCGGCGTGAAATCAATCAGGTTATCGACGGTGGCGCCCTGGCGGTCGAATGGCGCCGGTCGGGTCGGGAATGGCTGTGTCGGCGAGGTGACCTCACCGGGCACATTTGACTGTGGCACCGGACGCTCCTCGATTTCCCACACCGGCTCTCCAGTCTCGCGGTCGAGAACGAAGGCGAAGGCCTGCTTGGTTATCTGGGTGAGCGCCTTTATATCCCTGCCATCGACGCTGATATCCATCAGGATTGGCGCCGCCGGCGGGTCATAATCCCAGAGTCCATGGTGGACGGTCTGAAAATGCCAGACCCGGGCGCCGGTTTCGGCATTGACGGCGACGATGCTCTGGCTAAACAGGTTGTCGCCGACGCGGTGGCCACCATACATATCATTGGTCGAAGAGGAGATCGGCATATACACCAGGCCCAGTTCCTCGTCGGCGCTGAACAATGCCCACACCGGGGCGTGACCGGTAAAGGACCAGGAACGGTCCTGCCAGGTGCTGGTGCCGAATTGTCCTTCCTGGGGAATGGTATTGTAGGTCCAGCGCAGGATGCCGGTGCGCACATCGAAGGCATGGACATCACCACGGAAAGCCTCTTTGTTGGAGAAGGTGTCGGACATAGACTGGCCGATAATCACCACGTCACCCACCACCATCGGCACGCCACCCCAGCGGAAGCGCTCGAATTCTGGTGGCATCAATTGCAGATCGACAAGCCCGTCTACGCCAAAACTGGTAAGCAGGGCGCCGGTCTTCGCATCGAGTGCCGACAGGAAGGTGCCGCGTTGGACCAGGATGCGCTCATCGTCGCCATCGCTCCAGTAGGCAACGCCCCTGGTCGGCGCACCAGGAAGTCCCTCGGCACCGCCAATCGGCTCCTGCACCCACACAGTTGCGCCAGTGCCGGGGTTGAAGGCTTCCACCAGGCCAACGCCATTAGGGATGTAGGCGATGCCGTTCTTTATTATCGGGGCAGACTGCCAGCTCGGAGAGAAGCGCTGATCGGGGTTAATATCACGGTAGTACTGATCCAGGGCGGGTCGACGCCAGGCAATCTCCAGTTGATTGACATTAGCCCGGTTAATCTGGTCGAGACCGGCATATTTTGTATTGCCGATGTCTCCGCCGTAAGCTTGCCAGTCACCCTCTGCTACAGCCGGGATGGCCTGTTGCACTACCTCCGCCCCCGGGGCGGCTTCTCCCGCCTCAGGACTGCTTTGTTGCTGGCGTTCGCAGCCGGTGATAAAGATGACTGCACAGATGCCCACAACGATTCTCAGGCCTGCAGTCGGCATTGTTATCCTTGTTTGCCAGCTCATGCGAAATACTCCCGTAACCATGATTACATCGATATCAAGATTCTAACCGCTTATTGCGCTGTAAAAAAAGTAAATCGACAAAGCGAAACACTATGGGCCCTCGATCGTATTGAATATTGCGCCATATCGGCATAATCTCGGGACATTGATAGAATCGAGTCCCGCTTGAGCGAACTCATTGATAATTCGTCAGGGCGTACAACCGAAGGAAAACCCGATCTTTTGCTCATTAAAGGCTCTATTCCAGCTTTACCGAAGCGGTCAATGAATGTGTCAGAGTCTTTCGCGGCGGCTTGACTGATGACAGCGACGAGGAGCTGGGGATTTTGGAAAGCAAGTTACTCTCGGCCAGAGGCACGCTGGAAAAAATGTTGGTGCGATCGAGCATGAATTAAGTCGACGCAAATTCGAAAAACCAAGTTGATCGACGGCTTGATAATGCGAGTAAAATGATTCTGAAACCTTTATCGAAGGCTGCCTGATTATAGGGAGTAAGTACGCAATCGCAACGCTCGAAACCGGGAATTAATGTAACAGGAACTGCCGCCGGGAGGAAACACACAATGCCACTCAATCCCTACTTAACCCGCCGTCAATGTCTCGCCGGCATCGCCGCCACCGCTGCTATGCCTTTTAGGTCTCTGTATTCCGCCAACGGTAAGGCCATGCGGGGGGCACTGATGATACTGAGCACACCCTATACCGAAGCCGGGGAAGTCGATTACGAAGACCTGGCGCAGGAAGTGGCGTTCTGTGATCAATGTGGCGTGCAGGGCGTGGTGTGGCCACAAAACTCCAGTGAGCAACGCTATCTCAGCGTCGAAGAACGGGTACGGGGATTTGAAGTGCTGGCGGCAGCCAATCGTGGTCGTGACATGGTGCTGGTGCTGGGGGTGCAGGCCCAGGACACTGCGGGCATGTTGCAATATGCGAAGGTTGCAGAGTCGTTATCTCCCGACGGCATGATCGCGATCCCACCCACCTCGGCGAATTCACTTGCGGAAATTCACGCCTATTATGCGGCCCTGTGTGAGATAACCGACAGGCCAATTTTCGTCCAGACCAGTGGTGGCCCGGATATCGAACTCACCATTGAATTCCTGGTACAACTGGCACGGGACTTACCGCAATGTGGTTATATCAAGGAAGAATATGGCCGCGTGCACGAACGCATGCTGGCACTACAGGCCTACCAGCCTGATCCCATAAAGAGCGTGTTTGGCGCCACTCTCGGTCGTGGCTGGCTCTACGAAATGCGCATCGGCACAGATGGTGTTATGACCGGAGGAGTCATGTACGGTGATGTCTATGCGCGGCTGTGGCAATTACACCAGCAGGGGCGAGAGGAAGAATTACGAGAGTGTTATAGCAAACTTCTACTGATTCAGAATTTGGATAATCTGATCCCCGGGGTACGGCTGTACGTGATGCAAAAACGCGGTGTGTTTAAAACTACAAAATCACGTCGCGGTGTATATAGTTTTTCGACCCAGCAGATAGCAGAAATTGAGTTCAGGCTGGAGGCGCTAAAACCTCATATGAAGGTTTTGTAATTATTTCCTGGATTTCTGCTGGGATAAGTAGATATTCTTCTTACCGAGTACGATTCTCAATTGACGGTTTCCCTCGAAATACGGCTTCCATAGCTTTATTGAAATAGGAACCGTGACATTAAGCACAAACGCCGTCGCCATCAGTGTTTTGAGGAGATGCCTGCTGTGCTCTTGCTTGCAATGCAAGCTTGTGCCAACCTTTTTTCGAATACTTTTAGCGGGAGTCGACTCCAATGCCTCACGACCATTCTCTCGACCACGATCAGGACCACACCGATCTACCTTCAGACCTGGAGTTGAGAGTAAAAGCGCTTGAGAGCCTGTTGTTGGAAAAGGGCCTGGTGAATCCCGATACCCTCAACACCATCATCGACACCTACGAGAACCGCGTTGGACCCCGCAATGGTGTCCACGTGGTTGCCAAGGCCTGGACTGATCCGAAGTTCAAGGCAGCCCTGATGAATGATGCCACCGCGGCTGTTGCGAGCCTGGGTTACACGGGCAGACAGGGCGAGCATCTGAACGTAGTAGAAAACACCGCGCAGGTGCACAACCTGGTTGTTTGCACCCTGTGCTCTTGCTATCCGTGGACCGTGTTGGGCCTGCCTCCGGTGTGGTACAAATCGGCTCCCTACCGATCCCGTGCCGTCAGCGAACCCCGTGCCGTATTGCGGGAGTTTGGTACCGAGTTAGATGCTGGCGTCTGCGTAAGGGTCTGGGATTCAACATCGGAAATGCGCTATTTGGTGCTCCCTCTACGTCCGCAAGGAACTGAACATTGGAGTGAGCAACAACTGCAACGACTGGTGAGTCGCAATTCCATGATTGGTGTCGAGCCAGCCAGAAGCCCCGAGGCCGTGGAAAACACTTCGTCATGAATGGTGGGCACGATCTCGGTGGCAAACAGGGTCTTGGTCCCATCGATCCGGAACCCGAAACCCAGGAGCCTGTGTTTCATGAAGAATGGGAGCGGCGCGTATTTGCCCTGACCCTGGCCACGGGCATGCTGGGCCACTGGAATATAGATCAATCCCGCCATGCCAGAGAGCGCCAGCATCCAGCCGACTATCTGCATCACTCTTACTACGAAAACTGGCTGGTAGGTGTCGAAAAATTGCTCACCGAGAGCGGCTTGCTCGATAAAGATGCACACAGCCATGGCCTGAGAATTCCAGATCCCCCCGCCGCGGGAAAAATAATGTCATCTGGCGGGCCCACGGCTATGGATGCAGACAAGCCACCGGCATTCAGAGTAGGTGACAGCGTCCGGCTGGAAAAAATTCACATACAAACCCATACCCGTGCACCCTCCTATGCCCAGGGCTCGACCGGTAAAGTGGTGACACACCATGGCTGCCACGTTTTTCCTGACCGCAATGCCCAGGGGAATCACGTGGGTGAACATCTGTATTCAGTACGCTTCAGGGCAGAGGAACTATGGGGCTGCGATGCCGAAAAATTCGATGTACTAATCGACCTGTGGGAACCGTATTTGCAAGCGCTGGACGAAACATGAATCAATTCCCATTTCAACCCCGCGACCTCGAAGGCCCGGTCTTCAATGAACCCTGGGAGGCACAGGCTTTTAGCCTGGTTATTGCCTTGCATGAACAGGGCTCGTTCACCTGGGAAGAATGGGCGACCACGTTGAGCGCCGAAATTAGTCGTGCTCAAAGTCAGGGCGATCCGGATTTAGGTGACAGCTATTATCAACACTGGTTATGCGCCCTGGAGAAAATTTCCGCGTCAAAGAACATTTGCAGTTACCCGGAAATGGCAACAAGAAAAAGCCTGTGGATTGCTGCCTATGCGCACACGCCTCATGGTAAACCTATCGAACTGTCTGCGGCGGAGAAAGAAGTTGGCGGTCGGGGCTGAGGCGCAATTCTGAATTCGAGTTAGACCGCGCAGATATTTTCAATCCAGAGCTTAGGCGAACCGGATGGACACTTCATCAAGCACCCAAATAACCCCCAAAATGCAGAGCCGGCGGGCTTCGACAATACGCCAGATCGAATCCAAATGTACTTGCGCCAGCAAGGCTGTGGCCATATAGTTCTGTCTAATTGAAGCAGAAACAAGTAATACCGACTGCCGAAGGAGTGAGCCCATGGGCGACACCAAAAAGCCTGACAAAGACAGTGGAAACCCCCCGCCAAGACCCCTGAATCCAAAACAGCAATCCAGACGCGATTTCCTCGAAGGTGCAGGCACCACCGCCGTGGTTGCAACGGCGGTGCCGGTATTGGGCATCTCCGCAGCAAACGCGCAGCAGGCCAATGCAGCCAGCGGCCCCACCACCTCGATCCGACTCACGGTCAATGGCGTCAGCCACAGCGTCGATGTAGAAGATCGCTGGACTCTGGTAGAACTACTGCGGGATCAACTGGATCTGACCGGCACCAAGATAGGCTGTGATCGCGGCGAATGCGGCGCCTGTACCGTACTCATGAACGGCACACCGGTGTATTCCTGCAGCCAGCTTGCGGTATGGGTAGACGGTGCTGAGATAACCACGGTGGAGGGGCTGGCTCAAAATGGTCAACTCTCAACCGTGCAGCAGGCCTTTGTCGATAACAATGGCCCCCAGTGCGGATTCTGCACCCCAGGCCAATTAATGACGGCCACGGCGCTGCTGAATAACACGCGATCCCCAAACAGCGATGAAGTCAGGAGCGCGCTGGTGGGTAATCTCTGTCGCTGTTCAAATTACAACGCCATTGTCGAGGCGGTTGTCAGCGCCGGTGAGAAGCAGGGAGGTGCGGCATGAGTGAAGCAAGCTTTTCGGGCCTGGAGCCTCTGAATATCGTCGGCAACGCCACCGCCAGAGTTGATGCGGTAGAGCGGGTAACTGGCGAGGCCAAATACAGCCGTGATATAAAATTGCCTGGCATGCTCTATGGGCAGGTACTGCGTAGTCCCCACCCCCATGCCCGGGTTCGAAGCATCGATATTGCCGAAGCCTCGCGGCTGCCCGGCGTACGCGCGATTATCACCAGCGAGAATGCCCAGATCGTCTGGGGCGCAGGTTCAATATCCGGCGGTCGTCAGTATAACGACCCGACCAAGGAAATCACCCTGCATCGGCGCTACATCTTTAATAATCCAGTCAGGTTTGTCGGCGACTCCGTCGCTGCGGTGGCGGCAGTTGACCGCCACACCGCAGAGGCGGCATTGGCCCTGATCAAGGTAGATTACGAAGAGCTGCCCTTCGTGCTGGAACCGGAAGCGGCGTTGGCAGATGGCGCGCCGGCAATCTGGCCGGAGGGTAATCTGTGTCCAGATTTCAGGAATAATTTTGAGCCCATGGTGTCGGATATTGGCGATGTCGAAGCAGGATTTGCGGAGGCTGACCAGGTCTTCGAAGAACGCTATGAAACCGGCTTCATACACAATGCGCAGATGGAACCGCGCAGCGCTCTGGCCCATTGGCAAGCGGACAAGCTGACGCTGTATACCCCCTCCCAGGGCATCTCCAATTGTCGCCACGACACCGCCAGGGATCTGGGGCTGGAAGATCACCAGGTGCGCATCGTCTGCAATTACATGGGCGGCGGTTTCGGTAACAAGAATCAGAACCAGGACGCTGACCTGGTTGCAGCGACCTTAGCCAGAGTGGCTGCGGCGCCGGTGATGCTGGAATACTCACGCCGTGACGACTGGCTGGGTGTACATGGCCGCTGGCCCACCGTTCAGTACTACAAAATTGGTGCTATGAACGATGGCACGGTGACGGCCATGCAGATGCGTGGCTATAGTGGCATGGGCCCGTACCGGAAAAACTCTGGCGGCATTAGTGGCATGGATGTTTATGGATGTCCCAACCGTCTGCGTACGATTTACCCGGTCTACACCAATCGCACCACCTCGGGCAACTTTCGTGCCCCCTCTGAGCCCCATGGTTTCTGGGGCATCGAATCGATGATGGATGAAGTTGCCTATAAGCTGGGTGTGGACCCGGTGGAGTTCGCGCTCAAGAACATGCGCAGACCCACCGACGACAGGCCGTTTACCAATTACTCGCTGGATGAAGTAATCACCACGGGTGCCGAGCAATTCGACTGGGCCTCCCGGCGCCGGGCGACACCTGGCTCCGATGCAGGGCCGCTGAAACGCGGTTCGGGTTTCTCCTTTATGATGTTCCGCGCCGGTGTTGGCACCAGTAGCGCCATCGTTAGGGTAGACTCCCGGCAGAATTACACCCTGTTTGTCGGGGTAACCGATATCGGTCCCGGCGCTAAGACCACCATGGGCATGATCGCTGCGGAGGAATTGGGTGTGCCCCTGTCGCAGTTGGAAGTGGTTTCCGGCGATACCGATCGTTGCCCCTATTCAGTAGGCGAGTCCGGTTCTCGTACTACGATCCAGACCGGATATGCTGTGGTGCAGGCTGCCAAGGAATTGAAACAACAGATAGCCGCGCAAGGGATGCCAAGTGGTAGCGAGGTGTTGATCGCCTCGGCGACACCGGTGCCGAATACGGACGGCAAGACCCGCCAGTGTTTCGGTGCCCACTTCGTGGAAGTTGAGGTGGATACAAGAATCGGCACCACCCGCATCCTCAAATACACCACCGTGCATGAATCGGGTCGCATCATCAATCCGACCACGGCGCGGGATCAGATTCGCGGCGCTACCATCCAGGGTATCGGCCAGGCGCTGCATGAAGATCTGCTTTATGATCCGGCCAGTGGCCAACCGCTGACGACGGGGTACTATCGGGCCCGCCACCTGACCCATCTCGATATTCCTGATATCGAAGTCACCTTTATCGAAGTGGACGATGGTTACGGGCCATTCGGCGCCAAGACTGCCGGCGAGGCGGGCATAATCCTGGCACCGGCTGCCATGGGCAACGCAATAGCCAACGCTATCGGTAAGCGTATGACTTCACTGCCCATATCCCGGGATAAGATTCTGGAGGCGCTGGCATGAAATCATTAATCAACATTAACGCCAGCTCCATCAGCAATGCTGTGGCGGTAGCGCAACAGGCTCTAGGCAACGGGCAATCCATAGTCTTCTCCGGCGGCGGCACCGATCTGTTGCAACAGATAAAGGATGGCACCGACCGCAGCGATGTGATCATTAATCTGCGCAATATTACAGATGCAAGTCAGGTAGCCAGTACTGGCAGCGGCACTGCTATCGGCGGGCTAATCACTCTTAGCGAATTGAGTTCCAGTAACGTTAGCGCGGTGCTCGCCGAGGCGGCGGCCAGTGTTGGTACGCCACAAATTCGCAACGTGGCGACGCTGTCCGGTAATGTGACCCAGCGTCCCTGGTGCTGGTATTACCGCAATGGCTTTAATTGTTACAAGGCGGGTGGCGACGCGTGTTTCTCAGTTGTCGGCGAGAATCAACAACACGCTATCTTTGGCGGTGGGCCGAGTTTTATCGTGCATCCCTCCGATGTCGCCCCGGCACTGGTAGCGCTGAATGCGAGTTTCATTGTTAGCGGTCCCGCTGGTGAAAGATCGCTCTCGGCGCAGGAGTTTTTTGTGCTTCCCAGTCAAAACCCGCAACGGGAAAATGTATTGGTCGCGGGGGAGTTATTGAGCGGGGTTAACATTCCCGCCGCGCCGGCGAACACGGTGAGTCGCTATCACAAAGTCATGGATCGGGAGGCATGGACCCATGCCGAGGTCAGTGTCGCAGCGGTGCTGACTATGGCCGGCAGCCAAGTAGAGGCAGCCAGTATCGTTCTCGGTGGTGTCGCCACGATTCCGTGGAAGCTCGCCGCGGTGGAAAGCTTTCTCATCGGCAAGAACCTGACCGACGCCGTGGCGCAGGAAGCAGGAGCACTCGCGGTAGCCGATGCCCAGCCGCTGGCAAAGAATGGACATAAAGTGCCCATGACCAGTGCTGCGGTTGAGCGCACCTTGATATCCCTGGCATCAGCCTGATGAATCGACGCGACTTTCTGCTATTCCGCACCGAAGACGATAAAAAAGTCGCGGATTTATCCTGTGAGAAATTGTTCATCCACTATGAAGGCCTTAATTCCGGTTTTCACCAGGCCGAAGAGGAGGCAGGTAGCTTGGATGATGCCGATTGGTGGGCAGGGGAACCACCTCTGAAAATTCGCAGCAGTGATCCCGAAAGCTTTTTCCGCAGTGTGCTGGCCGATCTCAAGGACGTTGATTCGCTGCGGGTGCTGGATATGGAATGGTTGGCACAGGGAGATTTTAGAATTCGTGTAGAGACGCTGTTGGCGGCTTTCAAGGCGAAGGGGTCCGATGTAATTTTTACATCAGGCTCATCGAAGTTGCAAATAGAATCAAACCAGTCAAACACTTTCGAGTTGGAATCCACGAGATGATATTGCGAACAAGCACCAGACTGATTGCTCTTCTGCTCTCATTACTATGGGTGATGGCAAGCTGTGCCCCAGCAAGTGAAACTGAAATCATTGGCGATGCTGAAGCCGGCGATGAGCAAATTAAAATCCAGGTAGAAGCGGTAATTGCTCGCGCTGCCGACGTGCCCCAACAGATCGTCGTCGAAGTTCGCGAGGGTGTTGTCTTTATATCTGGATCCCTGGATTGTGAAAGCTGTGGCGGCTTGCGAACTCCCGGCACTATTGGCACGGTGCAACAGAGTCTGGGCGCGGTGGTTCGTGCCGTTAACGGTGTGAATAGAGTGGTTTTTGATCTGGACTCTGAGTCATAGCCATCCGGGTATGACCCGATCGACAATGATTGTTCGAGCAAGTCGACAATATAGTCTATGAAGAAATTCTCTGAAATAAAAAAGCGTGCTGAAAAGCGTAAAGGTGGGGCATCGGGGTTGAAGAAGCTGCTACCAAAAGTTGCCAGCAGGCGACAGTTAGCCAGCCTGACAGATGATCGTTATCTGGCCATGATGACAAAGTGCATTAACCAAGCCGGTTTCAGTTGGAAAGTGATCGAGAACAAGTGGTCACAATTCGAAGAAGCTTTCTTTGGTTTCGATTTGAATACATTGGCCTTGCTGTCACCCGAGCAGTGGGAAGCCTACACCAGTGATCGCCGGGTGGTACGTAATTGGCAAAAAATCAAGGCGCTACGGGAGAATGTATATTTTGTGCAGGAGGAATCTCGCCTGCATGGTGGTTTTGGAAAGTTTATTGGCGAGTGGCCTCAGTCCGATCAAATTGGGTTGATGGCGCATTTGAAGAAACATGGTTCGAGACTCGGCGGACAAAGTGCGCTGTGGTTTTTGCGGCGGGTCGGTAAGGATTGTTTTATCCTCAGCCAGGATGTGGTGGTGACACTTCGCGCTACCGGCCTGGATATCGCGGGGAATCCGACCAGTCTAACAGATCTGAGGAAGGTGCAGGATCAGTTTAATTTGTGGCATGGGGAAACCGGGCTGTCTTATAGCCATCTCAGCAGAATTGCGGCTTGTTCGGTGGGGGAGAATTATTTGTGATTGCTAGTGGAGTTCCGCGCGTATAATACGCTTCATTACAACCTCCACTACTGTTTAACCACTATTTATGCAGGGCCATACCACGTTTTTCTGCTAGCGCAGGACTTAAGCTGTTTCAGATATAGAAAAATGTGGTCTGTCCCTGATTAATTAAGATCCTGAAATTCTATGTGAATTTCCAAATCAATATCATCACCGACACCAAATGACGTGAATCGACTCAGACCAAAAACCGAGCGTTGAAAATTGGCGCTTCCCGAGAAACCGAGTGTATATTTTCGCGTAAGGAAATTGCGGCCACCCCCATTAAAAACGACATTGAGAGTCACCGGAGCTGTAACTCCTAATAGCGTCAGCTCTCCTTCAAACACAAATGTGTTTTCGTTTGACTCTAAAAATGAGGTCGTCCTATACACGGCTTGTGGAAAATTCTCCACATCAAACCAATTTGAACCGCGAAGCTCCTCTGCAAACTCAGGATTATTTATGTCTAATCCGGCGGTATTAATGATGACTTCTACACTGGAATTTTCAATATTCTCTGGATCAAAATCCAGAGAAGCTTCGATGTCGTTGAAACGGCCAATGAATGTGGAGAATCCCAGATGATTTATTTTCCACAACACCGACGCATGATCTGAGTCTATTGTGTACTGGCCAGCCCTAAGCTCAGTTATTTCGGTATTGAAATCAGGCGTCAGCAAGCGATCGCATGAAACCAACAATACTGAACAGACCAGGACTAGTGATAACCGATAGTGTTTTTTAAATAATCTTATAAACATTGAAATAACCTATTTACTACAGAAGCTGCTTAATTACTGCCGGATGGCGTAGACATCTATCTTGATGAGCACGTCGTTTGGAACCTCACCTGTGTTCGCCCAGTAGCCTTGACCGACGCCGTATTCGAGTCGCTTGATAGTCACTTCACTGGTCAGGCGAAAACGGATCCTGCCGCCGGATGTCTCCACCTTGAGTTCGAACGGAAAGCTCAGGGGCTGGGTTTGGTCGCGGATGGTCAGGATGCCATCGGAGACGAAGGAATTCAGTGATTCCAGCCGGCATTTGTCTGCTTTAAAGTTAGCTGTTGGCCATGTATCCACATCGAATAATTCGTAATCGAGCAAATAATCCAGAACCTCGGGAGAGTCGATAGTTATATCGCCTATAGGAATCGTTACCGCGAAATTGCAATTACTGGGGCTCAGGGGATCAATTTCGAATATTGCTTCTACGTTTTTAAATTCGCCTTCGTAAAGATCGCCGCCGTAAGAGTATTGGAAAAAAACATGAGAATCATCCGGGTCGATTACCCAGGTGGCGGCTTGCGCCGGCAGGCCGATGAGTAACAGCAGCGGCGCCAACACCGCCCGATAAAACAAAGTACGCATGATAACTATTTCTCCTGATATTAAGTTACGGTAGGGCATAGGCCACAAGCTCGGCGGGGGTGCCGCTGCCACTGATGACCATGACGATGTATTGCTTGCCGTCGTGCTCGTAGGTCATCGGCACCCCGGTTTGGGTATTGGGTAGTTCGATCTCGGCGATGATATCACCAGTTTGCTTATCGAGTGCACGCAAGGTGGGGCCACCGCCAACGCCTTCACCCACAAACAGCAGGGTTTTGGTCAGCAATAAGCCCGATCGTGTCGCGACGCCGGTTCGTGGAATCGAAACGCCCTCCAGCAGGGGGTGATTGGTGATGCGTTCCGGCGTATCCGCATTGGCCACCTGAAAGACATGATCACCACTGTTCATATCGATCGCCGTAATCCGGCCCCATGGCGGCTTGACGATCGGCAAGCCCTGGACCCGCGGTACGCGCACGCCGTAAGACTGGCTGAAATCGACATCGGAATCCTCGTCCTTCGCCACCGACAATAAGGCCACGTTCGTCCTCGAGGGTATGTACAGGATTCCGGTCTCCGGATCCATGGCACTGCCCTCCCAATTGGCGCCGCCGATGGCATCCGGCAGGCTCAGCGTGCCGGCCGTGCCGTCTGCTGCGTCCGCCAGGGAAGGAGGCGAGTACAGACTCGGGCTCAAGCGAAAACGGGTAATTGCCTCTTCTGCCAGCGCGAGAATTTCCGGCGTAAGATCGATTAAATCCTCTTCGGAGAACCCTTGCCGATCGAAGGCCGCAGGCCGTGTGGGAAAAGGTTGTGTGGGCGAATACCACTCACCGGGTACGTCCCCGGCTGGAACCGGCAGCTCTTCAATAGGCCAGATTGGTTCGCCAGTCTCCCGATCGAAGGTATAAACATAAGATTGTTTGGTCACTTGCATAACGACCTTACGGCCGTTCGGCAAATCCGCCAGGACCGCAGCGGATGGGTTGTCCCAGTCCCAGATGTCGTGGTGGATCAACTGGTAGTGCCAGCGGCGCTCGCCGGTCTTGATGTCCAAAGCGACCAGGGCATTCGCAAAAAGATTGTTACCGGGCCGATCGCCGCCGAAGCGATCGCCGGTGGCAGATTCCACTGGCAGGTAGACCAGGCCCAGTTCCGGATCACCCGACATTTGCGCCCAGACGCCGGCATTACCAGCAATTTCTGCGCCATCGCCGAACCAGGTTTCAATCCCTACATCTCCGCGTTGGGGAATGGTACGAAAGGTCCACAGAAGCTCTCCTGAGCGCGCATCGTAGCCTCGAACGTCACCTTTGACATTGTACTTCGACGGTGGCCGCATGCTCACCTTGTGCGCTGGCCCGACAACAACCACGTCGTTCATGACCAGGGGTGGCATGGAGGAGCCGATGTCGATATCCTCACGACCCTGGCCCAAACGCAGCCCCTCAAACATATCCACCCGACCTTTGTTGCCAAAATTCGGGTCGAGCAGTCCGGTTTTTGCATCTAGTGAAACCAGGAAAAAACCGGGTGTGACCACCAAAATACGCCGCTCATCACCGTCGCGCCAGTAGGACAATCCGCGACCGGAGCCCTTGCGTGGTGCGGCGTCGAATCTTTCGCCTTCCTCTGGCCGCCACAACCACAATACTTGTCCATTGGTGGCATCGAGTGCTGCCACGTTTCGAGTGGCGCCGACGGTAGTGTATAACACGCCGTCCACTTCAAGCGGTGTGGAGGTGGCATTGAACTCGGGCGAGGGACCAAAATTCTCCATCGAAAAGCGCCAGGCGATCTCTAAAGAGCCGACGTTTTCCGCATTAATCTGGTCCAGGGGCGAATAACGCTGAGCTTCCTTGTTGCCGCCATTATCTGGCCAATCTCCAGCGTAGACATCAGTGCCTGACTGGCTCCACACCGTTGAGGCACAGATAAGAGCAGCGACACTCACAATGAATGACGAAACCAATCGTTTTGTTGTTACCATCTTGGACTCTCTCGCTATTTTGTCATTAAATTACGCGCACCCGTCAGTCGAGTCGACCGCGCCGTCCAGCCACAGATGCTACACCAAGCGGAACTATAATAAGGATTGATAGTAGCCATGGACAGGGATTCGCAAGGATAAACAATCTATTTTCCACAAGCAAGCCTGTGGCTTCGCAATGCTTGTAAAATTCTAAATAATATCAGTCGCTTAAGGTATTATTGAAGTATGTAGTTGTAATTCTTTGTAACTGGAAAAGTTGCTCAACGGAATCGCGGACAGGGCGCGTTTTTCTGCTAGTGCAGCGCTTAGCCTGACTAAGAATTTGAAAATGTGGTCTGTCCCCTTAATTCGTCTGGGATCAAGACGCCGGGATTCAACTCTGTCGCAGACGGGTATTTATTCCCTGGGCACATGAGTTAGACTCGACAGACTGCACTCACACATGCCTCGCCTTCCGGAGATCACCATGAACACAACAATTTTGAGGAAACTCTTAGTGCTTGCCGCAATCGGTCTGTTTTCCCAGTTTGCCACGGCACAAGGCGATGCCAATGGCTTAGCCGTTAAGCAAATCGCTGACATCGTTGTCGGCCTGAACCACTTCCCTTCCGATGCCGACATCGCCACTCTTGATGGGATCATCGCTGACGGTGAACTGGCCCAGGGTGTTCGCGATATGGCCAATACCGTTGCCAACATCGAACACTCTGCTAATGAAGAAGGCAGGGGCGCAATGGAAGCTATCCAGGCAAATTCCCAGGCACCGGACCGGGCCAAGGTCCTGGCGGGCATTATCGCAAACTTCAGCCACGGCGCCAGCGATGACGTCAAGGCGCAATTGGCACAGTTGTTTCCATAGGGTCAGGTCTTTCCTGTTAGCACCCATAACATAGAATAAGTCGGCGCTGATGTTTATGCTAAGACTCAAGACCTGACCCCATTACTCTTTCCAAAAATGTCCACCTGCCGTGGCTATTTTATTCCTAATGTTTATGCGTTTGATGTGAATCTGTGATTACAAAAAGACACAGTATCCCCTTAAAAATGGCGTATCTTGATTTCTGAGATTGGGAGCAGAGTGCTTGTACTACATCTGTAAAGACTTATCACTCGAGATTTATGTTAGACGTATTTGTCAGTCGAAGGCTTAAAAGATTAGGCCATGAAACTCACGGGAATGGTGGCCTGTTACTATTCTATTGCCGCATTTTCTCCTTGCTGTTGATCTCTATAACTGCTGCCGAGGCAGAGGAAGTGGTAGTCGGGCGCGACGCCGATGGCAGACTCACAATACAGGCAACTCGATATACGGGTGTGGTCGATCTGGACGGTGTTCTCGACGAGTCGATCTACCAATCTATCCTGCCCATAACTGATTTCGTCCAGCAGATTCCCGATGAAGGTGCCGCCGCCAGTGAGAAGACGGAGGCATGGGTCTACTTCGATGATGACAACCTTTACATTGCGGCGCGCAATTACGAATCCGTGCCCGAGAGCGAGTGGGTAGCTAACGAAATGCGCCGAGACACATTTCAGCTGCGCTCAAATGACTCGTTTTCAGTCATGCTCGATACTTTTCTCGACCGCCGTAATGGAGTTGCCTTCCTGGTTACGCCCATCGGAGGTTTTTCTGACTTCGCAATAACCAATGAGGGCGGCGGTGGCAGAAGCGTCAATATCGACTGGAATATTGTTTGGGATTCAAGGACCGGCAGATTCGATGGGGGTTGGACAGTCGAGATGCAGATTCCCTTTCGTTCGCTGCGCTATGAGCCGGGCTCTGAGCAGACTTGGGGGATACAACTTCGGCGTATTATCCGCCGCCACAACGAGGCATCATACTTTACCGCGCTACCGATCTCCGCCGCCCGTGGCAATAGTGTGATTGCCGGACTCTGGCGCATCTCCGAGGCGGGCACACTAAACCAGCTTGAGGTGCCGGCACGCAATTTCAACCTCGAGATAAAACCCTATGGGCTAGGAAGCGTTATCACCAACCGGCAGGTGCAGCCACTGGTGAATAGCGAATCGGAGCAAGAGTTCGGCGTCGACATAAAATTTGGCATCACCAACAACCTGACCGCCGACTTTACTTACAACACCGATTTTGCTCAGGTCGAGGTGGACGAGCAACAAGTCAACCTGACACGATTCAGCCTGTTCTTTCCTGAGAAGCGTGAGTTTTTCCTGGAGGGCCGGGGCAATTTCGATTTTGCCGGCCCCCGAACCCTTGATGTGCCCACCATGTTCTTCAGCCGCAAAATCGGACTGCAGCAGGGACAGGTGGTCCCCATCGGTGCCGGCGCCCGATTGACAGGCAAGATTGGAGATTTCGATATCGGCGCTCTGAACATTAATACCGACGCCGACGATTTTGCCAATATTGCATCCACTGGCTTCTCGGTGCTACGAGTAAAACGAGACATTCTCCGTCGCAGTACCATTGGCGCCATTTTTACCGACAGGTCCGAATCCCTGGCAGGCGATGGTTCGAGTCAGTTATACGGCATCGACGGCTCTTTCGACTTTTTTGATGATATTGCCATCGACGCCTATGTGGCCCGGACTGACGGTCCTGGCAAGAGTGGAGATGACAAGAGCTATATGGGAAATTTTGCCTATGACGGGGATCTTTACGGGCTCAGTTCCGGCTATTTACTGGTGGAGGAAAACTTCAACCCCGAAGTAGGATTCCTGCGCAGGGATAATTTTAAACAGTACGCGGGCTCAGCGCGCTTCAGCCCCCGACCCACATCGATCGACTGGATCCGTCGCTTTAATCTCGCCGCAGATACCAAGTCTTACTGGTCGGCGGATGCGGATAAACTGGAAACGCGCCGGCATCAACTCAGTCTTAGCACCGAATTTGAAAACAGTGACCAGCTCAAGATTTCCGCAAGCGACGAATTCGAGACGCTTACCCAGCCTTTCGCCATAGCAGATGGCGTAATCCTGCAACCGGGGAAATATGATTTTACCAGCTACCTGCTGTCTTATGATTTTGGCAGGCAGCGGCCGGTCAGCGGAATACTCTCCTTTAGAGCCGGGGATTTCTGGAGTGGTACCAATACCGCCATAAGTATTAGTGGTGGACGCATCGAGTTATCTCCCCAACTCTCACTGGAGCCCAGTTATTCGTTTAATCGTGTAGAACTTCCCGAGGGTGATTTCAGGACCGAACTCGGCAGGCTGCGATTCACCTATACTGTTTCACCGCGCATGTATCTGAGCGGCCTGGTGCAATACAATTCAACCGCCAGTTCATTCAGTACCAATTTTCGATTTCGCTGGGAATGGGCCCCGGGGAGTGAACTTTTCATTGTCTACAGTGATGATCGTGACACCGATCCATTTGGCAATCCGAACAGCCTGGAACTACGCAACCGGGGTATCGTTATCAAGCTTAACCGGTTATTCCAGATTTAAGATTTTTCGGTACTAAAGCAGAGGGATAGAATAGCTGGCATAACGGAATATCTAATTTCATCCCACTAATAGACTATGACAAACCACGTGTCAGCATTTGTTCATGAGGTTTAAAATTCATAGAACAGCCATCGATAAAATTATCAACAAAATCTAGGTCGGCTTGAGCAGTTTTTGCATCAACAGAAGTTAATCTTTCCTTGGGTGGAAATAGTCCCATTCCTGAGAGCAAGCAGGTCCAGGACATCTGTGAATAATAACTTCCAATATTGAGACGTTTTAACTCAGTTTCCAAATTTTGCGTGTTGTACCAACAATTAAGCATATCTTTCAGGTTGTTAGAAATATTTTTGTTTTCCCGATTATCTATCCAATACTGACTATCATTTCTTGAATTGGTCTTATAATGTAAAACAATATAGTCTCGAATACCTTCAAAATTCATATTCATCCGTTGGTTAAATTCTTCTCTAAATTGGTTGCTAAACCCACCTTCCTCAAATGCTCTGGCAAATTCGTCAATCGTCGAGTATACAAATTGCAGAGCTGTTGCTTCCAACGGTTCTATAAAGCCTTGAGAAAGGCCAACTGCCACACAATTTTTACGCCAAGACTCTTGTGCTCTACCAACTTTCATTTTTAGATGACGAGCTTCTATATCACTTTCTAAAACCCCCAGGTGTGCTCTAAGCTCTTTCTCAGCCTCATCCTGAGTGCAATATTTCGAACTGTAAACATAGCCATTGCCAAAACGGTTAGTCAACGGTATCTGCCATACCCAGCCATTCGTTAATGCCGTAGATATAGTTTGCGATGGTATATTCGGATCAATTTCCGTGGGTATTGCTACAGCGGAATCATTAAACAGGTTATCTGAGAAACTAATAAAAGGTACTTTTAAAGTCTTTTCCAAAAGAATAGAAGCGAAACCAGAACAGTCTACAAAAATGTCACCGGACAGTAATTGATCGTTATTAAGTTTTAAGGATCTAATATCACCATTCGAGTGTAATTCAACGTTTTCGACAGTTGCCTGAATGTGATTTATGCCGACTTCCGCTGCTTTTTTCTGTAAAAACTTTCCAATCAATACAGAGTCAAAATGATAGCCATACTGAAAATGAAATGGAAAGTTTTTCGAAGCAATAGGGGCTAATTTATTTTCAGACAAACTTGCCATTAAGGAAAAACGATTGGGGTGGGCTATGACATCAGCCCCTTTTCTACGAAGAGTTGCATTATTATAGAGAAATTTAAATGTCACAAAATCAAGACCACTAGGAAAAGGGTGAAAGTATTCCTCATAGCCAGAAACCGTTGACCAATTTTTAAAACTTATTCCATTTTTATAGGTTGCATTACATTCCGGCATCCACTCAGACTCATTGATATCCAATGAATCAAAAAAAGCCTTTAGCCTTGGAGTAGAGCCTTCACCTACTCCAATAATACCGATATCAGGTGATTCAACCAAGGTGATATTAATTCCGAGGCGCTCCCATTTTTTATGTAACAGATTGGCGGTCATCCACCCTGCCGTTCCACCACCCAGTATCACAATATTTTTTACTTTCAAATTGTCCATTATGTCTACGCTAGTAAATAAAGGGGCCTTAATGTATCCATTAAGAATAATGAGGCTTCATTTTAAAGTCCAGAGCTCAATGTACAAATAGGAGCAGGCCGCGTTTTTCCATTTTCGATGCCGACTATGTTTCCGGCTAAGCAGAAAACGTGGTCTGACTCCATTATTCAGACGTCGGCCACAGCATGAGCCGATGTTTGGTATTAATTTTGCGATGCTCATGTTGTGGCATTTAACCAAAGTAGAATTTCCGCAACCGTTAATCCCACAAAAGAACCGATCATGGACCCTATCAGAGCCATAATGATTGCAACTGGCACAAGCTCACGGCCATAGGCGGCTCCAACGACAGCTGCAGAGGGCGCGCTACCTATATTAGCGATCGAAGCAAGACCCACCAGAAGTATATTAATCCGAAGCAAGCGAGCCACAAGTAACAGGATTGAGCCATGAATTAGCAAAATAATAACTCCAGAAAGAATGTACATGGGGGCCTCACTTATTACTCCCAGACTCACTTCTGCGCCGATTAGTGCAACAATGACATATAACATAATCCCAGAAACTTCATCACTTGCGGGAATTTTACCCAAAGCGGTAGGAGCTGCTGCCATTCCCATAACTGAAGAAATAACTATGACCCAAATCATCTCATTGAAAATTCCTGCAGAGGATATAAAAATAGCAAGATGATTACTGACAGTAGCCACCATCAGAGATAAGCCAATCACCAGAATTAGAGACGGCATATCAATTGCCTTGTCTGAATCAAAATTATTTAATGAATCTAGAACCTCATCTATCCCGCCATCTTCAGCTCTTAAGAATTTATCGAACGCGGATTTGAAAGGTTTCAATGCAAGGATGACCACCAACCAAATTGAGTAACAAAGTGCTCCCATCAATAAGGTATAGGTCATTGCTTCGTCGCTAACAGAAAGAGCCTCTTTGACAGCTACAAAATTCTGCGTACCTCCAGTCCAACCAGCAGACATAGTTGCAAAAGTAAGAGGTGTTTCATCGCCGAGAAAATCTCGCATGATCCAATGAGTTACTATAAAACCCAGCATGATTGTGAGCGTCGAAGCCAAGCATAATGCGATGAGTCGCACACCTAATTTGCGGATTACGGCAAGATTAAATTTCAAAGACATGAGAAACAACATTGCTGGAATCAGATTGTCTCTTACCATTTCTCGTGCAAGGCGTACATCTTCTGTAAATTCCCATAAACCAAGCGTATATAGAGCCATAGATCCAAACATGACTAATACAATGGATGGAAACCATCGGAAAAAAGCTATTTTAAAATGATTCTCTAGCCCTACCAGTACGCCACATAAGCCAAACATTAGCGCGATAAAATCGAATCCCTGAGTGATCACGCTGCAGTATCTGTTGGTTGAAAAACTGGGAGTAGACTACGATCATTGGTCGGTTTTGCTGCGAACCGATGGTCATATCGCAAGTACTTCCCTTTAGCATTCGCCAACAGGTAAAAACCACCACCATCAG
>Ga0209445_1000029_pt1 | contig 75617 bp, 61 predicted proteins | sample MarorgKNORR_S2LV_4_FD_188223 | JGI IMG/M metagenome (GOLD analysis project Ga0209445, IMG submission 188223) | Marine microbial communities from the Southern Atlantic Ocean, analyzing organic carbon cycling - NADW_A/KNORR_S2/LV (SPAdes) (version 2) | ecosystem: Environmental > Aquatic > Marine >... | reverse complement strand
CCCGAACCGGGTCCCGAGCTTCAGTAAGACCTGGAAGGCTCTGTCCCGCACCTGTAGCTCTGGGATCATTCGCCTGTATCCGCTTGTCGCTTGCCTGCTGCCGGCTGTGCGCGCGACGCGCATCGACCCGACCTCCGCGATTCGCAGCGAGTGACGACGGCGCGAGCCGACATTCGCGGGAAGGCGCCACCGTCCCTGGCGTACGAGGCGATCGTACGCCAGGGACTCGGCGGCACGCCAAGAACTACCGTCTAATACCCGCCGACGTATTCGGCGCAGCCTGCACAGAGCCCTGGCGATCCAGCAGGCGCGGCGTCGGATACACCTCGGCCAGGGTCATGCCATCGTAGAGGCGCCCGTCCTTCATCACGTACTGGATGTCCCTGGTGTTGCGCAGGTTGTCCATGGGGTTGGAGTTGAGGATCACGATGTCGGCGAACTTGCCTTCTTCGATACTTCCCAGTTGCTCGCCGAAACCGATGGCCTCGGCGCCGAGGATCGTGGCGGCCCGGAGCACATCGTGTGGCTCTGCGCCTCCGGAGCCCATCGCCCACATCTCCCAATGGTAGCCGAGCCCTTGCAGCTGGCCGTGGCTGCCCACGCCCATGCGCGCATCGGACTCCAGCATCTTCTTCACGAATTCTGCGTGCTCGGGGAAGATGTACTCCTCCTCCACGAACCAGCCCGCCTGGCCGGGTGAGCCGCCCGCGCCCGGTCCACGACGCCGCGTCCGAGTATCAAGGTTTTCCTCGGGCATGAACATTCTCAGCTTCGGGTCGTCGTGTACGTTTTCGGTGGCGTAGAAGTAGTTCTCCCCGAACGGACCGCCATAGGACACGAGCAGAGTCGGTGTGTTGGTGGTCTGCGACGTCTCGAAGAGCTCCACCACATCGCTGTAGATCGGCGCGATGGGTAGGGTGTGCTCTATACCGGGGTAGCCGTCGATCGCGTGCGTCATATCGAGCTTGAAATCGAGACCTCCCTCGGTGGTGGGCATGATCTCCAGCTCGCGCGCCGCCGCAATGATCCACTGCCGCTGCTGACGGTTTCCGCTCATGTACATCTTGAGCGTTTTGGTATCGAAGTACTCGGCGTACCGCCTGAGCACCGTCTTGGCGTGGTCGGCACTCTGGATGTTCTCGCCGATGAAGACACCCGGGCCCGTCGAATACACCCGCGGCCCGATCATGCCACCTGTCTCGACTCGATCGGTGTAGCTCAGTACGTCCGTGAAGGCGGTCTGCGGGTCTCGCGTGGTCGTTACACCGTACGAGAGCATCGTCATGTACTGCCACACCTCCTCCGGATGAATCTCCGGAGTCAGCCACATGGAGTGGTAGTGCACGTCCACGAAGCCGGGCACCAGCGTCTTGCCTGAGACGTCGATGATCTCGGCGCCCTCGGGGATCTCCACGGAATCGGGCAAGCCTACGGCAGTGATCTTGTTGTCGACCACCACGACGACTCCGTTCTCGATGACATACGGTGCTCCCGTCGTGTCGTCTGGCATCTCTGACATCGTGATGATGCGGCCGCCGCGCAGCACGACCGTGCCCCTGGGGATGTCTCGAGGCAGCATGACTTCGATCTTCTCTTCGACTGCCTCATAGGAGTCCGTCGAGTCGTTGAGCACGTCTTCGTCTCCGTCGCGCAAACGCGCGGCTCGCGCGGCGATTTTCTCTGCCGCGCCGCGGATCGAGTCAGCCCGCGCCATCAGGGAGTCCGCTTCGACCTGCACCGAGTCGGCAGCGAGCCGAATTATCGAGGCCGTCAGCTCCTCGGGTACGTCCTCGTCGTCCTTCTCGAGGCTGTCCGCCTCGGCACGCATGTCCTTCAGAGAATCTGCGACTGCCATGGCTCGCACGCGGAGCAGCGCCCGCCCCCGCGCGGTCTGCTCTTCCGCTTCCTCCTCAGCCTCGACCTCGGAGAGGTCGTATGTGAATAGCACGTTGCCCAGTGCCCAATGCACCGCTGAACCGTCGGCCGCCCAGGATGGGAACTCACCACCCACGTCGGTCAGTTTTCGCACGGGCACAGGCGCGCTGCCGGCGTTTGCCGCCATTACCGTAGGCGGCGGTCCGCCACCACCGTCGACGAGGTCGACGATGTAGATGTCGCTCCCGATCTGGGCGAAGGCCCGGTCCCCTGCCGGGGAGAGCATAACGATACCGGCCGGTGGCGGGCCGCCCGGCTCGGCACTCGGATCGGTCGGGTCAGGAGCCTTTCGCCAGGGGAATACACGGCGAGGCAGGAACTCCCACTCATCTGGATGCGGGTTGGCAAAGCCACCCGCCGCAGGCGGTCCGCGAACAATGAGATGCTGCTTCACGTCGGTACCGTCCCACCGGAACGATACCAGGCCTTCCACAGGGCTGTACGCGTAGATGCGGTCGGGTTCATCACTAGCGAAGTGCGCCAAGTCCCGGAAGCCGGTCGGCGAAATTACCGTGACTTCGCCGCCGCCGGCCGGCACCCATACGAACTCTCCTCCAATCGGTCCGAAGAAGATTCCGGACGCTTCCTTCAACTCACGCGCGGCACCCCGGGAGGCTACGATGCGCTCGCCGTCCGGTGACCACGCGACGTTGTAGTACATGGCGGCAGTGCTGGTGAGTTGTGTCGGCGCCTCTGTGCCGGTCGACACCCTCATGATGTGGCCACCATCGGTATCGTCCCACGAGACATAGGCGATCGACTGCCCGTCGGGGGACCACGTTGGATGGAACTCGCCAACGTCGGAATCGGTCAGCCTACGTGCCTCGCCGTCGGGCAGGTCCTTCAGCCACAGGCGGTCAAACGCGGTAAACACGACCTGGCTGCCGTCAGGAGAAGCCACCGGGCTCCGGATCTGTCTCGCAGTCACCATCTCGGCGGTATCGATCTGGTACGCGAACTTCACCTCTGGGCCGATCGCGAGCTCCACCGGAACCTCGAACGGAATCTCGGTCGCTTCTCCCCCGGCCATGGGCACGTTCCAGATCTTGCCGCCGTAGGAGACGATGATCGAAGCGCCATCCGGCGTGAACGAGTATCCCGGCAGCAAATCGAGCGGAGCACGCGACTCCTGATCGTCCCTCTGCACCGGATAGGCCAACCAGGACTCTTCACCGGTTTCGAGGTCACGCTTCCTGAGGCCTGTCTCGCTGTTCTCGCGTGTGCCGTAGACCAGCCAACGCCCGTCTGGCGAAATCGCCGGTCGGAACGCTGACCCGTAGCGGTTGCTCATGGTGGTCGACGTCGCGGTCTCGCGGTCGTACCGGTAGAGCTGATACCTCGGCAGGCGTGCGTTGTACTGCCAGTCACCGATCCCGCCCGCATACCAGACGTAGCGGCCGTCCGGGCTAAACGCCGCGCCCAGTGACTTGCGCGTCGCGGGAATCCCCGAGATCGGGAGCGGAGAGCGCCGCTCCGCATGGTACATCTGCAGGCGAGCAGCGCCGCCCAATCCTCCGGAGCGGCTCACCACGAGGTACTGCCCGTCGGGTGTCCATTCGGGAGAGACGTACAGCGCGTTGTTTCCGCGCGTGACCTGCGTGGTGTCCGTACGGTCGAGCCTCATGGTCCAGAGATTGTCGCCGCCGCTCTTGTCCGAGATGAAGGCCACAGACTCTCCGTCCGGGCTGAAGCGCGGTTGAACGTCAAACGCCATCCCGGTGAGCAACGGAGACGCCGTGCCACCGGTAATGGGCATGGTGTAGAGCTCGCCGAGCAGATCGAAGACGATGGTCTGGCCATCGGGGCTCACGTCCAGCGAAATCCAGGTGCCCTCGGTAGCAGTGAACTCCGCGGTGCGAGCGGCATTCAACACGAGCGGCGCATCGTCGCCGCTCCCACCGCCTCGGCCACCGCGACCTTGGGCCTCTACGGGCATCGTCGTTACTGCGCACGTCAAGAGCGCCAACGTGGCGTGCCCCAGGAAGCTCGTGCGCGCGTTCATCGTGCTCCTCCTCGGATCCCAGCCTGTACATTCGGCGCGGTATTCCTCCACGGTTCGTCCGGAGCAGCGCGTTGCCGCGGCCACAGCTCGTCCAGGGTATCGCCGTCGTACAGTCTGCCGTTCATCATCACGCGATCGACGGTGTTGGAGTTGCGGATGTCGTCGAGTGGGTTGGCGTCGAGAATCACGAGGTCGGCGAGCTTGCCGACTTCGATCGAGCCCACATCGCCGGCCAGGCCGAGCGCGCTCGCGCCCATGATGGTCGCGGCGCGTAGCGCGTCGTGTTCGTCCATGCCCCCACTCTGAAGCGTCCAAAGTTCCCAGTGGTAGCCGAGCCCCTGGAGCTGTCCGTGACTGCCAATGCCCGTATTGCCGCCGCCCTCCACCAAGTCGGCTAGCCAAGCACTGTGTTTCTTGAACGCGTACTCCTCGTCCATGAACCAGCCACCCGGCCCCGGGCCTGTTGTCTGGAGGCGGCGCGCCTTGAAGTCGATTTCGCGCTTCGGCGTGAAGTGGTTGAGCTTCTCGTCGCCGACCACGTTTTCATGCGTGTAGTAATAGTTCTCCGCCCAGGGGCCGCCGTAGGACACCAGCAGCGTGGGGGTGTTGGTCGTGCCCGACGTCTCGAACAGCTCGACGACATCGTTGTACGCGGGCACGATCGGCATCGTGTGCTCGACACCGGGATATCCATCCATGGCGTGCGTCATGTTGAGCCGATAATCGAGGCCGCCTTCGGTGGTCGGCATGAGCTCGAGCTCGAGCGCTGCCATGATGAGCCACTGACGCTGCCGGCGATTACCCGACATGTACATCTTGAAAGTCTTGGTGTCGTAGTAGTCGCTGTACTTCCGCAACACGCTCAGGGCGTGCTCGTAGCTGCGGATCGCGTCGCCCGAGAACACCCCCGGGCCGGTCGAGTAGACGCGGGGACCCATCATTTTCCCCGCTCTCACCATGTCCTCATAGGAGAGCACGTCGGTCGAGGCGGTCTGCGGATCACGCGTAGTCGTGACTCCGTAAGCGAGGTTCGCCTGATAGATCCACGGCCTGGCCCAGTGGACGCCCCGCAGGTTCCACATGTGCGCGTGTGTGTCCACGAAGCCCGGCAGGATGGTCTTGCCGCTGACGTCGATGACCTGCGCGCCGTCCGGTACCGCGCCTGGACCTGCGGAGACCCGCGTGATTCGGTTGTTGGTGATGACGATGTCGGCGTTCTCTATGATCTCGCCACCGTTCATGGTGATCGCGCGGCCTCCGCGCAGCACGACGGTACCCTGAGGGATATCCCGGTCGGCGGTCACTTCGATGCGCTGCTCGCTCGCGACGTAGTTCGCGTCGCCGGCCGCATCGTCGAGATCGTAGGACAGGAAGGCATTCCCGATCGACCAGTGCACCGAACGACCGTCCGCGCCCCACGTCGGGAACTCGACGCCAAGATCGTTGAGCTTCGACACTGGTACCGCGGCGGAGTCGGGCTTCGCAACCTGCACCGTCGGCACCGTGGCCCCGAGCCGAGGCACCGTGATGGTGTATACATCGGAGCCGATCTGCGCGAGCGCTACGTCGCCCTGCGGTGCCATCAGGACCAGCCCCGCCGAACGCTCCGGAATCAGTTCCCTAGCTTCGCCGTCCTCGTCGAACTCCTGCGGCATTACCAAGTCCGACGTCTCCGACAGCTGGTAGCCATCGGCTACGCTGCCTGCGGAAATGTCGATGCGAGCCGTGACGCGCAGATGCTGCTTCACATCTGTGTTGTCCCAGCGCGTGGAGACGAGCGCGAGTGTGGTCGGGCCGTCCGCTGGGGAGCCCACAACCGGGTCAGCCCTCGAACGGCCGTAGGAATAGATACGGTCCGAATCCGACGTGAAGTGCGGCTGTTGCCGACCCCCCGTTGGTCCGATGACCGTGAGGTCGCCGCCACCTGATGGGACCCAGACGAACTCGGCGTCGAGACCGAGCCCGATGAACGGATCGATCGCCTCCTGCACGTTGCGGCGCGAGGAACGGATGGCGACGATGCGGTCGCCGTCCGGGGACCACGCCAGCTGCTGGTAGTATGCTGGCGCAGTCGTCACTGTCGACGGCGAGCCGCCATCGGCCGAGACCCGCTTGATGTGGCCGTCACCCGCGTCGTCGTCCCACGTAACGTACGCGACCGAGCTCCCATCTGGTGACCAAATCGGCTCGAACTCGCCAATCTCCTCATCTGTGAGCCGCTCTGGCACGCCGTCCGGCAGCGTGGCCGTGTACAGCCGATCGAGTGCCGTGAAGACGATCCGGCTTCCGTCCGGAGACGGACGAGCGTTCCGGATCTGCTTCACGATGAAGGTCGGTGTGTCTTCGATGGGGTACTCGAAGCTGACCTCGGGCCCGACCGCAACGCGCGCGTTGACAGTGAACGGAATCTCGCTCGGATCGGAACCGTCGACGGGCACGCGCCAGATGCCTCCACCGTAGGAGATGACCAAGGCGTCGGATTCGGGCGTGAACGAGTATCCTGGCAGCACATCCATGTTCGCCGTCGATTCTTGGTCGTCCCGCTGAACCGGGTGCGCGAGCCAATGCTCTTCCCCCGAGTCCAATCGGCGCAGCCGGATGCCTGTGTCCGCGTCATGCCGGCTCCCGTACGCGAGCCACACACCGTCGGGCGATAGCGTTGGGCGAAAAGCGGACCCGTAGCGGTCGGTCATGGGAGTCCGGGTGCCGGTCTGGCGGTCGTAGACCCACAGCTGATACTGCGGCAGAATCGCGTTGTAGGACCACGTGCCGTTGCGTTGAGAGTGCCAGACGTAGCGGCCCTCGGAGTCGATCGCGGGGCCCATGAGGCGTCTCCCCCCGGGTCCGCCAACCATCTCCAGGCCCGTGCCACCGTCTACGTGATACAGCCACAACTTCTCGAGGCCCCTACGCGGCGCCGCGCGAGAGACCACGATGTAGTCGCCGTCAGGCGCCCAGTCCGGCGACAAGAAGCGGCTGCCCACTCCTTTGCTGAGCTGCGTCGGTTCGCCGCCCGCGGCAGGCATGAGCCAAACGTTGTTGTCGCCACTTCGGTCGGACACGAACACAATGCGCTCGCCGTCGGGACTGAAGCGCGGCTGCATGTCGTGTCCCATGCCCTCGGTGAGGCGCACCGCCGTGCCGCCCGAAATCGGCATCGCATAGAGGTCGCCCAGCATGTCGAAAACAATCGTCTGACCGTCAGGACTGACGTCCAGCGAGATCCAGGTGCCCTCAGATGTCGTGAACTCCGCCCAGCGGGCGGGCTCCAACGGAAGGCCTCGATCGGGGTCGAGATCGGACTCCTGCGCGAGCAACGTGAGCGGCGCGCAAAGGAGTAGCGAGGCCTGTAAGAGGCCACGAGAAACGAAGCGCATGGCGCCGACTCCGAAACAGCGGTGATTGTTTACGAAACATCGTCCCTACGGAGGGACACGGATTCTAGTGTCCCCGGTTGCATGGGGCTACGATGCGATACTTCTGGGCCTCTGGTTTTTCCAAGACGAGATCACACAAAAATGAAGAAGCTTCCGACCCGTTTCGGACTGGCCGCCGTAGCCACGTTGTGCCTCAGCGCCTCGGCGGCCGGGCAACTCTCCGACGAACGCTTCCGCTTCACAACCGCAGAGAAGCTCGACGCTACTCAGACGAGCGCATACGCCGGCAGCCATGACGCCATTTACGCGTATGTCGACGAGCACTTCGAGCAGCACCTCGCCAATCTGCAGCGCTGGCTCCGCCAGCCATCCGTCAGTGCCCAGAACGACGGCATCCAAGAGATGGCCGAAATGCTGCGCGGCGATCTGGAGGAGCTCGGTTTCGAGGAGACCGCGGTTGTACCCACCGACGGCCACCCCGGCGTCTGGGGCTACTACGACGCCGGCGCCGAGCGCACGCTCATGGTCTACATGATGTACGACGTGCAACCGGTGAACCCGGAGGACTGGGAGTCTCATCCGTTCCAAGCCAACGTCATAGAATCGGACCTCGGCGAGATCCTCATGGCGCGCGGCGCCACGAACCAGAAGGGACCTGAGCGCGCGTTCCTCAACGCCATCGAGTCGATCATCGCGGTCGAAGGGACGCTTCCGGTAAACCTCATGGTACTGGCTGAAGGCGAAGAGGAACTGGGTTCGCCGCACTACGGTCAGCTCGTCGAGCAGTTCGCGGACCGCCTCAGGACCGCGGACGGCGCGTTCTTCCCGTTCAATTCGCAGGACCCGGCCGGAAACGCGGCCTTGAGCCTGGGCGTCAAGGGCATTCTGTACACCGAGATCGAGTATACGGGCGGTGACTGGGGAGGCCCTACACAGGCCGAGATCCATGGCTCGTACAAAGCGATCGTAGACTCCCCGGCTCTACGCCTCGTACAGGCCCTCTCCTCGCTGGTTTCGAAGGACGGCAACACGATCCTCGTCCCGGGCTACTACGACGCGGTCCGCCCGCCCACCGACGAGGAACAGCGTCTCATCAACGCGATGGCAGACACGTGGAACGACGAAGGACAGCAAGCGAGCCTGGGTGTGAGGCAGTGGATCGATGGAGTGACCGGGCGCGACGCGATCATGCGCTACCTGTATCACCCGACGTTGAACATCGACGGCATGTGGAGTGGCTACACCGACGAGGGCGTGAAGACGATCCTTCCGCACCGAGCGACCGCCAAAGTCGACTCGCGTCTCCCGTATGGACTCGACCCCGACTCGGCGCTTGCGATGATCCGCCGGCACCTCGACTCCGAGGGCTTTTCCGACATCACCATTCGCAAGCTCGCCGGGTATCCGGCAGCGCAGACGAGCGTCGACGCGCCGCTGGTGCAGGCCGCCATCGGGGTCTTCAACAAATACGGGCAGACGCCCGAGATCTCCCCGCGTTTGGCGGGCAGCGCGCCGTTCTACCAATTCACCGAACGGCTTGGACTGCCGCTCGTGTTCGGCGGATTCGGACACGGCTCGGGTGCGCACGCACCGAACGAGTACATGGTCATCACACCAAAAGAGGGTTCGGGGATCTCAGGGCTGCGTGAGATCGAGCGGGCGTATGTCGATCTTCTCTTCGCACTCGCGAGCCAGCATCCGATCACCTGACTCTGCAGCAGTCTTCGATTTGAATGAGATAACTCCGCGGGCGCGGTACGTAGAGCTCGAAGCTCTGCACGCATCAGCACATGAGGCTGCGCGCGCGCGTTCGCTGCGCCTGAGCACGATTCGGGCGACCACCTTTCTCACTGCGGTCGCAGCTCTGATCCTCTGGGACATCTTGAATGGTGGACTCGCAACTGCCGCCCTGGCACTCGGTCTGCTCCTTGCGGTCGCATTCGTGGCCCAGGTCGTGATCCATCGCCGAGTACGTCGGCAGGAGCGTTGGCAGGGGACACTCAGAGATCTTTGCGCCGAAGGCATCGCTCGAATCGATCGCGCGTGGGAGGACCTCGAGGAGTTGCTGCCAGAGAGGGAGACGCTTCCGCACCCGATAGATCCTGAGCACCCATACGCTCATGACCTGGCCGTGCAGGGGCGCGCGTCGTTGCGTCGGCTCTTCGGACCTGTCACGACCGAGCCGGGAAGGCGAACGCTCCTGAGCTGGCTGCTGGAACCGGCGTCTACGTCCGTCGCCGAGCAGCGGGCAGAGGCCGCTCGCGAGCTCAGGGACATGCTCGAGGACCGTCTCATCCTCTCGGCGCATGGCCGGCACGCACCAGCCGCCGACCCGCAGGCGCTGGACCGCTTCCTGGCGTGGGCAGAGGCGGAGGCGTGGACACTCGAAACGTTGTGGCTCCGTGCGGTGGCGCTAGTCCTCCCAATCGCGCTGATCGCCGCCATTGTTTCGGACGCGTTCTTCGGCGCGCCGCCGCTGTGGATCCTTCCGGGACTCGCCCAACTCTGGGTGCTGCGACGGGTCTCCTTGAGACTGGCGTCGGACTTCAAAGACGTCGAAGCGATGGGCCCGGCACTCACCGCCTACGTGCCCCAGCTCCAGCAGCTGGCGACCTGGCCGATGAGCGCTCCCGCGCTTCACACTCAAGGCGAGAAAATTCGGACGCGCGGTGAAGCCGCGCACAACAAGCTCGCTCGCCTGGCAAAGTTGGTCGACATCGTTGACAGTCGCGGCAACCTCGTCTACGCGTCGCTGGCGCCCATGCTGCTGCTGGACTTTCACTTAGGAGTGCGACTGGACCGCTGGCGCCGTTCAAACGGTGCAGTCGCCCGCGGGTGGATCGAGGCCCTGGGCGAGGTCGAGGCGTTGAGTGGACTGGGGAGCTTGGCACACGACCACCCCGACTGGTCCTTCCCGACGTGGCGCGAGTCAGGCTCGACGGCATGCATCAACGCACCTGGCGTAGGGCACCCGCTGCTTGCAGACGACTGTTGCGTCCGCAACGACGTGGAGGTGGGCCCGCCCGGGTCCTTTCTACTCGTGACCGGATCCAACATGTCCGGGAAGAGCACTCTGCTGCGCTCGATCGGCGCGAATTGCGTTCTCGCCGGAGTCGGGGCGCCGGTGTGCGCGGCCAAGCTCGAGCTGCCTCGCTTGCGAATTTTTACCAGCATGAGCATCGAGGACTCACTCTCCCAAGGCGTCTCGTTGTTCATGGCGCAACTGCTTCGTGTCCGTAGCATCGTCGAGACCGCCCAAGCGCAACGAGGAGAGCAGGGACCGGTCCTGTACCTGCTCGACGAGATGCTGCACGGTACGAACAGCGCTGAGCGGCAAGTCGCAGCGCGTGCGGTGCTCCGACACCTGCTCGCGCAGGTCGCGATCGGTGTGGTTACAACGCATGACCTCGCGCTCGCCGACGCTCCCGATCTCGCCGAAGTGGCACAGCGCGTCCATTTCCGAGAAACCGTGCATCGTGAGGAAGGGACGACGCGACTGGAGTTCGACTACCTCATGCGCCCCGGGCTCGCACAGACGAGCAACGCGCTCGCGCTACTCGAGGCGGTGGGATTAGACTCTCTGATCGACGAAACCGACCCAGCCAAGTGAGAAGCCCATGAAACGCGCCGTGCCCTTGATCGCGACTCTCCTGGTTTTCTCCGCCTGCAACGCCAGCGACGAGGGCGTCGAAGACGCGACCACACCCACGCAAGCGGCGGAGGTGGCGGCCCACGTGCCGACCGCGGCGGAGCGTGCCGACATCCTGGCGGTTCTGCAGGCGTTCTTCGACGGCCTGGCTGGCGATCCCAACCTCATCGCCAACGCTGTGGAACCAGGCATCGTGATGCAATCGACGGACGCTCGCAGCGGCACTGCGGTCTCCGGTCGGTCGACGCTCGAGGGTCTCCTTCAACGCGTCGAGACCAGCGAGGTGGTAATGACCGAGCGGATGTGGGACGCCGAGGTGCAGGTGGCCGGCGCCCTCGCCACGGTCTGGACCCCCTATGACTTCTACGTCGGCTCGGAGTTCAGCCACTGCGGCATCGACGTCGCGACACTGATGCGGCGCGACGACGGCTGGAAGATCATCAACCTCAACTGGACACGAGAGGCGCCGCCGAACTGCGCGCTGCACCCCGACGGTCCACCGAGCGCCTAACAGCGGCGCCCGCAGCGAGTCCGGCTTCAGCGCCCTCCCGCCAAGGGCCTGAGCAGCACCTGCCGGAACTGGACCGGGTGACTCTCGCTCTGAAGCGCGATGTAGCCGCCGGTGAGTGACTCGCCATCATGCTTGGCGGCCTCGTCATAGCCGTTGACCGCGCCACCGCCGACGACGGGCCGTTCGTACGAGAGCACGGTATCGCCGGCGATCACGTGGGCGATCGAGGTGCCCGCGCGTACGACGAGATCGACCGTCACCCATTCGTCGCCGTGGTAGGTGGGCGCATGTGCGTTCGTGCAGTGCCGCTCGGTGAGCTCGCCCTGCATGAAGACGTGCGTGCCCGGGGTACACAAATTGGCCGTGGGGCGCTCATCGAGTCCGTTTCCGCCCAGGAACTGGGCCTCTAGCGAGATCGGAAAGTCCTGGTCCCGCGCCATGGACTGCGGGCTCTGGGAATGGAACATCACACCGCTGTTCTTGACGGCCCAATCAGGTCCTCCCTCGACCTGCTCTCCGATGAAACGATACTCGATGCGCAGCACGTAGCTGGAAAAGGGCTGGTCGTAGAAGAGGTGTCCGAACCGCTGGCCGAAGACATCGTATCGTTCGTAGCCCACCGTGAGCAGCCCGTCTTCAACACGGAACGTGCGTAACGGGTCTTCGCCGAGATCGTACCCTGTGATCTTGACCGTCCAGCCGGTGAGGTCTTCTCCGTTGAAAAGCGAACGCCACTCTTGCTCCCGTGGCGCTGCCGAACCGAGCAGGAGGGACAGGACTCCCACGAGGGAACCCCTCATACACCGTCCGAATCGGTAGTGCGAAGCGTCGCGAGTGTTCATCTTAGGCAGTGTAGGCGCGAGGCGACCGAAGAGCCATGCTAGAAGTAAAAATTGATCGTCGTAGGTCCGACGAACTCGCTGTTCCCATCAGACGTCGACACATACAATTGAGCGTAGCCCGTATCGTCACGCGCGCGTCCACCATTCATCCCCGGGGCAGACTCTTGACTCGACATGTCCATCGCGGACGCCGAGGCCTGCTCACGATCGCGATCCTAACGCTGGCCCTCATGGCGGACGCGACGGTGGACCCCTCGACGGCCGCTGCTCAGCGAAGGCAGGTCGAGCCTCCTCCACCGCCGACTCTTCGGGTCAAGCCCCATCAGGCGATCTATATGGGCGTGCTCGAAGTAGTGGGGACCGTGGATGACCGTGAACAATACCGGTTGGGACCGGACACAGTCGTGCTCAGCATCGACGCATACCGTGACGGCGACGGCAACATGGTCGGGGAATACACGCTCGACCTGGGCTCGGGAGAGCCTTCGGTCGGGACCATGCCACTCTCGGAACTGGGGCTGACGGCCGAGCAGTGGCGACCCACCCTCGAGGCGCTGACGATGGTCTCGTTTCTCCCTCTTCCTGCCGAGCCCACGGCCGTGGGCGGGGAGTGGGCGCGGCTATCCGCGTACAGCCTTCCGGACCTCGACATCGACTTTGCGGAAGCAACCAGGTTCGCGATCGTGTCGATCGAGGGTGAGCAGGTCACCGTCAGCTACAGCGCCGAGGGCGGAGGTAGCGCGATGATCGATCAGCCGCATCTGGGTGCCGGCGCCAAAATGCAGGTCACGCGGGAGAGTGCGCGGGAAGGCACATTCGTCTTCCACGTCGGTGAGGGTCGGGTACTCTCAGCGGAGCGACTCGAACGGATCAGGACGACCTCGGTCTTCTACATCGGTGACCAAGAGCCACGCACTGGGTCGGTTGAGTCCCAAGATTTGACCTTCCGACTTTTCCCATCGAATGGCTCCCGCTAGAGTAGCCGCTGGCCAAAATACTCATCGTAGACGACCACGAAGACGCTCGTCTCCTGGAACGCCGCATTCTGGAGTCGGCCGGGTACGAGCTGGACTTCGCAAAGAACGGCGCCGGAGAGAGGCGCCAGACGGTGTTTCGGAAGTCCGCGATTTAGACGTATCCGAGCCCGTCAGCCGCAACCCCGCCAACCGCTCCGTAGCCCTCGAGCGAGTCCGATAAGAAGACCGTGGTGACGGAGTCGGACGGGATCTGCACGCCCTGCGCGGCTAACGCGACCGCGGCATCCGTGACCCCGAGAAGCAATGCGAACGCCAGCGCCAGTGCTCTCCCCATGATTCCCAGGCTCCCTTTCCCGTGGCCCACGCCGACCCACGCGGCGGCGCTCGCACACAATGAGCCCCGGCATCACGTCGATGCAAGACTGACAGCCCCGGTGAGGGGATGCCAAGCTGGCCCGCTTGCGCCACCGGCACGCTCACTCGAAGCTTGCCGGGCTCGCCGCCCCACCACAGGCAGCCAAGCCTCCTAGCTAGGACGCATCGCATCAGGCCAAAAGAAGACGCACCCCCCAGCGAAGCAGCGAGCTCGACGTTCAAGACCACGCTGATCCGCGTCTTCGTCGTGCAGTTCGTAGCGCTCGCTCTGCTCGCTCTGCTCCAGCTCCGCTACCCCGGCTAGGCGCGATCGCATGCACTGGATCAACTGGCTGATCGTCGTCGTCTACCTGGCGTACGTGATCATCGACGGCATCCGAAGATCGAAAGACACAGACACCATCCACGGATACTTCCTGGCCAGTAAGAGCCTGCCCTGGTGGGTGGTCGGGCTCTCCGTGATGGCGACCCAGCTCTCCGCCGTCACCATGATCGGCACGCCGGGCCAAGGTGCCACGGACGGCATCCGCTTCATCCAGATGTACTTCGGCCTACCGCTCGCGATGGTGATCCTCGGCGTCACGCTGGTGCCGTTCCTCCATGGCTCAGGGGTCTTCACGGCGTACGAGTATCTCGAGCGACGCTTCGATGCGCGGACCCGGTCGCTGACCGCTTTCCTCTTCTTGCTGTCCCGCGCCATGTCGGTGGGTGCCATCATGGCCGCGCCCGGGGTTGTGCTCAGTGCCATCTTCGGCGTTCCGCTCGTGTGGAGCGTGGCGCTGATCGGCGTACCGACGGTCCTCTACACCATGGTCGGCGGGGTCCAAGCGGTCGCTTGGGCCGATGTGAAGCAGATGGTCCTGATCATCGTTGCACTGCTGGCGATCGTGGTCGTGCTGCTCGTCGAGATGCCCGTCACGCCAGACGACGCCCTTCGCATCGCGGGCGCGACCGGGCGCCTCGAGGCGTTCGACTTCAGCTTCGATCTGACGGAGACGTACACGTTCTGGTCAGGAATCATCGGGGGCACATTCCTGATGCTTTCGTATTTCGGGACCGACCAGAGCCAGGTGCAACGCTACCTCGCGGCCGAATCGGTGGACGCCGCTCGCTCTTCGCTGCTCATGAGCGCGTACTGGAAGATCCCGCTGCAGGCAATGGTGCTGATGGTGGGCGTTCTCGTGTTCATCTACTACCAATTCACCGCGCCCCCGTTGCTCTTCAACCCGACGCACGAAGCAGCGGTGGTTGCTGAGCGCGGCGCCGTCTACGACGCGCTACAGCGGGAGTACGCATCGGCGTTCACGCTGCGTGAGCAGGCCGCTCGGGCCGCCGCCGACGCGAGCGACGATACCGACGCCGACGCCGCGATGCAGACTTTCCTCGCGCGCGAGGCCGATATCCAGGTGATCCGCGGTAGGGCGCTCACGCTGGCGGAGGAGGTGACGGGCGAGGCATCGCTGGACACCAACTACATCATCCCGCGCTTCGTTCTGTACGAGCTGCCCATTGGACTCACGGGCCTCTTCATCGCAGGGGTGCTGGCGGCTGCCATGTCGAGCATCGCGGCCGAGCTCACGGCGCTGTCGACAACGAGCGTCATCGACTTCTACCGGCGCTGGGTCAAGGACGACGCAGACGACGCTCACTACCTGAAGGTCTCGAGAGCCGCCACCGTGTTCTGGGGCGCCTTCGCCTGTGCAGTCGCCATATATGCGGCGACGCTGGGATCGCTCATCGAGGTCGTAAACCGCTTTGGATCCTTCTTCTATGGATCGATCCTGGGCGTCTTTCTCCTGGCGATGATGCCTCGCGCCGTGGGGAGGGGCTCCTTCTTTGGGTTGCTGGTGGGCATGGGTGTGGTAGCAGCGGTGGCGTTCGGGGCGCCCGACGTCTCGTACCTCTGGCACAACGTGATCGGGGCGGTGACGGTCGTGATCGTCGGCCTGTTGCTCGGCGGGAAGGAGGCTGAGCAAGAGGCCTAGAAGATTCGAGCAGGTCTGTCCGTACCCGGGTTCATCGCATCACTGATCACATACCCGGGTCCGACCATGCTTGCTACTAGAAGACCGACCGCGCGACTGACTGCGCTTGCTCTCCTCCCCATCGTCATCGTTTCTAATCCACGGCGCTCATCGTGCAGCAGCAAACGCGGCCCACTCGCTTCCTTCCAGCGAAACCAGGTTGGCAAACAGCCGGTACGCGCCGGGCACTCTGCCCGCCCACTGCCTGAAGAACGACAGCCCAGTATACACGTACACACCCTCCCCGACCGACGCGACCAGAAGCGACCCGTGGCGCGCTGGCTCATCGGGATCGTTGAGCTCGAGCATCGGCAGGTATTCGTCAACCCACTCGCTCGCGAAGTAGAGGCCTCGCTCCTGAACCCATCCCTCGAAGTCGTCCTGTGTGATGCGATTGGGCGTCGTGAAGACCGGCGCCTCGGGCTCAAGAACCGTGATTGATGCGGTCTCGTCCGCCACTCGGGGGGCAGGTCGCCCGATCGTCAGATCGTAGGGAGCATACCGACCGTTGGAGAACTGGTACTGGTTGTACTGATTGACGATAGTGCCCCCTGAGCGCACGAAGTCGAGCAGTTGATCGTTCGCGGCTCGAACGTCCGGACGGGTCTCGTAGGCGCGCACGCCGAGTACGATTACGTCGTACGCGGAGAAGGCACCCCCCCGCACCTGGGCTTCCGTCAGTAACTCCACCGACGCACCCATTTGCCGGAGCGCGGTTGGGCCCTCGTCGCCGGTGCCCATGATGTATCCGGCGCTCAGGCCCTCACGCACCGTGACGGGAACCACGGTGACACGGACCTCGGCGTCCGCGAACATGGCGGTGCGTTCGATGTGCTCATAGTCGATGAGCGCAAAGCCCTCGTCATATGTAAGTCCATCCACTTCGGCGATCGCCTGGAAGACGTGATCGCCAGCCGTCACGGATGGTCCCGGCTGAACCTCGAACACTACGGAGCGTTCGGAGCCCGCGGACGTCAGTTCGAACGACTGAGACGCCGGAGAAACGCTCCAACCCGCCGGAGCCTGTAGTGTCACGTTACCCGACGCGCCTTCATCGGCCTCGGAGAGCAGCGCGACCTTGATTTCCCGAGCTTCGGACCGGCCTTGAGGCCAAACCACCCCGGCGGGCGTCACCGACACCGAAACGGCAGGCACGATGAGGACCGGCGTCTCAAATTCGCCCTTGGCTTGATCGACTCCCACGTAGCGCCAAGCAGCCGAGGCCTGCACCGGCGGACCCATCGGCTCACCGTCTTGGAAGGGGACGAAGCTCAGGCTGGCGCCGACCAGACTTCGATCCCTCGGCAGGCCCCATGAAACACGGTCCTGGGGCCACCGGTACATCGCGCCGTCCCGCTCTTCTTGCAGGAAATAGAGCTGAGACAGGGACGCGTCGTCTGGTATCGTGACGTCGTAGGTCCAAGTCACGAGACTCCGAGCACCGACGCTGCCGTCTGCAGCCAAGCCCTCGACCGACACCTCTTCGACGGGCCAATCCACACCGGCCCGCAAGTTCACGCTCGGCAGCCAAAGGCTTGCCCGACCGGCATTCCACAGCTGCGCGCGCACCTGAAGCGTCTGCCCAGGCACCACGAGATCGTCCGACGAGCGGACCTGAAAGTCGATTCCTGCGGCCGCCATAAAGGCGCGGTTCGCGACACTCCTGATGGTGCCAAGGGCGGCCCGAAACTCGAGGTCGCCGGGACGCAATGCCCCGGCGCGCCTCAAATGCCTGAGTGCGTCGGCCAGATGAGGCGCGACCCCGAACGGATCCAGGCCCAGCTCGTCACGCGCGCGCGCCACGGCGGCCCGATACGCCTCGAGGTGCCCTCCGATCTGGGCAGCGTCTTCCTCGTTCATGCCCGCGGTGAGTCCCACGAACGTGGTATCGATGCCTGAGAACATCTCGTCTTCGGCACCACCGACGTGTGACGCCACGAAGGCGGCTCCGGTCGTACTGGGACCCGCGGGCTGCGGCGCGCCCATGTCCTGCGACCGATGCTGGCTGCGGCTCTCCATGGAGAGCTGGAAGTGCGATCGCCCGAGCAGCGGGTCGTAGGTTCCGGTTTCCACTACGATGTCGGGAGCGTCACTTGGTGGTCTCGAGCCGCCGAAGCGGCGGCGCGCCGATTGGTAAAGCTTCGCCGGAGTCCAGGGCTCGAAGCCCCGCGTCAGCTGCTCGGGAAAGCGAGTGGGGTCGCCCGCCGCCTCGAATACCTCGCGGGCGATGATGCCCGAAGCTTGATGCTGACCGTGTCCGTCTCGAGGCGTGCCACTCCAGACTGAGACGATGACCTGAGGTCGAAACCTGCGCACGATCCACACGACATCGGCAAGCAGCTGCTCGCGCGGCCAGAGCGTGAACGCCTCTTCGGCGGTCTTGGAGTACCCAAAGTCGAAGGCGCGGGTGAAGAACTGCTGGCCGCCGTCCAGCGCGCGCGCTGCCTCCAGCTCACCTGTGCGAATCACGCCGAGGCCTTCCCACAACTCCGAACCAATGAGGTTCTGGCCCCCGTCCCCCCGCGTGAGCGAGAGATACGCGGTCTGGGCACCCCATCCCCGTGCCAGTGACGTCAGCAGGCCCGTGTCCTCGTCGTCCGGGTGCGCCCCGATCATGAGCACGCGCTTCACGCCCTCCATCTGACGAAGCAGCAGGCCTGTAGGGACGAGGCCGGTGCCCTCCATCGACTGGGCTGTCAGGCCAGGCGAAGCCATCGCAACAAGCGTGGCCGCCAGCAGAGTGGACCTGATCCATCGCAAAGTAGATGATCCCATCTTCACACCAGCCTCATGCAGAACGCACAGAACTACGCCGACTCGACGAAAGATAGAGTGGAGTCTCGTCCCGATGACACCCGCGAGCAGAAGTGTGCTCGCCTCCTGGCTACCGTTCCCGCTTCGGCCATTCCAGCGCTAGCGCCGCTGGAGCACGAGTGCGCCCGACGCCGAGCCCGAGCGCCGCAAGCGTCAGAACATACGGGAACGCCAGAAAGATCTGATAGGGTAAATCGAGTCCAAGCGCTTGGCCCTGGAACTGCAGCGCGTTGGCCGCTCCGAAGAAGAAGGCCGCCAACAGAACCCACACCGGATTCCAGCGGCCGAGCACCACGACGGCGATCGCGATGAAGCCCCTGCCGGCACTCATGTTTTCAGCAAACGTGCCGGCGTGGGCGAGCACCAGGTGAGCGCCGGCGATGCCCGCCATCGTTCCACCCAGAATCGTCGCCCAAAAGCGGGTCCACCGTACGCGCACGCCGGCCGCATCAGCGGCGTCGGGGTCCTCTCCAACGGCTCGAAGCTCGAGGCCCCACGCGGTTCGATAAAGAAAATACCAAAGCGCGGGCGCGAGCACGTATGCGAGGTAGGCGGTGGGTGCCTGAGCGAAGAGCGCCGTGCCGACCACCGGGATCTCGGACAACACAGGGATCGGCACGGGCGCCAGCGTGGGTACCGAAAGCACGGCACCGGTCGTCCCGAATCGCGCCTGATAGATCGCGCCCGTGAAGCCGAGCCCCCCTAGCGTGATCGCGGTGCCAGTGATGATCTGGTCGGTGCCCAGGCCGATCGCGAACGCCGCGAACGTAAACGCGACGAAGGCTCCTGCGGCGGCGCCAATCAAGAGACCGCCGCCGGGCCCGTCCAAGGCCATCGCCCCCAACGCACCACCGAGCGCACCTGCGATGAGCGAACCCTCGAGGCCGATATTGATCACACCGCTGCGTTCGGTAATGGTCTCGCCCATGGCCGCTAACGCGAGCGGCACACCAAGACGCACGGAGGCCTCTAGGAACGCCACGAAGACCACGGCCTCAGGCACGCTGTCGCCTCCTGACCTGATCCACCGCCAGCACGCTGAGGATCACCAGCGCTTCGACTGCGGTCACCCACGACGAGGGAATCCCGGCGGCGCGTTGCATTTCGGCAGCACCGCCTTCGAGCGCGCCGAAGAGCAAGCCTGTGCCAATGACCGCGATGGGGTGGAGACCGCCGAGCAGAGCTACCGCGATCGCCGTATAGCCCCAACCCGGAGAGAGCCCCTCGTAGAGCGCAAATGTCACCCCCGCCACCTCCACGCCACCCGCGAGCCCGGCGATCGCGCCCGAGGCCAAGAAACTGATCAGTACGACGCGATCGGGGCTGATCATCCCGGCGACGCGAGCCGCACCGGGTGCGGCCCCGACAGCGCGGATCTCGAAGCCGATACGGGTCCACCGCAGCGTCGCCCACATGCCCACCCCGAGCACGACCGCCAGCAGGAAGCCCAGGTGCAGCCGGGTCCCTTCCACGAGCAGGGGCAACCGAGCAGCATCAGCGATCGGATCCGTCTGGTTGAAGACGCCACGCGCCTCCTGCAGCGGGCCCACAACCATGAACGCCGCCAAGTAAATGCCGACGAAGTTCATGAGGATGGTAGTGATGACTTCGCCGACGCCAAGCCGCACACGCATGAGCGCGGGGATCGCGGACCATAGAGCACCCGCGACACCGGCGGAGGTGAGCACCAGAGGCACGAGAACGAACCAGGGGAGATCGCCGCCGATGAGCCCGACCCATACAGCGGCGACCGCCCCCGCGTAGAGCTGCCCCTCGGCCCCGATGTTCCAGACACCGGCACGGAACGCCAGCGCCACGGCGAGCCCGGTGAGGATCAGCGGCACGGCGCGCACCATGGTGATGGACAGGATGGCGCTCGAGCTGCCGAAGGCGCCTCGCATCATCGCGGCTCCAGCCGAGAGGGGATTGAAGCCGCCGAGCCAGAGAGAGCCCGCGGCGAGCGCCAGCGTCAGCAGCACGGCTGCCGCGGCCGTCCATGCCAGGCTCAGGCGCCTCATCCGAAGCGCCTCATCTCAAGCGCCATCGTCGGAAGCGGTGACCCCACCGAGCATGATGGCGCCCACTCCGGTTCTCGTGCACTGATCGGCGGGCACTTCTGTGAGGCGACTCCGCACCATCACGAAGAGTCGATCCGATAGCGCGAGCACCTCGTCGAGGTCCGTAGAAATCAGGACGACCGCCGCTGCGGAGCCGTCAGCTTCGCGCCCCGCGACTACAGCGTCCTGCATCTGTCGGTGTACGAAGTCGGTAGCGACTACATCGAGGCCGCGCGTCGGGTTCTCGGCCACGAGCAGGTCCGTGGCCAGCGTGAGCTCGCGTCCCACTACCAGGCGTTGCTGGTTGCCACCCGAAAGCGTGCCAGCGCGTACTCTGGTGTTGGCGGCTTGCACAGCGAAGACCGTACGCACCTGCTCAGCCCGCTTCCCGATTTCGCCCCACTTCAGTCGGAGTCTCGAACGGAAGAATCTGTCGCGATGGACCGCCAGGGCGACGTTCTCCACCAGGTCGAAGTCGAGCGCGAGACCCTCGGACGTGCGGTCCTGCGGAATGAAGCCGGTGCCGCTCGGGATCTCGACCTCTCCTGACGCCGCTTCCGCACGGCCGGCGAGCACGAGCGCCAACTCCCGCTGACCGTTGCCCTCCACTCCGGCGATACCGACGATCTCGCCACGACGGATCTCGAGCGAGACGCCACGTAGCGCCTCGACACCCGTCGATCCCATTGCACGCACGTCACGCAGGCGAGCGACGACCTCGCCACTGGTGGCGGCGGATCGTGGCCCACGCACGGAGCCGCCCGGCAACTCCGCCCCGACCATCGCCTTCGTGAGAACCTCTGCGTCGACCTCGGAGCGGCCCGCGCTCAAGACCGTGCGACCCTGACGGAGCACGGTCACGTGATCGGAGATCGAAAGCGCCTCGTCGAGCTTATGTGTGACGAGCACAACGGCCCGCCCGTCCGCCGCGAGGCTACGCAGCAGAGTCAGGAGCCTCTCCACCTCTCGCGGTGTGAGCACAGCAGTGGGCTCATCGAGAATCAAAAGCGCCGGTTCTCTCAGCAGAGCCTTCAGGATCTCGACTCGTTGTCGGTCGCCGACGCCGAGGCCCTCGACCATCGCGTGCAGGTCGACACTAAGGCCCACCCGCGCCATCAGCTCGGCAGCTCTCTCGCGGACCTCCCCGAGTGGGAGCCGCCAGCCACGGGACGCATCGCGACGACCGAGCGCGAGGTTTTCGAGAACGCTGAGCCGGCGAACCAACTTGAAGTGCTGGTGCACCAAGCCGATTCCGTTCGCCCACGCATCTCGCGGACTGCGCAGGGTCACCGCGGCACCACGCAGCGTCAACGTCCCGGCATCGGTACGTAGCATCCCTCCGAGGATGCTCAGCAGCGTCGACTTGCCCGCCCCGTTCTCGCCAAGGACCCCGTGTACTTCCCCGGCGCGCACCTCGAGATCTGCTCCATCGAGCGCAGTAACAGGCCCAAAGCGGCGAACGATGCCGTCGAGCCTGGCGAGTACTTCGCTCACGGGACCCCGGGCTCGCCCTCGACGTAGTCCACGCGTGGAACCTGCAGCTCTCCCGCACGAATCCGGGCTCGCGCTGCATCGACGGCCGCCCGGAGGCTGTCAGGCACCCGGCCCACGAGTCCTGGGTTAAACAGAAAGTCGACCACGTCGTCGACGGAGCCCGCGTACAGCGGCCGCCCCCCGAGGGTGCCCGAGCGCCAGGCTTCCGCCGTTTCCAGGAACGCTTCGGGGATGCGGATCAGCGCGCTGCCCAGAATGACCTCGGGGGCCACGTCGTTCTGATCGCGATTCATGCCGAGCGCCCAGGCGGTACCGCCGGCCTCGACGACCTCGCGCACGGCCTGGAAGACCCCGAAGGAGGCCGCGTCGACATTGTGGATAATCACGTCTGCACCCCGCCTCAGCTGCGCGACCGCGGCCTCCTTGGCAGCCGCTACGTCATCCCAGTTGCCGGTGAAGGACTCGAGTATCTCGACGTCAGGGTCCACTACCTTCGCGCCGGCTTCAAAAGCCCTGAACGTGCCTTGCACGGGCGGGATCGCGACGCCGCCCACCATGCCGACGATTCCCGACTCACTCATGCCCGCGGCGACCATGCCCGCCAAGTAGCTCGCCTCTTCCAATTGGAAGATGAGCGGCACCACGTTTTTCGCGTACCGCCCACCTCCGCTGACGATGAAGGTCGTATTGGGGAACTGCTCGCCGGCGCGCATGGCGGCGTCCTGGTATTCGAAGCCGTGTGCAAAGATCAGGTCGTAGCCCGTCGAAGCATAAGAGAGGAAGGCTTCGTCGAATTCGGCGGGGGTGCGGGTCTGTTGGTGGCTGACTTGAGCGCCGAGCGAGTCCCGCAGGAGCATGAGTCCTTCATATGCCCCCGCATACCAACCGGCGTCGCTAACCGGACCTGCCGTGAGCAGCGCGGCGCGAATGTCCACCGAGGCTTCGCCTTGAGCGTCGCGCTGCTCACCGGTACACGCGGACACCACCAGAACGGCCGCAAGTAGAGAAAGTCTGACGAACCGACGCATCATCGTGTGCCTCTGTAAGGTCCTGGCGCGATCTAGCCTCTCGACGCCGAGCACACTGTAAACCACTGCCTGTTGGGAGTTCAAAGCGCCCGGTATGTTGTCGCTCTCAACGGCCGGACGGCTCCACCAAAAAGCGCGAGCGCACACGAATGGAACAGCAGGAGAGAGGGAATTGGAGTTCGAACATGGGCTTCGTGCTCGCGGCCACGGGCTCGGCCATCGGGCTCGGCAACCTGTGGAAGTTCCCGTTCATCACCTGGGAGAACAACGGCGGCGCGTTTGTGCTGGTGTACCTGATGTGCATCGCCGCGGTCGGACTCCCCATCATGATGGCGGAGCTACTCATCGGTCGCTCCACACAGAAGAGCGTGGTCGGCGCGCTCAAAGAAGCGGTCGGTCCGGCCTGGGGCCTCGTTGGCCTCTGGGGCGTGATGTGCGGTTTCACGCTGCTCAGCTATTACACAGTCATCGCGGGCTGGTCGCTTTTCTACTTCGCGAAGACCGTGACGTGGTCCCTGAGCGGTTTTCCCGCCGGGCTCGCTACCGGTGACCTATTCGGGGAACAGGCCGGCAACGGCAGCCTGCAGCTGATGCTCTCTTTCGGCTTCAGCATTGCGACCGTCGGGGTCGTCTACTTCGGTGTGCAGAAGGGCATCGAACGGATCGCGCGGCTCTTCCTCCCGGTTCTGTTCGTCATCCTTGTCCTGATGCTCATCAGCGCACTCGGCATGAGCGGATCGAGAGAAGCGCTCGGCTTCATCTTTCGGCCGAACTTCGCCGAGCTCGAGCCCACCTCCTTGCTGGAGGCGCTGGGCCATTCGTTCTTCACGCTGTCGCTCGGCATGGGCGCGATGATCACTTACGGCTCGTACATCTCACGCGGACAATCGATTGTAAAAGCGTCCGCCATCATTGTTGTGCTCGATACTCTGATCGCTCTGATCGCGACAGTCATCATGTTCTCCGTGATCTTCAGCGTGGCCGGCATGGCAGATGACGTCAGCGACACTGGGACGGTGGGAATGCTGTTCATCTCGCTGCCGGCGCTGTTCTACTCCGAGGTGCCCTTCGGAAGAATTCTCGGCCCACTCTTCTATGTGCTCGTAGCTCTGGCAGCGCTGACCTCGACCATGTCTCTGCTCGAGGTCGTGGCGAGCTACATCATCGACGAGCACGGAGTGGGACGTCGCAAAGCGACGCTCATGTGTGGGGGCGTGGTCTTCGTCTTCACGGTCCTCGCGGCCGTTTCCTTCGGCGCGGTTCCGTTCATCACCAACCTCGAGGTGGGAGGAGCGTTGGGCGACCTGCTCTTCGGGGGCAAGGTGGGCTGGTTCTCGATGGCCGATCACTTCGTATCCAACTGGATGCTGCCTACGGGCGGCCTCGGGGTCACGCTTGCCGCCGGTTGGTTCATGACGCGCCGGGCCACCGAGAGCGAGTTGATGGACGGCACCGAGCCGGGGTGGTTCCGCTACGGCGTGTGGCGATTCTTCATCCGATTCGTGGCTCCGGTCGCGGTGGCCGCCATCATTGTCGCAGTGATCTTCTTCGGCGTGGACTTCAGCTGAGGCGTCACTAGAGGCGCACGACACCAGGCAGATCGGGGCGGGCAGACTTGGTTCTGGCCGCCCCTTTTTCGTCTCCAGCCGATTTCTTCATCGAACGTGAATCTTTTCTGAGTTCGCCCGTGTAGGAGTCGCCATCATCGTTTAGTCACGTTCTATGAACAAATGGAGAGTCCGTGTCCCGGAACGAGTTTCTCGGTGAGTTCGAGCAGATCGTCCTTCTCACGGTCGCGCGTCTGCGCAGCGATGCCTACGGCATGGCGATCCGGCAGGAAATCGAAGCTCACATCGGCCGAGGCATCGCCATCGGGTCGGTGTACGCAGCGCTCGACCGCATGGAGCGAAAAGGCCTGCTGAGCTCGGACGTCGGCGATCCGACACCTGTTCGGGGCGGCCGGGCCAAGCGCTTCTACGAGCTACAGGCGCGAGGGGCGGAAGCCCTGAGGCGCTCGCGCGAGGTGCTGTCGGGCCTCTGGGACGGCCTCACGATCGATCCGGAGTCGTTCGCGTGACCGGAGAGCCCCGCTCGCCGGCATCGAAATCGAGCCGACACACCTCGTGGAAGAGCGCGGCGTTGGCCACTTCATGGCCCGCCGCTTCGATCGGCCGCCCGGTGGTAAGCTACATATGCATAGCCTTGGGGGCATCCAGCACGTCGACTTCAACGACCAGTTCAACTTCTCGTACGAGGACTACTTCCGTACGCTCCGTGCGCTCCGTCTGGGACAGCCTGCCGTCGACGAGGCATATCGGCGAATGGTTTTCACGTTCTCGACGCTCAACCGAGACGACCACGTCAAGAACTTCTCGTTTCTCATGGATCGTGACGGCCGTTGGCGACTCGCCCCCGCTTATGACGTCGCCTACGCCGCGCACAGCCCATGGACGCGACAGCACCAGATGTCTGCCAACGGCAAGCACATAGATTTCACGCGGAACGATCTGTTCGACGTAGGCGCCCGTTTCGACGTGCCCCATGGCAGGCGCGAGATCATCGAGCAAGTGTTGGACTCCCTGGCCCTTTGGCGGCCGACGGCCCTGGACGCGGGTCTCGGCCGCCAATGGACGAAGGCGCTGGAAGACGAGTTCTTACGCTTCGGCTAGGACTCAGTTCACCGACGCCGGCAACCTGCGAACCACGACCGTGGGCACGTCGAAGTCATCCATCTCGATGTAGGCAGTCAGTCCGTCAGGGCCGAACGACGAGGGCATCTCCATCTCGCCCGTCGGATAGCTGCCGACGTACTGCCCTTCGGCATTGAGCACGTCGATCGGTCCGTCGCTCACGGGCTGCTCGCCCCTCCGCTGCACCCAGATCCGGCCGCCCCAGCTCGTCTGCAAAGCACGGATGACGGGAACCTCCGGAAAGAACTGCATCTGCTCGACCTGCCCGCGCATCATCTCCTTGATCGCGTCCTGGCTGATTGCTTGAGCTGCGCCACCCCCGGGCCCGATCATTCGCACCTGCATCTGCGGCCCCTCGCCAGCGGCTAGTTCTTCGAGACGGCGATCCTTCTCGGCCTTTTCGATACGGTTGGTGACAGGGAGCGCTTGGAACGGTCGGCGAAGGATCTTCGACACACCACCGTCGCGTCCAGCGATCTTAACGTTGTAAGCAGATGAGTCCGAGAACGCGACCCCTCCGCTGGGCAACGCGCCGACGAGAAGCCGGGGTTCGAACGTCCTTGGTCCCGCCATCGACATCTGGAAGCGTATGCCCCCACCCTCGATCGTCTGAGGCCGCTCGCTACGGGGTGGCAACCAACCTTCAGCGATGGTCTCGGTCTCGATGTCCTCGCCCGTGAGGCTGATGCGCTCGATGGGACGCGTCTCAAGGGGCTCCGGAACAACCGCCTCGGGACCGGCTTCCATGGTCATCAACCGCCCAGCGCCCCCCGAAATGATCGCCAGGCCCGAGGGGTCCGAAGCCATCTCCCCGAACTGGATCATTCCGCCGCCACCCATGCGCACCATACGCTCGAATTCGCCGTCGGCCCCAAAGAGCTGATAGGACCGGTGACCGACATCCATGACTACCGAGGTCCCGTCTCGCATGACGGTGAAGCCCAACGCCATGCGAAGCTCTCCGGGGCCCTCGCCGGGGCTGCCGAACTCGCGCACGAAGTTTCCGTCCGAATCGACGACCACGATGCGCGAGGCCTGACGGTCGAAAATGTACAGGTTGCCGTTCTCGTCGAAGCCCGTGGCGGCGATGTCACCAAACGTCTCCCAGACATCTCCGTCGAACGAGCCGACGCGATACACCTCCTCATAGTCGGAGCTCAGCGCACGGTCCGCACCGGGCAACTCGACGACCTCCTGGGCCGCTACAGCGTTCATCGCAAAGATGAGGGCAAAAACGCCCCCGCCCATGCGCGTTACTACGGCAATGTGCCTCACAACCTCAGCCTCCCTTCGTGGTCGATACTGCATCTCCGACAGGTGTAGATGACGGACCCCCTGAGCAGGGTTGCCCCGGGGTTGCCTCGCGGTCGGAGCGCGACACCTTTGGGGTCCCCAGAGTGTAGCACGGGGCCCACCTCAACCCTCGGCGAATGATCAAAGACCTGCTGGATCGACCGATCGAGAAGCTCCCGACGACACTGAAGTTCGACGGTCGGATCCTGTACCTGCTCGACGACGCGGAGCTCATGAGGGCCCAGCTCTACGACGGCACCGATGTCGAACTCACTCATGCGCTCGAGCAGCGTCTTCGAGACCAGATTTCCACCGACGAAATCACGCCGGCCTACATCTGCTTCTTCTATGACGAGACCCTGGGGGACTTTCCTTACCTGGGCCTCCGTACGACGAACCAGACCACGGGTGAGACCGAATACCCCGTCCGGCGGAATGCCGTGCGCGACGGCGGCTTCGTTTGCTCCGTGGCCGGGAAGCGGCGCGGCAAGGGCAGTAGTCGAGAGGCGAGTCCGTACGCCGAACTGCACGCGGGCATAAAGGTCGTAGTCGCGGAGAGCATCGAGCGGATCTACAACGAGAACTGCCAGAACCTCGGCGTCCTGACCACGAGCGACTTCGGCATCATCGAGCGAATCAAGGCAGGTGAGCAGATCCAGCTCGCGGAGTTCACCGCGGGAAAGGACGAGATCACTCGGCAGATCATCGAGTACGGCGGACTCTTCGAGTTCAACGTGGCGCGACTGCAGAGCAAGGTGACGATCCCGATCACGGTCGCGCTCGAGGAGGGCGCCGCAAGCGGGCGCCCGATGACCATTGCCGAGAAGATCTTCGCCAAGCACCTGGTTACCGACGCGAGCAAGGGAATGTGCGGTGTCCCGTGGGTGCAGGCGGGCGACGCGAGTTTCTTCCGCACCGACATCCGCTTCAGCCACGAATACGTCACCCCCATGGCCTCGATCTTTTTCGAGGAAAAGGTCGGGAAGGACGCCAAGATCGTGGACCCCGACACGGTCCTGTTCTTCCGCGACCACCTGACGTTCCTGTCCAAGGTGATGAGCCAGGAGCGCATCGAGGAAGGATTGCTCGACGCCGCCAACGAGCTGGAGGTCAAGCAGCGCGACTTCAGCCTCAAGCAGGGCGTGAAGCTGTACGGCGAACAGATGGGACAGCGCTTGGGCTCCCAGGCGATTTGCCACTCGAAGATCCTGGAGAAGTACGCCGAGCCGGGCATGCTCATCATCGGCACCGACTCACACACGCCTCATGCGGGCGCGATCGGGGCGGTCGCCTTCGGCGTTGGCACCACCGCGATCTTCAACTCATGGATCACAAAGGACGTGCGCGTGAGCGTGCCGCCGTCCTTCAAGGTCGTGATCTCGGGCGAGCCGGCAGCCAACGTGACCGCAAAGGACTACATGCTCGAGATCCTGCGGCACCCCTACATCCGGGACGGCGAAGCGATCGGGCAAATCATCGAGTACAGCGGACCAGCGATCGAGACGCTGAGCGTCGACGAACGCGCGACTATGACCAACATGGCCGCGGAGGTCGGTGCCTTCACAGGCATCATCGCCGCCGACGACAAGTCAGTACAGTTCTTGGTGAACGAGCGAGGTATGGACCCCGTTCGCGCGCGCGCGCTCACTGAAGGCATGCAGAGCGACGCTGGAGCCGATTACGTGAAGGTGATCGAGATCGACGCCTCTACGATCCGCCCCATGGCGGCGCTGCCGAATGATCCGGGGAACGGCGTAAACATCGAAGAGCTCGGCAAAGAGCCGATCCGGATCGATATCGCATACGCGGGTTCATGTACGGCGGGAAAGAAAGAAGACATGGACATGTACGCCACGGTCTTCGCTGAGGCGGACGCGCAGGGGCTCACTGTGCACCCCGACGTGAAAGTCTTCATCCAGTGCGGCTCGACCGACGTGCGGGAATACTGCCGGGAAAAGGGCTACCTGGATCTGTTCGAGCGCATGGGCGCCGAGTTCATCGAGCCGGGGTGCGGAGCCTGCATCGCGGCCGGACCGGGCGTGACCACCTCACCCGACGAGGTCTCGATGTCGTCGCAGAATCGAAACTTCCCGGGCCGCTCAGGCCCCGGACAGCTTTATCTGGGCTCGCCGTACTCGGTGGCCGCCAGTGCGGTGGCTGGGTACGTCACAAGCTGGTCGCCCAACCAGCGATTCGAGCCCGTGAGCCCGAAGAAGCTGGAGACCGTCTAGCGCCGGCTGCCCGGCCAGGACGGGGGCCCACCCTTACGGGTGGGGCACCTCATCCGGCCATTCGGGATCCGGCCGTTCGGGCGCCGGATCGGGCGAATCCTCATTCGACTGTCCTCCGCATACCGTGCCGGGCGTACAGTCCGACAGAGGTTGCGGCGACTGCAAGGGTGCCACAACGAGCGGCGCCGAGATCGACGAGACGTGCGTGACGTCAACGGGGGCCTTCGCGATGAGAACATTCCCGCTGGCGTCCGTCACCAGGGCCACAGCCGGCGATACTACGGTCATGTCTCCTAGTGCGAAGAACTTCACCGAAGTGACGTCTTTCATGACGGGATCGTCGGATGCCACGATGACCCCGGTCGAGGCCTTCTCGCTCGAGGCCGCTGCTTGCATGGTCATCAGTATAGGTACCCTAGCCCGATGTACAACGGCTTTCCCGCCTCCTCGGAACTGCCCATGTCGATCGCCACGGTGAAGTTCTCCCCCATGCCGAAGCGGACGCCGCCCCCGAAGCCGCGGTGGAGGTCAGCAAAGAGCTCGTCGAGCCGCACGTTGCCGTCCCATACCCGACCCTGATCGAAGAACGTCGAAAGCACCACGTGGAAGGGTTTGCCGAAGAGCTGGAAGTCGGCTGCGCGCCAACGCAGTTCCGCGTTCCAAACGAGCATGCCGCGCCCCACGAACCGGTTCTTGAGGACACCCCTCAGAGTCTTGGCGCCTCCGAGGCCTTCCTGTTGCCGGAACGATGCCTGGACCTCGAAGAGGTCGTGAACGGGCGCGCCCGCGCCGACGCCTTGCACCAAATAGCGGTGCGCAAAGACAACGCGCTCGCCGAGCGAGAAATAGCGACGATCCGTAAACGTCCATCGCGTATAGTCGGCGTCGGCGCCGAAGCTCTCGTCCACACGTTGAATGAGTAGCTCGGTCCACACTCCGCTGCGTGGGCCGGCTTCCCGGTCCCGCGTGTCCCAAACGAGGCCCGCGCGCACGTAGTTGGACCAGGTCGTCTGCTCCGTCGCGCTCACATCCGCCTGGTATAGTGTCGTTCCGTCGCTCTCCGGAACCGGCAGCACGGAGGTGCGCACTAAACCCGCGCCGAAGAGCCACCGCAGGGGGGTGTCGGAGACGTTGCGCTGAAGGTTGAACTTCGCGGTGCGCCTTTCGCGACCGAAGCGGTAGTAGAACGGATCAGGACCCTCGTCGGAGTCGAGCAGGCGGTCATACTGCGTAGCGTTTCCCAAGCCGTAATACGGAGTCGCGATCTGCTTCTCGCTGCCGAGGTAGGCGTCCAACCGCCACCCGTTCGACAGCACGTGCGGGGCATCGAAAAAGAGCGTGAAGTCGCGCCGCCCCCGACTGGCCACGAACACGGTGGGCCTCAGGGACCACACGTAAGGGAGTAGTCCACGCTGTCCGTACTGGTACAGCTCGACCAAGGCACCGTATCCGACGCCCTCGTCGGAGTCGAAGTTCAGGGCGGGCAAGCCACCGATTTCGAGGCCAGTGGGCTGCTGTTGGGCGTCCCCTCCACCGGGGTTAGCGGCGGCGAGCGATACCGCGACGAGGAGGGCGAGCAACCAGCGGCTGTAACGGACAGTCATGAGGACTCCCTGCGGAAGCGGACTTCGTGCTTGAGACGCAAGTTGTGGGTCGAATGCCGCATCCCCGATATGTAATTCGACGTAGTCGGATACGCACGTCCCTGCTCCGATCACCTTCGGCCCTTTCGTCACTTCTGGCGTTTCGGCATCGTAGGGCCGGCAAGCCCGACCTACTTCCGATGGAGCGGCCCTGTTGAGCCACGTGCCACCGTTCACGCCCGACCGGAGACTCTTTCCGTTCGAGTCCAGATGGTTCGACAGTAGCGCCGGAACTGTCCACTACATCGACGAAGGAGTGGGCGATCCGATCCTATTCTTGCACGGAAACCCGACGTGGAGCTTCCTGTACAGGGGCATCATCATTCGGCTGAAGAAGCGATTCCGTTGCATCGCGATCGACTACCCCGGCTTCGGCCTGTCCGAAGCCCCAGACAACTACGGGTACGCACCCGCAGATCACGCAGGCGTCGTCCGTGAGCTGGTCAAGCACTTGGACTTGCAGAACCTCACGATCATGGGCCAAGACTGGGGCGGCCCGATCGGGCTGCGGGTGGCAGTCGACGAGACGACCCGGTTGCGCGCGCTGGTGATGGGAAACACATGGTACTGGCCCATCGACACGCTCATGTCGAAGACATTCGCGTATATCATGTCGTCTACCCCCCTGCAGTCGCAGATCCTCAGGAGGAACCTGTTCGTCGAGAAGATCATGCCGATGATGGTGAAGTATCCGCTCGCCGATGAGGTCATGCACCATTACCGGGAGGCGCTCTCGACCCCGACCCGGCGCGTCGGTGCCGCCGAGTTTCCACGTCAGCTAATCGAGTCGACTCTCTGGCTCGGTGACCTCATGGACGAAGTGCGGGACAGGCTCCTAAATGTGCCCATCCTGCTCCCTTGGGGACTGCATGACCTCGCCTTTCCGCAGCCCTACCTGGAGCGCTTCCGCGAGGACTTCAAGGTCAGCCAGGTGCTCCGACTCGACGCCAAGCACTACATCCAGGAAGACGCGCCGGGCGAGATCGCCGAGGCGATGCAAGGATTCCTGGACGGGCTGCCCCCCACAGGCTCGCTACCGTCGGCATGACGCTGCTCGTGGTAGCAGCCGGAGGCGCCATGGGTGCGGTCTCGCGTTACCTCGCCACCGGTTGGGTACAGGACCTCACCGGGGACTCTTTTCCATGGGGCACGTTTCTCGTGAACGTCGCGGGCTCGCTCGTGCTCGGCTTCAGTATGGTCTGGCTGCAGTCGGCTGTCTCCTCGGCCGATTTGCGTCAGTTCATCGCGATCGGGTTCCTGGCGTCGTTCACGACCTTCAGCACGTTCAGCTACGAAGCGGTGGTCATGCTGCGCGACCGGGAGTGGTGGCAGGCCGGAGGGTACGTCGTGGGCTCGGTCGCGCTCAGCCTCATGGCAGTCGTCGTCGGCATGGCCATGGCCTCCGCGCTCACTCAAGGGAGGACCTAGTGAATGCCCACGCGATCCTCTATCGGACTGAGGCCCTGGTTATGGTCGCTACAGGACTTGAACCTGTGACATCCACGATGTGAACGTGGCGCTCTACCAGCTGAGCTAAGCGACCTCAGTACCCCCACGGGGAGTCGAACCCCGGTCTCCGCCGTGAGAGGGCGATATCCTAGGCCACTAGACGATGAGGGCATCGTTCCTCCAATCCTTCTGAAGAGCCCAAAAATTACGAAAGGGCCGCTCGGAGCGTCAACCCCTCAACGCCCAACCTACCTTACGTGTCATTTATTCTGGTGCATGTGGGATTCCAACGGGGTGCAGGAAGTGCCTGCACATGACGGCAAGTTACTCTCCCACAAGGAATTAGGTGGCATGGGCGGGGCAACAATGGTGAGCGCGCTGAACCCGGAGTCGATTCGTGGCTGGCTGAGGAACCGACGGGGATGGAAGCGGCGCTCGAACAAATTGATCAAGGACTTCTCGTTCGGGTCTTTCCGGGATTCGATCGTGTTCGTGAACAGGGTCGCCACATTGGCCGACTCTCACGATCATCATCCCGACATCGACATTCGTTATTCAACGGTGACCCTCACGCTTAGTACCAACGACCCAAGGGGAATCACCGAGAAGGACCTAGAGCTGGCCGAGCAGATCGACTTCGCGACATCGACGCACTGATGGCTTCGGTCGGTCCGCTAGGGCCACGAGGGCGACGTATGGAGTACGCCCTCTAGATCGGACAGATAGAAGTCCGGCTCTTCAGCGGCGAGTACCTCACGACTGAACGGCCCCCAAAGCGCCGCGGCGGTGTGGGTTCCAGCGGCCCTGCCCGCGCGCAGGTCGAAGGGTGAGTCCCCCACGAACAGCACCTGGTTCGCTTCGTGCGCGAGGCCGAGCCGGTCCAGCGCCAGGTGTACAGGTTCCGGATCCGGCTTCGGCCGCTCGACCTCGTCGGCGCACACGACTGTGTCGAGGCTCTGCCACAGTTCGCAGCACTCAAGCGTACGCCGCGCCACTCCGCTACGCTTGCTCGTCACGACCGCCAGGCTGGTCCCGCGCTCTCGCAGCGTCGCTAGTGCGGAGGCCGCACCCGGGAACGGCTGCACCAGGTCGTCGTGGATCTCGCGTTGGTACTCCACATAAGTCGTGCGCATGCGCTCGGCCTCGGCGGCATCTCGAGCGAAATCCGCGAGCTGCCGCGGCAGCGGAATGCCGATGGTCGCCAGGAAACGCTCGTCGGGCGGCGCTTCCCCGAGATGCGTGCGCATGGTGTGTCGGTAGCTGAGCAGGATCAGCTCGATGGTGTCGGCAAGCGTGCCGTCGAGGTCGAACAGCACGGCCTTCCAGGCTGGGCTCGATGGTGCGGTCGTCACCCTTGAGCAACCTCTTGAATCAACCGAACCAGGACACGGCATGCGTGTTCCGCCTGCAGGTCACTCAGTGTTGCAGGCGGCGTCAGTTCAATCACCTGACCACGATCGCCGGCAGGCAGCAGAATCAGCCCCTCACGGAGAGCGGCCTCCGCGACACGCACGGCCTGTCCCTCACCTGCCAACTCGATCCCTATCAGTGCCCCGAGTCCGCGCACGTCGATCACCCCCTGCGCGGAGGCCAACTCCCCGCGTAGAACCTCCAGCAGCCGAGCACCAAGCGCGTGTGCTCTGTCGGCGATGTGCTCGCTCTCGAGTATATTCAAAAACGCAAGCGCCGCCGCACACGCAAGGGGGTGCCCCAAAAACGTACTGGTATGGATCGCCTCCCCACGGCTTTCGGGCCAAGCGTCCATCACTTCGCGGCGCGCGAGGCATGCCGAGATCGGGACTCCCCCGCCGAGGGCCTTTCCCACGCACACGATGTCCGGCTCCAGGCCAACCAGCTGCGAGGCGAACATCGCGCCACAACGGCCCAGACCGGTGAGAACCTCGTCCGCGATCACGAGCACTCCCGACTCCGCCGCGATCTGCGACAACGAAGCCATGAAGCCGTCCGGCGCGATCCTCGCGCCCGCCCTCCCCTGTACGGGCTCCACGATCACCGCCCCGATGGCATCGCCGTTCGGCGGTCCGTTCTCGAGTGCGACGCGCACCTCGGTGAGCGCCATGTCCGCCGCTCCCTCCCCGTCCAACGCGAGGTCGGGAAAGGCCGCGAAGGCCACACCCCCGTACAGCCTGGCCGTGAAAGGCGCGCGAAAGTGCTCGCGCTCCGTGACCGCGAGCGCACCCAGCGTGAGCCCGTGGTACCCGCCCGTGAAAGCGAGCAGGCCCGGCCGTCCCGTCGCGACCTGCGCCGTCTTCAGCGCGACTTCGACGGCTTCGGAGCCGGTAGTCGCCAGCACCGCACGTGCCTGGCCCCAGGGAGCCAGCGCGCAGAGGCGCTCGAGCAATTCCAGCTTCGGGCCCGAAGGGTGCACGTCGCCCATGCCGTGCATGAGGGTCCCGGACTGTTCACGCACAGCCGAGACGACCGCAGGGTTGTTGTGGCCCAACAGCGCCACGCCGAACGCGCTGCTCAGATCGACGTAGACGTTGCCGTCCACGTCACGCACGTTCGCCCCGCGCGCCTCCTGCCAGAAGACGGGCCAGCCGTCGTCGACATAGGTGATGTTGCGCGATTCCACCGCACGCAGACGCTCAACCATCGCACGTGATGCATCAGCAGGAGGCTGGACGCGAACTTCGGGGAGCAGCGCTCCGAAGCCATCGTCGCTTCGGTCGTTCAAGGACCCTCCGAGTCTATTCTGCGCTCATCCGTGTGTGGGCCGGCATGCCCATGATGTGATAGCCCTTGTCGACATGCAGCGTCTCACCGGTGATGCCTGATGCGAGCGGCGAGCACAGGAATGCGGCTGCATGACCCACGTCCTCTGCCGCGGTGGCCTCGGGCAGCGCAGCATTGGCCGCATAGTAGTCGACCATGAGCTCGATCGTACCGATCGCCTTGGCGGCTCTACTCGCCAAGGGCCCCGCGCTGATGGTGTTCACGCGAATGCCGAATTTGCGGCCGGCTTCGAACGCCAGCGTGCGGGTGTCGCTCTCCAGCGCAGCCTTTGCCGAGCTCATGCCTCCACCATAACCAGGGATGACACGCTCGGCTGCGAGGTAGGAGAGCGAAACCAGGGCGCCCCCTTCGTTCATGAGCGGGCCGAAACGCTGGATCATGCTCACCATGGAGTAGGCACTCGCACTCACCGCCTCGAGGTACCCATGCCGGCTGGTCTCGATGAGCGGATTGCGCACTTCGGGACCATTGGCGAGCGAGTGCACGACCACATCCAGACACGCGTCCCCGAAGTCGGCACGCATTTTGTCAGCGACACCCTGGATGGTGTAGCCCTCGAGCTCGGCATAGCGCTTGGACGAACTCACCTCGTCGGGCACGTCTCCGGGAGTGTCGTATGCGGCGTCAAGCGGGTAGATCCGTTCGAACTCGATCTCACCTCCACCGGGCAGCGAGAGGTCTAGCTTCCCGCGCTCCAGGCTCTTGGTGAAGATCCTCATGGTCGGTGGCCAGGTGCCGACGCACACCGACGCTCCGGCCGCAGCGAGCGCGCGTACGATGGCCCAGCCGTATCCCCTGTCGTCGGCAACGCCTGCTACGAGCGCTCGTTTTCCGGACAGATCGATCGGAAGCATTAACTCACAGTCCTTCTAAGGGTGAGCTGAACCTACAGGAGCCATGTGACCGCGCCGACGTAGCACGCGAGCAACAAGGCGCCCTCCCAGCGTCGGATGCGCCAACGAGTGCGTAAGATGGGGAAAAGCAACAACGACATGGCGACGACCACCGCGAGCTCTCGCGTGAGCACATGCGAAGGGATAGCCAGCGGACTCACGACCGAAGCGGTGCCCAAGATGGCGGCCACGTTGAAGATATTGGAGCCGATCACATTGCCGACGGCGATGTCCGCTTCTGAGCGCAGGGCTGCGACGAGCGAGGTCGCCAACTCGGGCAATGACGTGCCCACGGCCACGACCGTAAGGCCAATGACCACCTCGGAGATGCCGAGGGAGCTGGCGATCTCGACCGCGCCCGCGACGATGCAAATGCCACCGAGGACCAGACACGCTGAACCTGCGATCACCCAGAGTACGTCGGTGCCCGAAACGAGTGAGGTCGTGCGGTCGGACTCCTTCATGAACTCCTCGTACTCGCCGAGGATTTCGGGAGCCTCATCCTCCACGGAGTAGAACACGAAGATCAGGTATGCGACCAAGGCGAATAGCAGAAGCACGCCATCGCCCCGGCTCAGCACGCCGTCCCACGCCAACGGATAGAGCGCGAGCGTGACCAGCAGCATGAGCGGCATCTCGCGCCACACGACGCGCTCGCGCACATCGAGCGGCCGGACGAGCGCAGTGACGCCCAGGATCAAGCCGATGTTGGCCAAATTCGATCCCATGACGTTGCCGATCGCGAGGTCCGGATTTCCACCGAGCGCTGCGACGGTGCAGACCACGAGCTCAGGAGCGGAAGTACCGAACGAGACGACGGTGAGGCCAACCACGATGGGGCTGACACCGAGGGAGGCCGCGAGCCGTGCCGCTCCGCGCACGAGCCACTCCGCTCCGTAATAGAGAACCCCGATCCCGCAAATGAGCAGTACGACGTCACCGATCATCCCCCGCACCCTCGTTCGGTCACGTCTCGCGTCTTCCCAGCCAGCCCATCATCTCCTCCACAGAGCGCGTGTTCAACACGTCGCTGGCCTCCAGCCACCCCCGTCGCGCCTGGTCTACGCCGAAGCGCATGTCGGCAAGGCCTCGTAGCGAATGCGCATCCGTGCTGATCACTACTGGTACTGCGAGCTCTTTGGCTCGGTGCACGTGCACATCACTGAAGTCCAGCCGGTTCGGGTTCGCATTGAGTTCGACTGCCACGGACAAGTCCGCCGCGGCCTCGAGCACGGCCTCTACGTCGAGCTCGAAGGGTTCGCGGCGGTTGATTATTCGTCCTGTGGGGTGGGCCAATATATCAGCAGATGGGTGCTGCATGGCACGGAGTACCCGATCGGTCATGGTCTTCTTGTTCTGATCCATGAACGAATGCACCGAGATGACGAGCACGTCGAGCTGCTCCAGCACGTCGTCCGGCATGTCCAGCGAGCCGTCCTTGAGGATGTCGACCTCGACACTCTTGAGGATCCGGATGCCCGGCACGAGCTCCTGAACCTGCTCGATTTCGGCCCACTGCTCGCGCGCGCGCTCCGGGGTCAGTCCCTGCACCATCGCCATTGCCTGGCTGTGGTCCGTGAGCGCGAAATACTCGTAGCCGCGCTCGAGGCACGACCTCGCCATCTCCTCGACCGATGCCTTGCCGTCGCTCCACGTGGAGTGCATCTGCAGATCACCGCGGATGTCCTCAAGCGATACCAGCTCGGGCAGCTCGTCTTCACAGGCTGCCTCGACCTCACCGCGGTTCTCCCGCAGTTCCGGCGGAACCCACGACATGCCCAGCACCTCGTACACGCTCTGCTCGGTGTCGCCAGCTAGCCTCTCTCCGTCTTCCTTGCCGATCGGTTCGTCGTCTTCGGTCTCTGGCACCCGGAAAACACCCCATTCGTTGACGCGCAACCCTTGGCGGACCGCACGACTACGCACCGCGACGTTGTGCCCCTTGGAGCCGGAGAAGTACTGCAGCGCCGCGCCGAAGGACCTCGACGGGATCACGCGCAGGTCGACCTGCAATCCCGAGTGAAGCACGATACTGCCCTTGGTGCTGCCTGCGCCTACCACGCGCTGCGCGCCCGAGAAGGACACGAAATGGTCCACGACAGGCGTGCCGTCACCCTCGAGCTCGGCGAGGATGTCGACGTCGCCGATCGTCTCTTTGCGACGGCGAAGGCTTCCCGCGAGCTCGATGCGTGCGACGCCTGGCGCTGACTGCATGTGCTCGAGCAGTCCCGCGATGAGCCTCTCGGTCTCGCGGATCTGGAAGCGACCCGTGTGTTTCTTATGGTCTTCGATCGCATCGAGGATCTTGGCCGCGCTCTTCACCCCGAAGCCGTCGAGCGTCTGCACGCGCCCGGCCTCGAGCTCGGCCGCGAGATCATCCACCGTGCGCACGTCCAACTCCTCGAAAAGCTTCCTGGCCTTCTTGGGGCCCACGCCGTCGAGCCGCATGAGCTGCACGAGTGAGCGAGGGAACTCGGCCGAGACCTCCTCTAGACGGCTGATGGAGCCACTAGTGAGAAACTCGCCGATGTATTTGGCGACGCTCTTGCCGACACCGGGCAACTCGGTCAGGTCCTCTCCGGCCGCCACCATGTCCTTGAGTGGCTGGCTGAGACTGTTGATCGTATTAACGGCGTTCCGGTACGCACGGATGCGGAAAGGTGAAGCGCCCTGGATCTCGAGCAGGTCGGCGAGCTCTGTCAAGGTGCGGGCGACGTCGAGGTTCTCCATCAGGCGCTGGCCTGCGGCGAGGCTTCGTGGATCAAGGCAGGTCTACCTCACCACCGAGCGCGCGGACTTTCTCGACGAACGCATCGAAGTCGAGCACGGTGACGCCGAGTCGCTCGGCCTTCTCGAGCTTGGAGCCCGCATTGTCACCCGCAACCACGTAGTCGGTTTTCTTGGAGACAGAAGAGACGGCCCTACCACCCACTCTTCGCCAGGCCACCTCGGCTGCCGCGCGTGGAACCGGAAGCGTACCGGTGAAGACCGCAGCGCCCGCGTCGGGCAGCTCATCGGGCAGCGGTTCGGGGCCGACCGGCTCCACGCCTCGCCCAAGAATCGCGTCGATCGCCGCGGAGTTCCGGGCCTCTGCAAGGAATGTCGTGATGGTTTCGCTCATCTTGGGCCCGATGCCGTCGACCGCCTCGAGCTGCTCGACGGTCGCGAGGCGGATCGCCTCGATGCCGCCAAAGTGCAGCGCGAGGTCCCGGGCCACGGTGACACCGACTTCGGGAATGCCCAGGGCGATGAGGAAGCGCGCGAGATCCGGCGTCTTCTTCGACTGGATCGCCTCGACGAGCGCGTGGGCAGACTTCTCGGCGAAGCCCTCATGCCGCACTAGGTCTTCCGGCTTGAGATCGAAAAGCTCGGCTAGACTTCCCACCAGGCCCTCGCGCACGAAGAGCGCGGCGGTCTCCTCCCCGAGGCCCTCGATGTCGAGCGCTGACCGAGCACCGAAGTGCTCGATCCAACCCTGGAGCTGCGCCGGGCAAGCGAAGCGATTGGGGCACTTGGTGCGCGGGCCTTCTTCATAAACCGGCGTGCCGCAAGCCGGGCACTGCTCGGGCATCTCAAAGGGCGGCTGGCGCTGCTCTTCGTGCGTGACCACCTCGACGACCTGGGGGATGACGTCCCCGGCCCGCTGGATGCGGACCGTATCGCCTTCTCGCAAGTCTTTGCGTTTGACCTCCTCGCGGTTGTGAAGGGAGGCTCGGGATACTGTTACACCGCCCACGACAACCGGACGGAGGATCGCGACCGGCGTCAGCACCCCGGTGCGACCGACGTTGATGTCGATCCTGTCGATGCGTGTGATCTCCTGACGCGGCTCGAACTTGACCGCGAGCGCCCAGCGAGGGTGATGCGACGTGGCGCCCACCGCGGAGCGCATGGACAAGTCGTCCAGCTTGATGACAATGCCATCGATCTCGTAGTCGAGTTGATCACGTTGCGCGGCGAAGGCCGCATGGTACTCGAGGATCTCTTCAACCGAGCCGGCCACCTCAATTCGCTCCGGCAACTTGAAGCCCCACTGACGGATCGCCTCGACGCCCTCGGTGTCACTGCGGAACGTCTCTCCCTCCACGGCAAGCACGTCGTAGACCAGGACATCGAGTTTGGTGGATGCGGTCACGCGCGGGTCCAGTTGTCGAACCGAGCCGGCAGCTGTGTTGCGCGGGGACGCATAGGGGTCCTCGCCCGACTTCACGCGACCGGTGTTGAAGTCCTGGAAGTCGGAGATGTACATCAAGACCTCCCCGCGCAGCGCCACCAGGGCCGGGGCGGGGCGGTCGTGCGTGCGTAGGCGCAGCGGTACCGATGGAATGGTGCGGAGGTTGGCGGTAACGAGCTCCCCCTCGCGCCCGTTGCCGCGGGTAACCGCCCGCGTGAGCACGCCCTGCTCGTAGACGAGCTCGATGGAAGCGCCGTCGAGCTTCGGCTCTAGCACATAGACCGGCCCGTGGCCCTCGCCGAGCGCTTTTCGCATGCGCTCGTCGAAGCGACGTACCTCGTCCGCTTCTTGCGTCGAGTCGAGCGAGAGCATCGGTGCGGTGTGCGCCACGGTCTCGAACTTGTCCTGCGGCTCCGCACCAACCCTTTGCGTCGGAGAGTCTGATGTGCACAGCTCCGGATAGGCAGCCTCGATCGCTTGCAGTCGCCGGAAGATCGAGTCGTACTCGTCGTCCGTGATCTCCGGCCGCGCCTCGATGTGATAAAGGAAGGAATGGTGCCGGAGTTGCTCAGCGAGGCGCTGGGCTTCAGGGCGCGCTTCGTCGAGGCTCATCGTGCTCGCATCGGTATGGGGGGTTCTTGGCTCATAGGACCTGAATAATACCGTCTCGACCCCGCTTTGCGCTTCAGTTACGGTACGGCGTAGAGTGGTACGACCCGCGCGCCGGACGTAGACCCCCAAGCGGGCATCCGACGTCCGACTACCGGGAGCGACCGACCATGAGGGCAGCACCTACTCTTCCATCAGCCGCAGTGAGCTGGTGCTTATGCGCCGTGGCGTTCGCAGGACCCGCGTCGCCCATGAGCGCCCAGGAGTTGATAGGCGTAGCTGATGCCCTACGGTTCGAATCGCCGGAGCCGGACCATCGCATCGCATACGGGAGTCATCCACTTCAGTTCGGCAATCTCAGACTCCCCGCGGGTGACGGTCCCCATCCCGTGGTGGCACTCGTGCACGGCGGGTGCTGGTTGTCGATGTTCGACCTCACCTACATGGGTCAGGCCGAGCAGGCGATGGCAGACGCGGGATTCGCGGTCTGGAGCATCGAGTACCGGCGAGTGGGAGACGAAGGCGGCGGCTGGCCCGCGACGTACCTCGATGTCGGTAGCGGCTTCGACCACCTGCGAGAGCTCTCCGGGCCCCACGACCTGGATCTGACGCGCGTGGTGGCGGCCGGTCACTCCGCTGGCGGCGCGTTGGCGCTCTGGGCCGCAGCACGAGACAAGATCGACTCCTCCAGTGAACTGTATGTGGACGACCCGGTGTCGGTGCAAGCGGTGTTCGCGCTCGCGCCAGCTGCCGACCTCGAGGGCCTCCATACAGGTGGCACCTGCGGCAACGTGGTGGGTCGACTCATGGGCGGATCATCCGCCGAGAACCCGGATCGCTATGCTGCGGCGTCTCCCATGCAGCTGGCCCCGGTTGGAGTGCCACAGACACTTTTGATTGGTGGGCTCGACACGGCCTGGGGGCCCCCAGGCCGTGCGTACTACAATCGCGCGATCACCGCAGGTGACTCAGGAGTGCGCGTTGTCGACCTGCCCGAGTCGGGCCACTTCGAGATGGTCGTGCCAACTACATCGACATGGCCGTTGGTTATCGCCGCACTCGAGGACACATTTGCGGGGCTCGAGTCCGGCAACTAACAAGACCTGTGTTGGGAGGAAGTATGAAAACGGATCATCCATTGCTGCGTCTGGCATTGCTGCGTGTAGCGTTCGCTGTCGCAACCCTGCTCGCGATGGCCGGCAGCGCCGCCGCCCAGATGGAAGAGACCAATCCCAGGCGAGCGGACGAGGGAGATGGACCCCATGAGCGGCTGATTCTCAGGGGCGCCACGTACATCGACGGCGCTGGTGCGCCGCCGCGCGGACCTGTCGACATCGTCATCGAGAACGACCGCATCGTTGAAATCCGATCGGTGGGTTTCCCGATGGCAACAATCAATGAGAACCGTCGGCCGCAGGGCGCCACGCGTGAAATCGACCTCACAGGCATGTATGTGCTGCCAGGTCTCGTCGACATGCACGCGCATACCGGCGGATCCGGGAAGGCTCCACAAGCCGAGTACGTGCACAAACTGTGGATGGGCAACGGCATCACAACCTCACGAGGCGTGGGTCACGGCCCGATGATGTGGGCGCTGGAACAGAAGGCGCTCTCGGAGCGGAACGAGATCGTCGCACCGCGCCTGTTCACGTACGCGCGTCCGGGCGAAGGCTGGGACGAGGGCCCCGTGGACACACCCGAGAAAGCGCGGGAGTGGGTGCGCTGGGCCGCGGCAGTCGATGTGGACGGCGCGAAAATCGACGGCCTCAAGCTGACTTCCTACCCGCCAGCGATCATGGAGGCGCTCAACGACGAGGCGCACAAGTTCGGCCTCGGTACAGTGGCCCACTTGGCGCAGACCGGGGTGTCGCGTATGGACGCGATGGACGCGGCGCGCTCCGGCCTCGACATGATCACCCACTACTACGGGCTCTTCGAGGCGCTGTTCGACGACCGTACCATCCAGGACTTCCCGCACGACTACAACTACAACAACGAGCAGGACCGCTTCGGGCAGGTCGGGCGGCTGTGGTACCAGTCCGCGGATCGTGGATCTGAGAAGTGGAACCAAGTGATCGACGAGTTCCTTGAGCTCGGACTCGGACTCGATCCGACCATGACGATCTACGAGGCCAGCCGGGACGTGATGCGCGCGCGCAACGCTGAATGGCACGACGAGTATACGCTGCCGAGTCAGTGGGACTTTTATCAGCCCAGTCGTCAGGCTCACGGGTCCTACTGGTACTACTGGACCACCGAAGACGAGTACCACTGGGGCAAGTTCTATGACAAGTGGATGCAGTTCCTCAACGACTACAAGAACGCAGGCGGCATCGTCACGACCGGCTCGGACTCGGGTTTCATCTATAAGCTCTATGGCTTCGACTACATCCGTGAGCTGGAGCTGCTAAGGGAAGCAGGGTTCAGCTCCCTGGAAGTAATCCGAGCGGCCACGTACCACGGCGCGCTCCAGCTGCACAAGCCGAAGGGCATGGAAAATGACCTCCAGTTCGGCGTGCTCGAGGCAGGCATGAAGGCCGACATGATCGTGGTGGACCGCAACCCACTTGCGAACCTCAAGGTGCTCTACGGCACGGGCACGCCGATGCTCAACGACGAGACGGGCGAGCAGGAGCAAGTCGGCGGCATCACCTATACCATCAAGGACGGCATCGTCTACGACGCGAAACAATTGCTCGCTGATGTGCGCGAGATGGTACGTGAGCAGAAGCGCGAGCGCGGCATTGTCATCAGCGAGCAAGGCGGCCGCTAGCTAGGCCGGGCCTTTTTGCTGCAAGAGGCCGCGTGCTACTGGGTGATGAACTTCGGGCGCGCGTTGACGTGCGGGCGTGCCCCAAAGACCGTATCGCTAGGGATTTCCCCGAGTAGCTCGGCGAAGCCAGAAAGTTGACTGCTGTCGAGCGCGAGACGCATCGCATCACCGAGAATCACTTCGACCCTGGCGCCTTGTGCGATCCGGTCGAGCGGGACTGGAAGCACCGGTACCATTACGGTCTCGATGGGGCCCCAGGGCCCGGGCGCGATGTTGTACAGGCGGGCGTCGATGACGGGCCCTTCAATCACACGCTCGCCATCCACCACGATCTCGAGCGTGGGCCGGACTGACAACGTAGCGCCCAGACCCCCACCGAAATTCGGCTACGGGCAACCGGCCCGGCAGCAACCAGCACCTTCTCGGCGACCGGCACCAGAAGCACCGATCGAAATCGGCTGGACTCATTCGTGACCCTGCGAATTCGCGAGGAAAGCGAAGCCTGCCCGTGCGTGATCGCGGGATTGTACGCGGGAACTTCCAGGGAGCTGCGCGTACCGGCGCAGCCGCCGAGTACGACACAAACCGATAGGATTCCTATTGCTCTGTTTGACATAGTGACCTCCGAACCGACCGCCGACCCACAGGAGCGGGTCTAATTGCAAGTATCGGACGGAGTGGGGCAGAGCCTTAGTTGCGCCCCCAAAGGGCTGCTACTGCTTGATACCTAGCTGCTCGGCGACGACCGTGCGGAACTCGTTGGCGCCCACCGGCTTCGGAATGACCGGGTGACCACTGATCTCGTAGCCATCCCGCCCTATTTCCTCAGAGCTCACCAGACCCGTCAGGAAGATCGCATGCATGCTGGAGAACTTCTTGTCGCGCCGGAGCTCCGCCAGGACTTCTCCCCCGTCCAAGGTCGGCATTATGATGTCGAGCACGATGACGTTGGGGCGAAATTCGTGAGCGACTTCGATAGCCTGGGTGGGGTCGTTGATCGCGATCACGTCGTAGTGGTCGGTACCCTCGAGGAACCGGACGAGGACTCTGGTCACGGTCTCGTCGTCGTCGACGATCAAGACGCGCTTCTTCTTCATCAGGTCGTCCCTGCCGCGGGGGTCGCTCTTGGAGCGATGCGGAACCCGTGCCCAGATGAAGTCAATGCTTGCCGCCAATCCACATGCCTTGATTTGGTCCAACCATGAACGTTACAAAACTTCGAGCTGATACCCCAGGATGCGCGAACCGCGTGCACCTCAACAACGCCGGGGCTTCGCTGATGCCAGCCCCGATTGTGGACGCGATAACGACGCACCTGGACCTCGAAGCAAGTATCGGCGGCTACGAGGCGGAACTTGAGGCCGCGGCGGAAATCGGCGCCGCATACGAGAACGTCGCGGGACTGCTCGGCACCTCAGGGTCGAACATCGCGTTCAGCGAACACGCCACGGCTTCGTTTGTCGCAGCGCTGTCCGCTGTCCGCTTTTCCGCGGGCGACGTGGTCCTCACGACGCGCAACGACTACGTCTCCAACCAGATCCAATACTTGGCGCTCGCCGACCGTTTCGGGGTGGAGGTGCTACGCGCGCCGGATGCCCCCGAGGGGGGCGTCGACCTCGCCGCAATCGAGGGGCTCATCCATCGCCGTAGGCCCCGCCTGGTCGCCGTCACGCACATCCCCACGAACTCGGGTCTCGTTCAAGACGTCACCGCAATCGGGGCGATGTGTCGAGCCAGAGACATCCTCTACCTCGTCGATGGTTGCCAGTCTGTCGGTCAGATGCCCGTGGACGTAGAGGCCATAGGATGCGACTTCTTCTCGGCTACGGCCCGCAAGTACCTGAGGGGGCCTCGCGGCGCGGGCTTCCTCTACGTGTCCGACCGCGCGCTCGATGCGGGTCTCGAACCCCTTTTTCCCGACATGCGAGGCGCGGACTGGGTCGCGCCCGACCTCTACCAGCCCGCGCCCGACGCGAAGCGGTTCGAGACATGGGAGTTCTTCTGGGGGCTCGTACGCGCGACCGGTGTTGCGGCGAAATACGCGACCGACCTGGGCCTTGATGCCATTCGCGAGCGCTCGTGGGGCCTCGCCGATCAGCTGCGCGGAATGTTTGGGGAAATGGACGGGGTTCATTGCCTCGACCGGGGTCCGAGGCTGTGCGCGATCGTGACAGCGTCTGTGAAAGGGTGGCACCCACAGGACCTCGTTCGCGAGCTCCGCGCACGCGGCATCAATACCACTGGCCAAGTGGGCACAGATGCTGTAATCGATTATGAGCAGAAAGGCGTAGACGGCTCGCTGCGCGTCTCACCGCACTACTTCAACACCGAACAGGAACTCGCAACGCTGGTCGCGGCACTCGAGGAGCTTTTGCCATGAGACTCGCCCTGAAGATCGCAGGCGCCTTGCTTTCGATACTCATCTTGGCTGCCGGCGGGACCTATGTCTGGGCGTCCACAAGCAGCGCTAGGATTCTTTCGCGCACGTTCGAAGTCCACACAGTGACCTTCATGATGCCATACGCCCAAAACATGACCGAGGTCGAGTTGGAGGCGCTCTGGACGTGCCTCCGCTCGGTTTCCCCGATGCCGAGTCGTCCGTAGAGCGGCGCCGCTTTCGCGGCCGCTTTGAAGAAATTCTGCGAGCCCCGCGTAGGAACAGTCACGTACAAGGAGCCAGATTGCAGCCTGAGCTGGAGCGGGAACTCATACGCAAGTGCAAAATCGGTGACACTCGGTTCTACGAGCCCCTCGTCCGAGCCTACGAGCCGTCAGGTCTACGACTCGCAGTGGCTATGATGGGCAATACGGAAGACGCGCAGGACGCCCTCCAAGAGGCGTTCGTGAAGTCATATAGGTCGCTGCACCGTTTCGATCTGCGCCAGCCCTTCGGCCCGTGGTTCTTTCAGATCCTGAGAAACCAGTGCAGGGACATGCTGCGCAGCCGGCAGGCGCGCTTCAAGATGGAAACGCTGGATGAGCGACTGGAGGCTCGTCCAGCGAGCAGCGAGAAGGGCCCTGAGCGGGCCCATCAACGAACTGCAGCGCGCGAGACACTTTGGTTGGGGCTCGAGCAGATCGGTGATGAACACCGTGAAATTTTGGTCCTGAAGGAACTCGAAGGGTTCAGATATTCGGAGATCGCCCAGATCTTGGAAATACCGGAAGGGACGGTGGCGAGCCGTCTCTATCACGCGCGACACGCACTCAAGGACGCGCTCGCCGAGCAGGGCGTCGAGTACCCATAGCGTCCGGACACTAGAATCATGGCCGACCGAGTCACCAAAGAAGACCTGATGCGCTACATAGACGGCGAAATGCCGCCCGAGCAGCGCGCGCGCTTGGACGCTGAGCTAGCGCGCTCGACCGAGTTGAGGCGAGAGTTGGCGATTTTCCGCGCGATGCGGACGGATTTCCAGGGACTGAGCTTCGACCCCGGTACCTACCACAAGTCCGTGTGGGACAAGGTGAACGCCAGCGTGACCAGACCGATCGGTTGGGTCTTGGTAGTCGTCGGGGTCATCGTTTGGACGGCCTACGGCGCGTACCTATTCACTACCTCGCCGGCAAATGCATGGGAAAAGCTTGCCACCGGCGCCATTGTGATCGGTATTCTCACACTCTTGGCTTCCGTGATCTGGGAGCGCTACCAGGATTGGGGCGTCGACCCCTATAAGGACATACATCGATGATCATCGTCACCACGGCCGACATTCAGGGTTCGGAAATCAAGAACACCTTGGGCATGGTGCGCGGTAGCTCGATCCGTTCGCGGCATATCGGTCAGGACATCATGGCGGTGCTGCGAAACATCGCGGGCGGCGAAGTCATCGAGTACACAAAAATGCTCGCGGAATCCCGGGAGCAGGCACTCGACCGCATGATCGAAGAGGCCCAGACGCTGGAAGCCGACGCAGTCATATGCGTTCGCTTCCAGACCTCGATGGTCATGGCGGGCGCAGCAGAGATGCTCGCCTACGGAACCGCAGTAACCCTCGAGCCCACCAGCTAGGCTCTTCCTTCGCGCGGGAGCGTTCCGGGCGAACTTCTTGCTGATCCCGTGGAAGGCCGGCACTTTCGCGAGGCCCTGCCCCCGGGGCGGATCCTATGAGAACGACTCTTGGCGTCACTAGCCATCTTTCAACCAGACGTTCGAGCAGCGGCGCGCATGATCACCGCTCTCGGTGGAGCGCACGAGGTCGTCGTGCGCTCTTCCTGGCGTGCCCTGAATGAGGCGTTAGGCGGGGATTCGTTCGATGGTTGCGTGGTTGACGCGGATCACCCCAGCTGTGACGAAGCGCGCTCTGAAATCGAAGCGATTCGTAAGAGGTACTCTGGCCTGGCGATCATCGCCTATGCCGATGTCACGGGGGAGCTCGACTATTACAACCTGGGCGAGCTCGGTGTCGATGGCGTTCTTCTCGCTGAGCAACACGACGCCGCCCGGATCAGGAATCTGGTGGACCAGGCGATGGGGGCGAACAGCGCCGTGCAGGTGGCAAGCGAACCCGAGGGGCGGTTCGGCGCGATGGGCTCACGCACCGTGGCGTGTTCGATCGACCACGCCACGTCCGACGCCTCCGTCGAACGATTCGCGGCCGCGACGGGCCGTACTCCGCGTGGCTTGGTCTCCGCGCTGTACCACCACGGCCTGCCGTCCCCGAAGACGCTCTTGCTCTGGGGACGACTCCTGCGGGCTAGGGCCTATCTGGGCCGCAACCGTCGCACGGTCGAAGAGACGGCGTTCTCGCTCGGATACTCGACGGCGAGCTCTCTCGCTCGAGCCATGAAGAAGAACACCGGACTCACCGCCAGCAAGGTCGCGACCCGCGGCGGACTCGCGTGTGTGCAGGCGGCACTCTTCGCGAGACCTCGACGACCGGCGAAGCGGGAACGCGCGCTCAGGGGCCTCTCGGTCCTGCTCGCCGTTTCGGTTCAGGCGGCGTGCGCGTCGGCAGGAGGCGTCGGCCCAGGGGCCATCGACCGCCATGCGATCGAGCAGACACTGGACTCGGCACCCTTCGACCAGGTGCACTTCGGGGTGCTGGCCATCGACGCCCAAACCGGCCGCACGCTGTTTTCGCGCAATGCACACCAGAAGTTCATTCCGGCGTCGAATCAGAAAATCTTGGTCACGGCCACCGCGTTGTCTGTGCTGGGGCCGGATTATCGGTACCGGACCGAAGTATGGGCGACGGGCTCCACGCTTGGATCGATGCTCGACGGGGACCTGGTCGTTCTCGCATCCGGAGATCCCTCCTTGTCCGACCGATACTGGGGCTCGGGCGAGGCGGCGCTTCATGCGATCGCGGACTCACTCAGGCGGCGTGGGCTCGAGCACGTAACTGGTTCGGTGTTCGTCGACGTGTCTGCGTGGGACTCAGCCACCGTAGGACCGACATGGGAAGTGGCGGACCTACCCGGCCGATCGGGAGCCACAGGTGGTGCCTTCGCGATCGACGAGGGGGAGATTCAGCTCATCGTCGCCGCCGGCGCGGCGGTAGGCGCACCTGCGTTTGTCGAATGGTCTCCGATGGGCAGCGACGACTTCGTCATCTCGCGCCTCAAGACCTCCCCACCCGGCAGCCCAACCCGGGTCCGCCCGAGCTACCTGCCCGAATCGCGCAGGTTGGTTCTGGAGGGACGTGCGCAGCTCGGCACGGTGGACACGCTGTCCTTCGCGATCCGGGACCCCGTTCGCCAGGCAACGGCGGCGCTCGGCAGGGCGATCGCAGCTGCGGGCATCGTGGTCGAAGATCAGGCGCGCGTCGTGTGGGTGGACAGCGTGCGGGTCGGGCGCGGATGCTTGTCGGGTTCGGTGCGAGAATGTGCGAACGCCGGGCTCATCTTCGCACTCGAGTCGCCTGCGCTCTCGCGGCTGGTGGCCGGAATTCTGGAGCCGAGTCAAAACTGGATGACCGAACAGCTCATTCGTACTCTTGGAGCCGAGCGGGGCGAGGAGGGTAGTTGGTCCGAGGGCGTCGACGTGATTCGCAGCTTCCTCACCGAGCAGGTCGGGGTCGACAGCCTGGATATAGCGCCGAGGGATGGATCAGGGCTCTCGGCCTACAACCTGGTGACGCCGCGAGCGCTGGTCCGCATTCTGCAGTACATGCGGAACGGCACCAACGCCGCTGTTTATCGCACGGCACTGGCGGAACCGGGCGAAGAAGATTCAACGCTCGAGCGGCGCCTAATGGACCTGGAGCGGCGGCTCTTCGCTAAGACAGGAACGATCTCAAACGTGAACTCTCTGTCAGGGTATCTCGTAAGGGAGGACGGCACAGAGGTGATTTTCTCTATCCTTTCGAACGGATCCGGACTCCCGGCGTCTCGCGTGCGTGCAGCGATTGACGACGTCGTGAGGGCCCTGGCGAGATAGATAGCAGATGAGCAAATACGAGCTTCCCGACCTCCCGTCCGACAAGGAACTGGGACTCACCGCGGAAGAGATCAAAGAACTCGAGGCCGAGTTCGGCGACACCGGTCCGGAGATGAGCCCGGAAGAGATGGCCACGTTGCTGGGAGAGGAGCCGCCCGCGCCGGCGCCGACAAGCGACAAGCCATCCGCGAAACAGACGGCCGCGGCCGGAACCGACGTTGGCCAACCATCCAAGAGGGAGCTGCGGGCCGCCGAGCGAGCGCGCAAGAAGGCCAAGGACGAGGCAGCCAAGGCCTCGCGCGCACGAGCCAAGCAGGAGAAGGAGGCCGCGAAGGACAAGGCCAAACAGAAGAAGAAAGCGGCATCTGGGGACGACGAAGCCGCCGAGTCCGAAGAGGCCGCGCCAGAGGCCATCGAAGAAGGCCCGCGCAGCAAGTGGCGGGGCCTGGCAACCGCGGCGATTCTGCTGGTGGCATGCATCTTCGCGAGTAGCCGGACAGGCCAGCCTCGCCCCGTGCCCGCGAATGCCGGTGAAGCGGAGTTTTCCTCTGCGCGGGCGATGGGGACGCTGGTGGAGATCGCTCGAGCGCCGCATCCGACCGGATCGCCCGAACACGCGCGGGTGCGCGCCTACCTGATTGATCGCCTGACCGCGTTAGGACTCGCGCCCGAGATTCAAACCACGACCAGTGTCATCCAGCGAGGGTCCTATGTGCAGTCCGCCACAGTGCGCAACGTGGTGGCCCGGATCGCCGGCGCCGCCTCGACCGGGGCGGTGCTGGTCACCGCGCACTACGACAGCCGTGAGCTCGCGCTGGGCGCGGCCGACGATGGCTCCGGTGTGGTCTCGATCCTCGAAGCATTGCGGGCGATGCAGGCGAGCGAGCCTCTCCAGAATGACCTGATCGTTCTGTTCACCGACGCGGAAGAACTGGGCCTTCTCGGCGCGCGCGCTTTTGTAAACGAACACCCATGGATGGCTGACGTGCGCCTAGCGCTCTCCCTTGAGATGAGGGGCGGTGGTGGACCGTCGATCATGTTCGAGACGGGCCAGGAAAACGGTTGGATCGTGCGTGCGTACCGGGCTGCAGACCCAACCGCCTACGGCAACTCGATGTCCTACGAGGTCTACCAAAGATTGCCGCGGGACACCGACTACACGCCCTTCAAAGAAGCCGGCATCCAGGGGCTGAACTTCGCGGGCATCGACAACGCGCACGTGTATCACCAGGTGTACGACTCGCCCGAGAACATGTCCGAGTCGACGATACAGCATCACGGCACGCACGTGCTCAACGCCATGCTATATCTGGGAAACCAGGACCTGGGCGAAGCGCTCGACGCGCCTAACGTGACGTTCTTCAACGTGCCCGGTTTCGGCTTCTTCACGTACGACGCCAGGTGGATCTTGCCAATCTCGGGTGTCCTGCTCGTGCTCTTCGTGCTCGCACTCCTCGTAACACGGGGTACTACCGGGAGCTCGGTCGGAGTTCTGGTGGGCGCCGGCATCTCGACGCTCGGCATGGCACTCTCTTATGCGGCCGCCACAGCTCTCGCGGGGTGGCTGCCCGGTTTTCATCCCGAGCTCGGCAGCCTGCACGGCTCGGCGTACCACAGCGAGGGCTGGTACGTGCTCACGCTGGCGTGCGGCGCACTCGCGATCGTCACAGCATTGCATGGTGTCGCGCGCCGGTGGTTGCACCTGAATTCACTGGCGTTGGGCGCCACTATCGTACCGCTGGGGGCCGCGGCGTGGCTGAGCTATGCCATGCCTCTGGCTGCGATGGACTTCCAGTGGCCGGTCGCCGCGGCGCTGTCGGCCATCCTATTGCTGGGCATTCTGCGCAGGAACGCTCCGGGCGTCGTCGGATGGACTCTGACGCTGCTGTTGGCTCTGCCCGTGCTCGCGTTTCTGGAACCGGTTACCGAGCTGTTGTGGATCGCGATGTCGTTCGAGCTCGCTGGACCGTTGGCGGTGCTCATGGCGATTACAGCCTATCTGTGTCTGCCTGCCATCGACGGATTGAGGCATCCCAACTCCTGGTGGGCGCCAGCGACGAGCGTGGTGGTGGGCGCGGCGGCGCTGGGCATCGGCATACTGACGGCGCGGGCCACACCGGACCGTCCATCTCCATCGACGCTGGTCTACGCACTCGACCATGGTGCCCGTGAGGCGCTGTGGATCACGAGCCCTCTTCCGGACTCGACGGCCAATACGGCCGCGCGGGAGTGGGCAGTCACCCAGGCGGGCTCTGAGTTCGGCAGCGCACGGGACCTGAGCAAGTTCGCCTACACCTTCCGCGGAGACACCTTCGGCGATGTGCCCGTAGCCGATGCGGACTTCGTCGACGCGCCGCGGCCGGAGATCTATACCGCCTACAGCGAGCCGGTCGGCGGCAAGCGCAGGGTGCTGATGAGCGTCCGGTCCCGAATCGGCGCCGAGGTGATGGCTTTCCAATACACGGGTGGTTCCGGTACACGCCTGCTATCGATCAACGGCAAGACGGTTCCCGACCCCGGTGCGATGGAATGGGCGTTCCACGCAGGTGAGCCCGACCCGGTCGTGCTGCTGGAGCTCGAGGTGCCCACAGACGAGCAGCTCGAGTTGAACATCGTCGAACACACGCTGCGCCCTCAGGAGATCCTCGGCGCCGGTGTGTTCGAGCGCCCCGAAACGCTCGCGCCGGACATCACGCGCTTGAGCGACCGCGCGATGCTGCTGACACGATTCGCGGCGACCAGCTTCGACGAGGGCGACGCGGCCCCCTTCGACCTCGAGCTGCTGCACGACTCGCTCACCGCGGGGAATAGGACCGCGACCGGCACGGCGAGTGTGGCGTATATGATGTCGGCCGACGTGACAGCCGACGCGGTCGGCACGGAGGCCGACGGCGCCGACACCCCGGACGACACTACCGGCGCAGAGGCTGACGCAGCAGCGGACACCGCGGGGGCAGTGGCAAACACCACACTTGTGGCTGAACCCGACACGAGCTCGGCGCGGCCAGACACGACCACGGGACGGGCGGATACGACGGGCACAGGGGCGGCATTGGGGCGAGGCCCCGGTCGCCTCGAATGAGGTGCTTCTCGAGGAAGCTCGCGTTCGGGCTCGCATCACTCGCGCTGACGGCGTGCGTCGAGCAGGCAGTCTACGAATTCGAAGTCCCTGAAGACCTCGGAGATCGTTGGTTCAAGGGCAATACACACGCGCACACCACGGCGAGCGACGGTGACTCATCGCCCGAGTACGTTGCGCAGTGGTACAAGGACCACGGCTACGACTTTCTGGTGCTCACCGATCACAACGTCTTCACCGACCCCGCCGCGCTCGGGCATCTAGTCGACTCCACTTTCTTGCTCATCCCTGGTGAGGAAGTCACCACCAGCTTCGAAGACGCGTCGATTCATGTGAACGGCCTGAACATTCCCGGGCTCATCGAAGCGCGGCGGGCGGAGACGCTCGTCGCCACCATCCAGACGAACGTAGACGCCATCCGCGACGTCGAGGGCGTGCCGCACATCAATCATCCGAACTTCCGCTGGTCGTTCGGAGTCGAGGAGCTGAGGCAAATCGAGCGCGACAAGTTGCTCGAGATCTGGAACGGACATCCGACGGTCCACAACGAAGGCGGCGGCGGCGTCCCCGGTCTCGAAGAGATCTGGGACATCCTGCTCACGGAGGGGAAGGTCCTGTACGGCATCGCGGTCGACGACGCTCATCACTTCCAGGGAGAGTTCGCCCCTCATCGGGTGAACCCCGGACGTGGGTGGGTCGCCGTGAACGCACGCTCGCTGGACGCGCTGGAGCTGATGGCGTCGCTCGAGGCGGGTCGCTTCTACGCGAGCACCGGTGTCGCGCTCTTAGGCATCGTGATCACCGCGGACCGCATCGAGATCCACATCACTGATGTGGGCGACTTCAGGTTCAGCACGGTCTTCTCGGGTGCTTCGGGCGTGATCTTGGCAGAGACCGACGGGAACCCAGCGACGTTCCACCTCAGGGGGCGCGACGTTGGTTACATTCGGGCGAAGGTGACCGACTCCGGTGGTCGAGTCGCCTGGACCCAACCCGTCTTCGTGACCCGGAGATAGTGGAGCGTTCGCACAGTGAGACCCGTGCGCCTGGCCAGGGCACCTACTTTCATCGCTGCCTGCATGCTTCACCCCCGGGCGGTTCGAGGCACACGCCACGATAAGCCCTAACGTTACGTGAAGTTCAAGGGGAGAAGAAGCCGTAATGCTCGAGCATGAAGGCTCGGATCGACCGGGCGAGCTGGGCCGCGTAAACGCGCCGATTCCCTGATGTGTCGCGGAGACCCGAAAAATGATGCTCGATCTGGACGCCGCTGATGACCTCGCCATCCGACCGCGCGCCATGCTCGCGGGTGTTGTATCCGCCGGTGAAGTAGGCGTCGGAACCTGGCGAGACATCGCCTGGGCTGGGCACGCCGCGCACACCCTCAGCCTGCAGATAGCCGCCGAGGGAGGTCGGTCCACGCAGAAGCTGTGAGAAGGGAAGCGGCGAATCCCGGCCCAGGTCGCGAATGCTGCTGCTGGCGACGAAGGCCACTGCGTTGAGCGCCACATCCGACCGGTTGAGGTCCGCGGCGCTCAGCAGGTAGCCGAGCTCGAGCCGGTCGATGTCGTGCCCATGACCGTGCAGGTCGAAATACATACCCCGGCCAAAATCCACATCGATCGTCACGCGCGCCGCCTTGATCCAGCCCTGAAACTCCTGCCAAGCCTGCTCCGCGTAGGGATCGTCCTGCGCAGCCTCGACGATCTCTCGGTTCGGATCCAGCTTGACGCGTGCGAGGTGGGAAATGATGACGTGGGGGGCTCGTCCTGTCTGCTCGAGGAACTCCTCGCGCACCGCGAGAATGAGCTCGACGGTATTCCGATCCGTGCCCGTGACGCCAAAAGTGCGATCCGCGATCTCGTTGGGCGTGAACGCGCCACCGTGAGGTGCCGACATCACGACGGGAAGGTCACCGGGGATGTACTCGACGTATTCCCTGCGCCCGAAGTAGCTCGTGCCCACCTCGTACGTGCCGACCTGCTCGGGCACGAAGACTTCCAACTGAGCCGTTCCAGTGAAGCCCTCTATGGTGGCGGAGATCGTCGTGACGCCGGCCGCCACACCTGTCGCCAGGCCATTGGAGAGAATCTCAGCGATCGCAGCGTCCGACGACCACTGAACCTCCCCGGACACCAGCGTGCCACGGGCGTCGCGTGCCACCGCGTCGAAGTCCAGGCTCTGGCCGACACCAACGATCAGCGCCCGCCTCGGCTGGATGGAGACCGTGAGCGACTGGATGACGGTTACTTGGTCACCACTGCAAGCCGTCAGCGCGAGGGCCGCGAGCAGCTTCGCCGCAGTACGAAGGCGATGCGCCGCCGGAATTGGCAATATCGTTCCCGTCATCCTATGAATCTGATGGGCGTCGGCTAAACCGATGCCGTGGAGCACACGTCTTCCAAGCGAGTGAACGATACAAACGTAAACGGAATCCCTCGTATGGAACTGCTCAAGCGCTACTTCGTCCGACGGCGGTGAGTATGATTGAGTAGTCTTGACTGTCAAGCATTTGGGTCGGGGGATGATTATGAGAGGACGAGGGGTGGTGTGTGTGTGGCTCGCGATCAGCCTCCAGTTAGCGGCGGCGGCGTCAGCATCGAGCCAGGTCGTTTCGATTCCGGATGCTGCGCTCGAAGCGAGTGTCCGAGAGTCGCTTGGAATCGCGGAGCGTGACATCACCCGTGAAGACATGCTTCGGCTCATCCAGTTGCGGGTGGTATGGTGCAGGAGTGGCCGACCTCACTGATCTAGAGCACGCCACGCGCCTCACGACGTTGGTGATAGGTGCGAACCAAGTAGCGGATCTTCGCCCTCTCGCAGCCTTGGAAGCGCTCGAGGAACTCCACGCTTGGTTCAATCGCATTGACGACCTGACTCCATTGGCTCGACTCATGAACCTTCGCCAGCTGCACCTTGGCGCGAATCGGGTCCCGGACCTGTCCCCGCTCGTCGGGATGCGCGGCCTGACGCACCTCAACCTGGCGTCCAATCGGGTAGAAGACCTCACGGCCCTCGCTGGTCTGGCCAGCCTCCAATGGCTCGACCTAAGCGACAATGAGATCGTCGATCTTGGTCCGCTTTCCGCATTGGTGGAACTCCGCAAGCTCTGGCTATGGCGAAATCGCGTCGCTGATGCTTCGCCGCTCGACGGCCTCGCGGCTCTCCGGTGGCTAGACCTGGGTGCCAACGAACTCGGCAGCGTAGAGGCCATTCTGGGGTTGTCTCAGCTTGCCACTCTCTCGTTCCAAGACAACTACATCGACCTGACAGCAGCAGACCTGGTCGAATCGCTTGCGACCCTCAGCGGTAGGGGAACTTCGGTTCGCGCCGAGCCGCTACGGGACTTGGGCTTCTGGGCTACCAGCGAAGATGGACGTTGAGGAGGAATCAGCCGCCGTCTCCTAATACCTCCCGCGAGTCATCTCCGGTAAGCCCGGCCTCGCCCCCGCCCTCACTGGCCTCGAGCGACTCCCGGTCCTCCGCCCTCCTGGCCAGGGCCAGCGCCCCCGCAGCGGAGGCAGCACCGCCAAATGCGAACACCGGGCCTAACACCACCAGATTCCGAAGGAAAGCGGGGTCCCCTACAAGGGCCACGACAACGACAAAGATGGCGGACAGCAAGAAGCCGCCAGCGGCCCCCCACCCGGCGAAGCGTGGAAGGGACATCTGATCAAACCGGCGACGACCCTCGGCGATCCCCAGGACCCCAGAGAACGTGACGCCCGCAACAAAGCCGAACGCACCAAACCCGAGAGGATACGGGACATCTGCGCCGGTACTGCCGGTTACCAGCAGAAGCCCCAGCAGCATGATCATCCCCGCGCCGAACCATGCTACAGCCCAGGTCAGGCCCATTCCAATGGCGCCGCGGACGCGTCTCAGCCACTTCTTCATTTTCATTGCGACCTCCCGTTGCACTTGTCCCTTCTGCCACCGATGCTCTTGACAATCTACACATAGTACTTTGCAATACAAAGTCAATGTGCCAGAAGAGAGGCGGGATCGCGAGACTTAGCCAGCCTACGGTGAGCAGCAGCGATTCGCGCAGAAACGCCCTCGAGCCCACACTGAGGCTTCGAAACCAAGGGAGGAAACCATGAAGCTCCCCATGTTGAGGAGCCGCCAGTTGCTGGAGGGGCCCGCGCGGGCCCCAGCACGGGCCATGTTGCGTGCAGTGGGCCTGGAGGACGAAGACTTCGAGCGTCCCCTCATAGGGATCGCGAATACCTGGACCGATACCACCCCCTGTAACTCGCACCTCCGGGGACTGGCAGATGCCGTCCGCGAAGGTATCCGAGAGGCCGGTGGAACACCGCTCGAATTCAATACCATCGCGGTCTCCGATGGTATCACGATGGGCACTTCAGGCATGCGCGCCTCGCTCATCAGCCGTGAGGTGATCGCCGACTCCATAGAGCTAATGAGCCGTGGCTACCTGTTCGACGGCGTCGTGGCGCTCTCGGGGTGTGATAAGACGATCCCAGGCACGGTGATGGCATTGGCTCGCTTGGACCGGCCCAGCCTCATGCTGTACGGCGGATCGATCCAAGCGGGTATGCACAATGGCCAACCGATAACGATTCAGGACGTTTTCGAGGCTGTCGGCGCACATACTGCGGGGCGTATTGATGACGAGGAACTGAAAGCAATCGAGGAGGCCGCCTGCCCCGGAGCTGGGGCCTGCGGCGGGCAGTTCACAGCCAATACGATGGCGACAGTCTTCGAGGCGATGGGCATCTCGCCCATGGGAAGCGGGTCGGTTCCGGCGACCGACCCGGCCAAGATGGACGTCGCGCGTGAGTGCGGACGTCTGGTGGTGGCGCTGGTTGAGTCGGGCCTCACCGCCCGGCAGATCCTCACGCGGGCGGCTTTGGAGAATGGCATAGCGCTGGCCGTGGCCACCGGGGGGTCGACCAACTCGGTCCTCCACTTGCTGGCGGTCGCCCGCGAAGCGGGCGTAGAGCTCTCGCTCGATGACTTCAATCGGATCAGCGCCAAGACCCCGGTTCTGGCGGACATGAAACCCTGGGGCCGGTTCAACGCGCCGGATTTGCACGCCGCAGGCGGCGTGGCGCTCGTCACTCGTCGGCTACTCGACGCTGGCTGCGTGGCTGGTGAGACGCCCACGGTTACTGGGCGTACGCTCGCCGAAGAGGTTGCCGAAGTCCAAGAGGCGCCCGGCCAGGAGGTCGTTCGCCCGATCGAGGATCCGCTGAAGGCTCGCGGCGGCCTCTACATCTTGCGAGGCAACCTGGCGCCTGACGGGTGCGTCTTGAAGGCCGCGGGTCTCGAGCGTGGGTTCCACTCGGGTCCTGCTCGCGTCTTCGACAGCGAGGAGGACGCGTTCCAAGCGTTTCAGGAGGGTGTCTTCAAGGAGGGCGACGTCGTGGTCATCCGATGTGAAGGGCCGCGCGGTGGGCCCGGCATGCGTGAGATGCTGGCGGTGACCGCCGCGCTAGCCGGAGCCGGACTCGGCTCCTCCGTCGCGCTGTTGACGGACGGCCGCTTCTCCGGCGCCACGCATGGGCTCATGGCCGGACACGTGTCACCCGAAGCCGTAGAGGGTGGTCCGATTGCCGCTGTGCGCGACGGCGACACAATCACGCTGGACCTCGCCGAGGGCACGGTTTCTCTGGACTTGAGCGCGGAGGACATCACGAGGCGCATCTCCGAGTGGACGGCCCCGATCAAACCACTGCCTGACGGTGTGCTGTCCAAGTATGCGCGGCTCGTCTCGTCGGCCTCCGAGGGCGCGGTCACAGTCGGAAGCTAAAAATGGATGCCAAAGACCCGAAAGCCGAGCGCTTCAAGAAGGCCGTGGAGGCCGCCGACGCGGGCGGGCACAACACCCTGGCGGAGTTTCTGAGCTAGTGGGCGAAGACCGGCGCGCCGTGCTCGCTCTGGCTGCACTCGTTCGACTTCTCGAGCACTGCGGCGAGGGCCGATGGCTCTTGTGGGCCCGCCGGCACCTGGAGAAGGCCCAGGCAACATCCATCGAAGCTACCGTGTTGGACGCCTACGGTGGCCCCGGTTCGTTCAACGAGCTGACGCTCGACCCCGTGAACGGACACGCACTCGAACGCATGCAGGTACCATGGGCCAACCGGCTGCTCGCTGTGCTCGGTGAACGCGTCTATCAGCTCGCGTATGAACGAACGGACGAGCGCTTCGAGGCCGCATGGGTGCGTCTCGCGGACCCGCCGGTCGAAGGATGGCGATGCCTCGTATGCGGACACGCAGAGATCAGCGACTATGACATCGAGTGGTGGGTGGCGCGCATTCTGGTGCCCGCGCACGTCGCGGACTCGACGCTCGCCGACGGTCCAGAGTTGATCGCCACCCTACTGTCGGGCCAGGTGATGGGCGCGGCGGAATCACGCGCCGACGTCATGGCCAGGGCGAGCGCATCAGGCGTCCATGTCGCGTACCGCGATGACGTGATGCGGCCCTGTCCGGGGTGTGGCAGCGGCGACACTGATGTGTACCGCTGGATCTTCGCGGGCGGCGGTCTGCACCCGGCCGAAGACAACGTCGAGCTGCGTGGGCCTCAGCATCGATATAGAGAGGAGCGCTCGACGGCGGAGCTCGCCGGCGTCCTCACGACGCACGGCAGCAGCCTCGAGGCGGCTGGGTTGTGGGAGCTCGAGCGGGACATCGCCAACAACTGGCTCGACGCGCAGACCAACGTCATGGAGGCGCTTCGCGGGCTGGCAGGACCGACCTTCCTGACCATCTACGAGGAAATGGAGGTGGTCGCCCAGCGAGACGGGTGGAAACACGTTGGCGAGCACACGTGGATGATCTCCGACAGCATGTCCACGCCTGTCCTGATCCAGGCGCACCTCGAGGTGGGTGCTTGGCAGATGTACGTCGCACCGAGCGCGGTAGCTGCGACCGACCTGCCAGACCTCTTCAAGGGAGACCAAGCGTCGCTCCCCGAGGCGATCGCCGGCCTAGAGCTCGTGGCGCTCATCGATGCGTGGCACGACAACACCGAATGGAGAGTGGCTGTCGTCTTGTCGGGCGATTAGGCGGCACCTACCCTCCGTAGCCAATCAACCGGAAACTAGGCGAGAGCGGAACGCCGAGATGACTCCTTCGCTCCTTCTTACGCTACTTGCGCTCCAGGCCACCGGCTCGGGTGCGGCCCTGGAGAGCCGTGTCGAGATCGTGCGCACCGAGTACGGCATTCCGCACATCATGGCGGAAGACCTCGAAGCGATGGGCTTCGGACTCGCATACGTGCAGTCGGAGGACTTCGGCGCCTCCGTCGCCATTGGACTCCTTCAGAGCCGCGGCACGCTGGCACGCTACGAAGGCCGTGCAGAGATCGAGGCCGACTTCGTCGCGCGGGTTCTGCACGCGCGTGCGGTGGAGACCTTCCACCGGCTGGACACTGATACCCGAGCGGTATACGAGGGCTTCGCGGAGGGCCTGAACCACTACATCCGTCTGCACCCGAACGAGTTCCCGCAGTGGATGGAGCCGAACTTCACGGGGGTAGACGCACACGCGCGCGACGTGCAAACCTGGAGTCGTGGTGATGCGGCCCAGTTCGTGCGCGATACGCAGCGCGGCGCGGACGCTCCGCCTGAGCTCGGCACGGCCGAAGACATCGCGTTTGACCTCGACGGCTCAAACGCTTGGGCCTTCGACGGAACCCGCACCACATCGGGCAAAGCGATCCTGCTCCGCAATCCACACCTCACGTGGGGCCGAAACGCAACTCTCCTCACCCGCCTGCTCGGATCCACCTACTACGAGGCACACGTGCGTGTGCCGGGCGTGCTCGAGTTCTACGGCGACTTCAGAATCGGCGGCGCGTTCGGCATTATCGGAGGATTCAATCGATACCTGGGATGGGCGACCACGAACAACTACCCGAGGTACTCCCAGGTGTACGCGCTCGCTGCCCACCCCGCGCTCGAGAACCACGCCGTGCTGGACGGAGAACCTTTGGCTCTGACCGAGCGCACAACGGTGGTGGACTACCGAACGGCGGACGGCGATGCCGCTACCGAGTCCCGGTCGACCTGGTGGACGGAGTACGGACCCGTCATCCACCGGACGCCTGAGCGGATCTACATCCTCAAGGATCCGCGGGACGGCGAGTTCAGGCGGGGAGAGCAGTTCCTGATGATGATGATGTCGAAGAGCCTTGATGAGTGGCTCGACGTCATGCGCATGCGGGCACATCCGAGCTCGAACTTCACCTACGCGGACGCGGACGGAAACATTGTCCACTATTACAACGCGCGCCTCCCGCTGCTGCCGCACGAGGCGACCGGTGACACTGCCGCCTTCGCCGCTTCATCCGCGGACATGTGGTCAGAACTGGTGCCCTGGGCAGATTTGCCACTGTACATCAACCCACCCGGTGGTTACGTGCAGCAGGCCAACGATACGCCGGACTTCACGAACCTAAACGTGCCTCTCGACCGCGACACGGTGGCCGCCAACCTACCCGAGCCTCGGCTCCGTCTACGCAGCCAACTCTCACTCGATCTGGTGCACAACGATCGCGTCTTCAGCCTCGAAGACGTGATCGAGCAGAAGCACTCGCCGCGAATGCTCATGGCCGAGCGAGTCATGCGGGACCTGCTCGCCGCGGGGCGAGAGTCGGCTGTCCCTGGACTCGACGACGCCCTTGGCGTGTTGGCCGCGTGGGACCGCACCGCACATGCGGAGAGCCGTGGTGGCGTGCTGTTCAAGCGCTGGGCTGAGATCTACTTCTCGAACCCGGATACAACGACGCTTTGGGCCCAGAGCTGGGACCCGGCTCGTCCGGCCGAGACACCCTTCGGCCTCGGGAGTAGCTCCGATGCGATGAGCGCGTTGGGCCGAGCCGTGGAGTCCCTTCGTCGCGAAGGAATCCCGCTCGACGCCCGTTGGGGCGATGTCCATCGTGTGGTCCGAGGAGAGGTAGATGAGCCGGTGTCGGGCTGCGAACCGACCTTGGGATGCTTCCGGGCACTCTCCTACGAACGTGTACGTGACGGCCGGTACGCCGCGAACCGCGGGGACGCCTGGGTGTTGTTGGTCGAGTTCGGAGAGATCCCTCGTGCATACTCGGTGCTCGCGTACGGCCAGACGGCGCGCGACGATTCTCCTCACTTCGCCGACCAAGCGAGCTTGTTCGCGCGAGGAGAAATGAAGAGCGTTGCATGGAGCGATGAAGACATCGCGCGGGTGACCCTGCGGAAATACCGACCGGGAGAGGACGTGCGGCGATGAGTGAGAGGAAGACAACAGGAGGGACCGTCTGAAGATCGCGAATGCGAAGCGCAGTTCCGCGACGCACCACGTCAAGCCCGATCGCGAAAAGATCGAGCAATGGAATCGCATCCTGAAGCCCTATTGGGGCGCGGATACCAGGCGCAGCGTCACACAGTTGCTCACGTCCGCGATCCCGTTCGTGATTCTGTGGTATTCGATGCTGCGCAGCCTCGAGTACAGCTATTGGCTGACGCTCGCGCTCGCGGTCCCGACCGCAGGCTTCCTGATCCGCCTCTTCATCATCCAGCACGACTGCGGACACGGAAACTTCTTCAAGTCGCGGCGCGTGAGGGATTGGGTCGGTCGGGCGATCGGGACGCTGCTGCTGACACCGTACGACTACTGGCGCAAGGCACATGCGTACCACCACGCGCACTCGGGCGATCTCGACTTCCGCGGCTTCGGGGACGTCGACACGATCACAGTGGATGAGTATTACGCGTTGACCCGGCTACAGAGATTCCAGTACCGAATCTATCGGCACCCGCTGGTGCTCTTCGGTGTGGGGCCCGCGTACCAGTTCCTGATCAAGCACCGCTACCCGACGGACGCACCAAGGGAGTGGACGCAGGCGTGGCGAAGCGTCTGGTGGACCAACGTGGCGATCGCAGGGGTCGTCGCCGTGATGTGGCTCACCATCGGGATCGAAAACTTCCTACTGGTTCAACTTCCAGTAACGCTGATCGGCTCCACGCTAGGCGTCTGGATGTTTTACGTGCAGCACCAATTCGAAGAGACGTACTGGCACTGGCATGACGGCTGGGACTACTACGACGCCTCGCTGCTGGGGAGCTCCTACCTCGTGCTGCCCGCACCCTTACAGTGGATTACGGGCAACATCGGCGTGCATCACGTGCACCACATGAGTGCGCGAATTCCGAACTACAAGTTGCAGCAAGCGCACGACGAGAACGAAGAGTTTCATGTAGTCACCAAGGTGCGATTCCGCGATACACTGAAGCTGATCAACCTCTCATTGTGGGACGAAGAGAATCAGCAATTGATCCGATTCCGGGACCTCAAGAAGCTCCGGAAGGCCGCGTAGGCTCACTCGCATGGCGATGCGAGTCTCTCTATTCGCCACCTGTCTGTGCGATCAGTTCTACGCTGAGGCCTGCGCAGACGCCGTCCTGCTGTTGCGCCACCTGGGTGTCGACGTAGACGTGCCGAGAGGGCAGACATGCTGCGGGCAGCCCGCCTACAACGCCGGCAGGCCGACGGAAGCCCGAGACATGGCTGCGCATACGATGCACGTCTTCGAGGACGCCGAATACGTGGTGCTGCCTTCGGGCAGCTGCGCGGGCATGATCCGATGCTTCTACGGGGAGATTAGCGGCGTGGACACCGAACGCGCGGAATCGCTCGCGCGCCGGACGTATGAGCTGTCACAGTTCCTGCGCCAGGTGTTGAACGTCGAAACGCTCGGGCCGGGCTTGGAGGGACGTCGAGTCGCGTATCATCACGGCTGTCATGCGCTGCGCGAGCTCGGCGTGAAAGACGAGCCGCTCGCGCTGCTCGCTGGCTGTGGCGCTGAGGTTGTGGAGTGGGAGGCCGATGAGGAGTGCTGTGGCTTCGGCGGTCTCTTCAGCGCGAAGCTTCCCGAAGTATCCGCGGCCATGGCCGACCGAAAGCTCGACACGCTGCCCGACGTGGACTTCGTGACCTCGTCCGACGGAGGATGCTTGCTACAGCTTTCGGGGCGCGCAAAGAAGCGGCGCACCGGCCCTCCGTTCGTGCACCTCGCGAGCGCGCTATGGCGGGGCGTGGCCCGATGAGCTTCACGGGACCCGGGAATTACCGGGAGGAGGCAGCGAAGACGATTCGCGACAAGCCGGAGGTGCGCACGTCGATCACTGCGGCTACGCGCACGTTCGACGCGCACCGTGTTCACGCCTGGAGGCAGATCGATGCGGACCGGTGGCGCGACTGGGCTCGAGATGTGAAGTCACACGTGCTGGGGCACCTGGACGAATATCTGGAGCAGGCCGAAGAACAACTCACCGCCAATGGAGCCCACGTACACTGGGCGGAAACCGCAGAAGACGCGCTAGCGATACTGGGCGACATCGTGCGCGAGCACGGCGTCGAGAGCGCCGTGAAGGCCAAGAGCATGCTCAGCGAGGAGCTGGGGGTGAATGCGCACCTCGAGAGCCTCGGCGTGCACGTACGTGAGACCGACCTCGGCGAGTACATCATCCAACTGTTGGGTCAGCCGCCGAGCCACATCGTGGGGCCCGCGATTCACCTGAGCGTGAACGACTGCCAAAGACTCTTCCACGAACGTTTGGGTACGCCGCTGGACGCGGAACCGGACGAGCTCGCGGGAGCGGCACGGGATGCGCTCCGCGCCGAGTTCCTCGCCGCCGATTTGGGGATCTCCGGCGGCAACTTCCTGGCGGCGGACACCGGGACGGTCGCGCTCATAGAGAACGAGGGCAATATCCGCCTCTCGACATCGCTTCCCCGCGTTCACGTGGCCTGCGTGGGCATCGAGAAGCTGGTGCCGAAGCTCGAGGACGTGTCCGGGTTTCTCCAGCTCACGGCGCGCGCCGCGACGGGGCAGCCGATCGGGAACTTCGTCTCGCTCATCCAGGGACCGCGGAAGAACGACGAGGTCGACGGTCCCGAAGAGGTGCACGTCGTGCTCGTGGACAACGGGCGTACCAAGTTGCTCGCCGACGACGCGGCATGGGAGGCGCTCAGGTGCGTGCGCTGCGGAGCATGTCTCAACATCTGCCCGGTCTACAGGCAAACGGGAGGCCACGCATACGGCTGGACGTATTCCGGCCCCATCGGAGCCATCATCGCTCCGGCCATGCTCGGCCTGGAGGAGGCGATGCCTCTGCCTTATGCGTCCAGCCTGTGCGGAGCCTGCACCGACGTCTGCCCGGTACGAATCCCGATTCCCGAGTTGCTCGTGCACTGGAGGGAGAAGGCCGTCGAGCAGGGTCTCACGCCCATGACCGAGACCATGGGCCTCAAGGCATACGCGAAGCTCGCGCAGAAGCCCGATCTGTTCGGCGCCGCGGGCTCGGTGCTGCGTCACGTACCGCTCGAGCTCGGCGGCCGTGCGTTGCCGGTTCTGGCCGGGTGGATGCAGGAGCGGTCGGCGCCAAAGTCGAGTAAGAAGAGCTTTCTGCAAATGTGGAAGGAAGGCATCGAGTGAGCGCTCGGGATCGAATTCTCGGTCGAGTGCGGGAGGCGCTGAGCGAGCGGACTGCGGTGGAGCACCCCGGATCGTTCGAGGGGTGGCGACCAGCGGCTCCGGCGCTTCCGGTAGACGGCCTGGTACATCTGCTGGAAGCAGCGGGTGGTGAAATCGTACGGCAGCCCAACGTCGACGCCGCGGCGGCGTGGCTCGCGTCCTTCTGCGCTGATTTTGGGAGCAGCGCGGTGGGCGAAACCGTGCCTGAGACTCTGAGACCTCCGCTTCCCGCAGGCGCCCCTGACACCGCCCCCCTCGGCGTGTCTCTCGCCCGAGGAGCGGTCGCCGAGACGGGCTCACTCATCATGGACGCCCGCGATGGACGACGAGCCCAACTGCTCGTGCCGACGCACGTCGTGTTCGTTCGCACCAGGGATGTCTACGCAACGCTGCGGGAGGCACTCACCGAGCTGGCTGACGACTTACCGTCCGCGATCGGCTTCCATTCAGGTCCGTCCAAGTCCGCAGACATCGGGCAGATTCTGGTGAAGGGGGTGCACGGGCCTGGCCGGCTGGTGGCGGTGCTAATGGGAGACGGAGACTAGCCATTTCAATGATTCGCAGGCGTGCGTCGGTGTGTGCCATAGTGCTCGGCTTCCCGCTGCTTTCCTGCTCCCGCACGCCGGAGCACCCAAGGCCCGTCGCTTCTGAGCCCTCCACAACGCGAGCGATTCTACTGGACCCCACCCATCCCGGGTGGTCCGAGCCAGCGCCGGACACATACCGCGCGCACTTCGAGACCACGCGGGGCACTTTCGCCGTCGAGATCGTGCGCGCGTGGGCCCCGCTCGGCGCCGACCGCTTCTACAACCTCATCCGGCACGGGTACTACGACGACGTGCGTTTCCACAGGGCTGTTCCGGGCTTCATCACCCAGTGGGGTGTCTCGGGTGATCCGGAAGTGAGCGCGGTCTGGTACGAGCGAGGCATGGCGGACGACTCGGTGGTGGTTAGCAACACGCGCGGCAGGATCGCGTTCGCGTTCACCGAACCAGGCACACGCTCCACGCAGGTCTTCATCAGCATGGGCGCCAACGCTCGTCTCGATACGCAGGGCTTCGCCCCATTCGGGCGGGTCGTGGAAGGCATGGACAGCGTGGTAGACTCGATCTACACCGGGTACGGCGAGAATTCGGGCGGCGGCGTGCGCCGCGGAGACCAGAGCCGGATCGTGTCGGAGGGGAACGCGTATCTCGATGCGGAGTTCCCTGAGTTGGACCGGCTCATACGCGTGACGATCGAGCGGCGCTAGGCACGAGCATGCTCGCGCGGAGCCCCTTCCTTGTGGGGCGAAGCCTTGGTGGCGCATGTTGCGCGCTCGCGGTGGCGCCGCAAAGCGGCCTGCCCCCTTCCGATCACCGTTCCAAAGTCACGTGACCGAATCCGGATCGAAATACCAGCTGCACCGAGTCCTCGGTATTCGGGACGGTATGGCGGTGACCGTCGGTATCGTGATCGGCGCGGGCATTCTGCGCACGCCCGGTATCATCGCGGGGCACCTCGGCAACCCTTGGATCATTCTCGCGGCCTGGTTCTTCGGCGGTGTGGTGGTGGCGCTCTCCACGCTGGTGCTCGCCGAGATGGCCGCCGCGCTGCCCGAGGCCGGAGGCAAGTACGTCTATGCTCGCCACGCGTGGGGCGACACCATGGGCTTCCTCGCCGGCTGGTCCGAGTTACTCGTGAGCCGCGGATTCTCGGGAGCCGCCAAGGCGGTCGCGATCGCCGAATACATCCGAATTCTGACCGGGGATCGTGGCTCGATCCGGTTGTTCGCGCTCGCCGTGTGCGTCGCATTCTTCTTCCTGCACACGCGGGGGCTCGAGGCGAGCACGAAATTTCAGAACGTCACCACCGCAATCAAGGTCCTGGTGGTAATCGCGATCGCAGGTGCTGGCCTCTGGGCCGGCGACCTCGTCGGCTTCCAGCCGTCGGTCACCAGTGCGTCCGGTCCGACTGCCGGCCTGCTGGGCTTTGCGCTCGCGTATCAGTCGATTTCGTTCGCGTACTACGGTTGGGAAGACGCCGCTAAGATGGCCGCGGAGGTCAAGAATCCGGGCAGCGCTCTGCCCAAGATTCTGGTCGGTGGTTCGCTCGCGGTGATGGTGCTCTACCTATTGATGAACGTCGCTTTCCTCTCGGCGCTCACCCCGGAGGAAATGGCCGGCTCCGATCTGGTCGCGCGGGACGCCATCGCGGCAGTGTTCGGGGGGACCGCGGGCACGGTGGTCGTCGTAGCGAGTCTGCTCATCCTGGTGAGCAGCTTGAACGTGAACTTCTTGGGACTCCCGCGCGTGGCGTATGGTCTCTCGCAGCACGGGCTTGCGCCGGAAGCGTTCTCGAAGGTCGACGCTCAGGGGACGCCCAGAAACGCTCTGTACTTCATCTCGCTGTGGATCGCACTGCTCGCACTTTCGGGCGCATTCGAACTGCTCATCCGATTCATGATGACGGTCGCGATCACCGTGGATACGATGGTGCTCATGGGCTACTTCAAGCTTCGTCGCTCGCAGCCGGACCTCGAGCGCCCCTTCACCATGCCGGGCCACCCGTTGCTGCCGGCGATCACGATCGCGCTCTACATCGGCATCCTCGCGATTCTCATCTGGACCCAATGGCAGTTGGCGCTGGGCGCGGGCGCCATGATCGGCACCATTCTTCTGGCAGGCTGGATTACTACGCGAAGAGCCACAGGCGCAGCTGCCGATACGACTCACGGACGGTAACTCTGGCCACACTGAACGAGACGCTGCGCACGTTGGCGGCGGCGCGCATCACGCACGTCGTGGGGCTGCCTGACAATACGTCCGCGCCACTCTTCGACGCGCTTCAAAGCCACCCCTCGGTGCGACTGGTGACCGTCACGCGAGAGGGCGAGGCGTTCGCCATAGCCTCGGGCTTGTGGCTCGGGGGGGCACGGCCGCTCGTGGTCATCCAGAACACCGGTCTGCTCGAGTCGGGCGACAGCATCCGCGGCACGGCGGTGCGCATGGCGGCACCCATCCCGATCCTGATCACGGGCCGGGGCTATGGGAAAATGGCGGACGCCGGCCTCACGCCGGCCGAGCCACGCACCAGCGAGCTCATGACCCGCGTGGACATCGACTCGACCGCACTGCTCACCGAGCCGACGCTCGATGCCTGGGGCGTACCGTTCGAACGGTGCCAGGGGGAGCAGAATCCGGCCGCCGCGCTCGCGCGGGCTATCGAGTCGGCTCGATCGGAGCAGCGCCCGACGGCGGTGATTGTGGCACGAGCGCTGAACTGATGCCCGGTCCTCCACTTCCCCAGCCACGCTCATGCTGACACGCGCACAACTGCTCGAACCGCTGGCACGTCACCGAAGCAACGAGGTCGTCGTCACGACCATGAGCGTCACTCGCGCCTGGGGCCGACTCTCCGATCATGACCTCGACTTCGCCTCAACGGACAGCGCAATGGGCCACGCGGCCGACCTGGCGTTGGGGATCGCGCTCGCGCGCCCAGACCGAACCGTGGTCTGCTTGAACGGGGACGGAAGCATGCTCATGACGCTCGGGACCTTGGCGACCGCCGCCGGGACGGCTGCGACGAACTTCGTGCTCATCGTGGTCGACAACGGGGGCTACGAGATCACGGGCAACCAGCCGGTCGCGGCGGCCGGGTCCCTCGATTTCGCGGCCATGGCTCACGCCGCGGGATTCCCACGAGCCTTCAGCTTCGAGGACCCTCGGGACTACGTCGAGGCCATACCGGATCTCCTCACCACTCCCGGCCCGACGCTTGTGCACGTGGCCGTCGAGCCCGGAACGGAGGGTCCGATCAGTCGCACCGAGAGCGAGCCCGCGCGTTACCTGCGCGTATCCCTGGCGGAGTGGTCGAGGTCCTTCCGCGATGTGCTCGCCGCGGCACCTCGCTAGCACGTGCTTTAACGAAATCCCTGTCGACCTCCTCTATCGCTCACAACAGTACAAGCAGCGCTTGCTCTCCGGAGCGGGCGATTAAGCGAAGGAGCATTCGATGAAGATGACGACGGGTGGATTCCTGGTCCTTGGGACCTTGTTCGTGACGCTGTTTGCTGGCGGGGCAACAGGTCTCGCGGCCCAACAGGGTCGGCGCGGCCCTCAGACGCGAGGTATGGAAGGTCGACAGGAAGCCCGGCAGGATGGCGGCATCGAGTCGATCATGAGGCTGCGGGAGCGTCTGGAGTTGACCGAAGATCAGATGGATCAACTCGACGCCATCCGACGTGCGAACGTGGAACGGCGCACCGCCGACATGGTGGAAATGACAGAAGTGCAGTCCCAGTACGCCGCAGGCCTCATCCGACGCAGCGACGTCATGGCGGTGATGGAAGACCAAGAGGAGGTGCGGCGCGGGCGGGCCGGCCAGCAACGCGAAAGTCTGCAGGCGATCCTGACGGAAGGACAACAGGAGTCGCTCACGCGAGTCAGGCGCGAATCCCGGGCCTCTAGGGGCGACGGAAGGCGAGGGCAACGTGGACAGGGTGGATTCCGTAGCGATCGCGGCCGACAGCGGGGCTCATTCCGAGGCGATCGCCGAGGGTCCTCGCAGCGCGGCCGAGGCGGCTGACGCAGCGAAGGAGATATCGGGTCCCGCTAATTTCACACGCACCTCACCAGTGGGCCCGATGCGAGTCCCGTCCAGCTACGGCTGGGCGGGGCTTGTTTTTTCGCGAGTCGGCTAGTTCCCGTGTTCGCGCAGCCAGCGGCGCAGATCCCCTACGTCCAACCTTCCGTTCCGGTTGCCTTCGCTGTCCACATAGGCGAGTTCGAGCTCGGACAGCGGCTCGGAGTTCGGCTCGAGGAAGAACTGCACGATCTGTTGCTCAGTGACTACCAGTTGCGTCGATAGCGTAATACGGGCCTGCCCGCCCTGCACGAAGATCGAGTGGAACACCACCTCCGTCGCGCGGCCGTTGTTGAGGCGTGTACTCGGAGAGGTGATGCTGCTGAGCTGGTTCGGCACCTCCCCAAGACCCCATGCATCACCGGCTTCCCCGCGATTGCCTCCCTCGAAGCTGTTCCTCACCAACCCGTCGTTGTCATCCTGCTCGAGCAAGGAGAGGAAATACGGGAGGCCACTGGTGGGGTCTGGTCTGGTCGCGGCACCCAGGTCCTGGTGGTAGATGAGCACGCCGCCCGCCGGGAGGCCATGGTCGAATCCGATTTGGGCTCGGTATTCCACCAGGAGGAATTCGCTACCGCTCTGGTCGAGATGGATGCGCAACGCGTCGCCTGAAGTCTGCACCGGATCGAGCACGTACTCCTGATTACTGACGGGTTCGAGTCCAACCTCCGTGAAGTCCAACCAACCGAGCACGTTCTTGTTGCGCACACTCATGTGCGACGGCCCGTAGGGAAGGCGATCTCCCCCGACCGGACCACATCCCCACGAACCCGCAGCCATGAGCGCCCAACACCCGAGCACCCAGCGCCGGCCGGCGGCTCCCCCGCTGGCCGTCGGATGGTAAAAGTCGGGCAGCCCGAGCACATGTCCATACTCGTGCGCGATGACGTTCGCGCTCTGCACGTTGAGACCTTCGCAGTCGGTCACTCCTTGCACGATGTAGCCGTCGACCTGAACAAAACCACCGTTGGGGCGAGCATCGTTGGTGGTGAACGGCTGGCCGTCGTTCTGGGCAGCGATGCCCCAGCGGTGCGGCCAGATCGACGGTCCCGGGCATGAGCCCGGGATCTCGAGAAACTCGAACGTCATGGCATCGACGTAGCCGTCGTCGTCCCCGCTGTTGGGCACGTTGTCAGGGCCGTCGTTGTCGTAGAGGCTGAAGTCGGTGTCCACGTCCGCGAGCTCGAGCGCCTCCAGGAAGTAAGGCGCCATATCCGAGTCGGAACCGAGGCCGTTGCCCGAACCCACGACGACCTCCAGCGTTCGCGAGGTGCGCACCCACGGAAGCACGTCCCCGATCAAGTTGAACTTTCCCCGAGACATCTCTGCGTAAGCCTCGGTGACAGTCCCGTACTCGGAAGGACCATCGAAGAGCGACGCCTGGATCATGTCCCGGGTGATGTGCGGCTCCTGCGAATCGGAGAACAGCGCCGGCAGAACCAGGAGGCGGTGGGTCCCGCCAATATCGCGCACCGGCTCGACCTGCCCCTGAGCGTTCAAGCGAAAGAGGCCGTTCGGCAGCTCATAGGCACCCCGGGCCTGGGCGACGCGAGCGTAGTAGCTCTGCGGGAGCGTCAGCCCGCGGACCTCGGCGAGCGCCTCGATGTCCTGGGCTGAGAGAGACTCTGCCGACCATGGCGTCGCATGGCTGATGAGCAACAGGGCGATCGCCAACCGGGTGAGCGGCTCCCACCAACGCTCGTCGCGGCTCGCGCTCATCGCCGGATCTCCACTTCGTAATCGGCTAGCACGGGGCGCAGCACGTCGTGCGGAGCGGCCACCTGAAGCACGTGGGCCTCGAACGCGGCAAGCGTGTCGAGCACCTGCAAGCCGAAGGTCAGTTCGGCGGACGGCTCAGCCACGACAACCACGATGAAGGAATCGGCGTCATGCTCGCCAAAGACGCGACTGTTGATCTGAGTCAGGCCGGTGATGCCGTCGCCGAATATCGAGATGAGCGCCGCACCCTCGGTCACCCACGGACCCTTCAACGTCACGGTCATGGTGCCAGGACCGGGAATCGAGTCGGCGCACGCCGATAGAGCGATGGCGACGACAAAAGCTGGAACGAGGCGGCGGAGGGTCATGTCGCGCATGCTAGGGAGGTCCGGTCGGAATCATGTACGCCCGTGCAATGAGACGGATTTCGCCATGGTCGCTGCACATGGAACGACTACGAGCCGCACGGTCTGACGAGCAGAGCAGGAATGCATGTGGGCCACTACCTATAAACGACCGCTGCTAGGAGATGGGACGATCCGTGGGCACCATCTTCACCGCCCACATACCGGAATTGATGTCGCTGAAGAAGATGTTGCCCTTCCACGGCATCACACTCCAGACGCCCGGCGCGTTCGGAATGTAGCCGACGGGATCGTGTGCCTTGAACACCGCCATCTCGCGGCCCTGGGTGTAGAGATTCCCCATGAGGTCGCCCGAGATGTCGACCATGCGTACGCCGCCCTCGTAGTACGCCTGGTACAGGACGTCGTCCTCGACCCACATGTTGTGCGTGCCGTATTCGCTGGCCTCGTAGCGCGCGAGTTGTACAGGATTCGTCGGGTCGGTGAAGTCGAAGATCTGCGTGTAACCGGATGTCGCCCGAGGGTAGCCACCCTTACCGGTGATGGGGTCGTACTGTTGACGGTGATCCGGTCCGGTTCCCTCCCATGCGAGGCCCCTACGCTGCACGCGCTCGTCACCCACGATGAGCAGGAAGCGTCCAGTCGACTCCTGGTAGTAGGGGAAAATCGCGTGTGTCGAGCCCGTTGTGGTCGGAAAGACCGTCACGAGCTGTGGATTCTCGATCGAACCGCCCCACTTTCCGTTTCCGACGTCCACGACGACTACGCCGGTCTCCCATTCCGCCGAATAAGCGAGCCCGTCATGCACGAACACGTCGTGCACGCGCGAGTCGGGGTGGTTGTACTCGCTCACGTACTTCGGATTGTCGAGGTCGCGCACGTCGATGATTACGTACTTGTCGCCGTTCGCGAGCGAGAACAGGTAATCATTCGTCGCGAACATATTGTGCACGCCGCCGGTGACTCCGTGGCTCTCGAAGGTCGACGCAATCCTCGGGTGCGCAGGCTCCGCGAGGTCGAGAATCACGAGGCCATTTCTTCGGCTCGAGGCGCCCTCTCTGGAGATGACCCCGTAGCGACCGTCCGGCGAGACCTTCATGTCGTTGGTGCTACGAGCGTCCACGGGTATCGAATCGGTCTTAAAGATGTTGGCCGGGTCGGTGACGTCCCAGACCATCGAGATGCCGTCCCCGTATTTGGATCCGGTCAGTGCGTAGTCACGACCGTCGAGGCCCTCCCAGATCCAGAAGTCGGTCGTAAAGATGCGCGCCTCGCTGCCGTGACCCACGATTTCGATTTTGCGAATTACGTCCCGAGGAACTACTCGGAAGGAATATTCCGCCGAGGCGCCCGTCGTCGAAGCGATCGCCGTGTACACGCCGGGCACGTCCGCGACCATACGCCCCTCGAGAATCTGGGCGGGCCCCGCGGGCGCCTTGATGGAATCGTCCGGTTGGTAGATAAAGCTCCAGGAGATCGGCGCGTCATCGACGGCCGAGCCGCCTTCGTCAAACGCGGTCACCGTGAAGCTCTGCACGTCGCCGGTGCGGACCTGTTGCAGGCCCCCAACGAGCGACATCGACGCGACCGGCGACGGAACCACCGTGTGTGTCATCTCACCGCGCACCCCTTCCACACTGGCGGAGATGGTCACAGTACCCGTACCGACGGCACGCACGTTTCCGAATGCGTCGACGGTGGCAATGTCTTCGTCCGAGCTATCCCAGGAGACCTCAATGAACTGCCGCCGAGACCCGTCGCGGTGGGACGCGGCGACCCCGTGCGGGACCCGAGCACCTTCGTACAACCGGTCTCCGTCCGTTTCGATTCGCACTTCCGTGATCGCCGGCCAATCGACGTGCACCGGGATACGCAGCGTCACAGGAGCGGCCCCGTCCGCCGGCACACTCGTGACCACGATCTCGTATTCGCCGACTACGAGTCCCCTCACGGACGTTCCGTCCACAGCCAGCCCGCGGCGAGGACCCGACACCCGGAGGGCGCCGTCTGTGGGCCGACCCGCGGCATCGAACGCCCGGATCACCAGAGGGGCGGTGGCACCCCGCTCGACTCGGATCACCGCGGTCTGGGACTCGAGGCGTGCGATGTCCTGGGACATTGCAGGAGAAGTGGCGACCAGGGCGAGAAAGGTCACGGTGACGGCGATGCGGTTCATGCGGGACTCCGAAGACGGATGCAAGACTGCCCCATCTTCATAATGAGCCAGGCGATGCCGAGCAAGGTGGATCCTTCTGCCTTCGTTGATGACGGGGTATGTCGCGGCCAGCTCATCGCCGAGCCGGGTCATCGCCACCTGCGCCTGCTCAACGCTCACGCCGGGCAATAGCCGGGCCCGCACGAGGAATGGGTGATCCTGTCTGCGATCCAGTGACTGGGCCGCAAAAGACCCGGTCGGCCGCAGGGCGCGGATCAAGAGCCACATGTCCATCACAGCGGGGCCCGCGCCTCTATTGAATTCAATCGGGCCCACGCCTATCACGGTTATCAACGAACCGCCAATACGGACCGTGGTACCGATGACGTTGGGGCCCGAGCCGAGGCGGTCGCGCCACATCTTGTGCGTGATCACCGCGACTGGTCGCCCATCGGCGAGGTCCTCCGCTTCATCGAACCATCGACCGCGCGAGGGCGCGAAGCCCAGCACCCGCATGTAGCCGGAGGTAGCAAACTCGGTCGACACGCTCACCAAGCCGCCGTCCTGTTCCATGAAGCCCTGTGACACACTGATCGCGGCGACATCAGCGAAGACACCCTCGGTCCTGGAGATGTCCTGGAAGGCCGGATAGGACGTCGAGTTGGGACCACCGTCGTCTGAGTCCTAGAGCACGTCTACCACGGCTTCGACGTCGGGGAAGGGAGGCGGCTGCAGAAGCAGAGCGTTCACGAGGCTGAACGCCGTCGTGTTCACGCCGATGCCCAGCACGAGAATCACGAGTGCCGTCAGACTGAATCCCGGGCTCCGCCACAGTCGGCGGGCGGCGTACGCGAGGTCGTCGAACCATCCCTTCATCCCATCTCCCCCTCGGTCAGGCTGGACGCTTGGGCGTCCGTTCGATTCAAGCGGCTCCCTTCTCTCTTTCCAACTGGAGGCGAGCACGTCACGCAGCATGAAGAACCAGAAGCCGGCCCCGAGCTGGCCAGTAGCACGTAGCCGCTCATCTCGGTGGTGCCGAAACCTGTCCATCAGCGCTGCGCCGTACTGCTCTCGGTGACGCCTCGGGTACGCGAGCAGAAGTGCGGCATAGAGCCGTTCTCCGCGCCCACGGCCCGATCGATTGCTGTCGTTCGGCATGGCTACGACGCGCTCGGCAGGACTCGGTTTTCGCGCGCCACGTCCACGATGC